>Ga0209518_1000369_pt1 | contig 59052 bp, 72 predicted proteins | sample RifGroB1_FD_183993 | JGI IMG/M metagenome (GOLD analysis project Ga0209518, IMG submission 183993) | Groundwater microbial communities from Rifle, Colorado, USA - Groundwater B1 (SPAdes) (version 2) | ecosystem: Environmental > Aquatic > Deep subsurface > Groundwater | place: Rifle, Colorado...
AATAAATACCCGTATAACAGTTTGGCAGGAAACTAAGGATAAGAATCTTTGGAGGCAGATAGTTCTTGATTTACCCGCTAGTTACAATTTTCTAAGTACTTGGACAGGTAATTATCAGGTACTGAGAGCAATTTACCATGCCCGTAAGAACCATAAGCAAAGGGAATTCAGAGAGCTATGTGGCGGGGTAATTGCTAAATTGCCTTACAGTGAACTTATTACTTTAGAGAAGGAGACTAAATGAAAGAATTTCAAGTGTTTAAAGATATTCAAAATACTACCTCCAAGAAAGAAAAAGAAGCCATTATATATTGCAATGACACAGAAACTCTTAGAAAGATGCTTCTGTACTGTTACTCCCCTCTTCTCACGTACAGGGTTAAGCAGATTGATTTTCCAGATAAATACAATACTGTCCAACCAGATATTTCTGACGAACTGTTCCAACTACTTGACCTACTAGCTTCACACACTGTTGGGACAAATGACGCTAAAGCTATGATTAAAAGACTATTAGCCAAATGTACGGAAGACGGTGCTAATTGGGTTTGTAAGATAATTAGCAAAGACCTTAAGATAGGAATTTCTGAGTCAACCATCAACAAAGCTTTTCCTGACCTCGTGCCTACTTTTAAGGTTCAGTTAGCACTTCCGATGACCGAGCCTAAGTCTGTGGAAACTAGGTGGGACACGATTACTTACCCTAACTCTTGGATTCAGGAAGTCAAGCTGGACGCTCTTAGGTGCATTGCCATGTGCGACGGAGAAAAAGTTACCTTCAGAAGTAGAGAAGGATTTGAATTTGAGTCTTTAGATTTCATGGCCAGTGAAGTTCTGAAGTTAGCTCAAGGGCGTGCTATAGTTTTAGATGGTGAAATCGTAGCAACTACTTACAATCCAAACTGCAAGGTCGCTAAAAAGAACTTTGACGCAGGAACTAAATGGGTATTCCCTCAATCAAGTAGCATGGTCCGCTCAAGTAAAGGTTCGTACTCAGAAGAAGAAATGAAAAGGTGCCTTACTTACGTAGTTTGGGATGTTGTTAGCTACGATTATTTTCTGGGTCAAGGTAAAGAAGGAACTTGCAAACCTCTGAGGTATCGTAAAACTGAACTGGTGGGTATGTTTGAGGCAACTTCTGGAATTTCAAATATTAGTTTGATTTCAAGTAGACCTGTCAAGTCCAAGGAAGGAGCTGTTGCGTACCACAAAGAAATGATCGACCAAGGCGAAGAAGGCACGATGCTGAAAGAGCTTGATGCCGTATATGAATTCAAAAGATCACCTACTGTGTTGAAATTAAAAGATTTTTTTACAAGTGACCTGAGAATCATAGGAGCAGTAGAAGGTACTAAGGGTTCTAAGTACGAAATGTCTTTGGGCACTTTGGTGGTCAGTGATGATGCAGATTTGGTTAGTGAAGTAGGCACTGGAATTGACGACGATCTTAGACTAAATATGTGGTTCAGGCATAAACGAGGAGAACTTGTTGGGGGAATTGTTGAAGTAATTTTTCAGGAACGCACGGCGGATAACAGTTTAAGACTCCCTGTGTTTGTTAGAGAAAGGCCGGACAAGACCTCGGTTTCCTGGGGTTGATTAAGAAGTTAAATAGGTAATTACCTAAAAAGGAGAACTAAATGATCTTTATAGACGGGAAGTTAGTACAATTTGGAATGTTTCCCAACAAGGAATCTAACCTGAACTTTAATACTGTAGGATTCCACACCCACAGTGTTATCACCCTGAAGTTTGAAAGTGACCTAGACCTATTCAACCTCTACATCCTTAAAAGTTATATGGACGAAAATGGCTGCAGAAGTCCTTATCTAAAGATACTCTACATGCCTTACAGCAGGATGGATAGAAGGAATGAGTTCTATACCTTCAACCTCAAATATGTAAGCAATTTTATCAACAGTATGAACTTTGCACAGGTAGAGATATTTGATACACATTCTGACGTTACTTCTGCGTTAGTTGACAGGTGTATCGACAGAAGTAATATTCCCTATCTGTTTGGTAAATTTCAGAAAGAAGTCGGCACTGAAAATGCCGTCATCATGTACCCTGATGCTGGTGCTCAAAAGAGGTATGAAAAGCACTTTGCATATCCATCGGTAGTTGGCAAGAAGGCCAGAAGTTTTGGTGACGGAAAGATTTTATCCTACGAAATTACCGGAGACGCTGCTGGTAAAAATGTCGTTATTGTTGACGACTTATGTTCCAGAGGCAGTACTTTCATGGGTGCTGCGAATGCTCTGAAAGCTGTAGGAGCAAAAGACTTGTATCTCATCGTAAGTCACTGTGAGAATACAATTTTAGAAGGCGATGTATTGAGTTCTGGGCTGTTCAAAAAAGTTTACACAACGAATAGCATAATCTCTGAATCCGAAGCTTCTGATGCTTTCTCTATTCTTAACATTTACGGAGGTAAATAACTATGAAAACTAACTTTAAAGTTCCTGCTACCCTCGCCGCAGATTTCTATAAACTTTCGCACCGGCTACAGTACCCTGCAAAGACCGAGAAGGTCTATAGCACATGGATTCCTAGGACCAGCAGAATTACTTTCGTAGACAAAGTTGTTGCGTTTGGATTTCAAGCATTTGTTCAGAAGTACCTTATTGAATACTTTAACGACAATTTTTTCAGCCGTCCTCTAGATGACGTGGTAGCTGAGTATAGCAGGGTAGTTAAGTACTGTCTTGGAGATAACAATCCAGACACCTCTCACATCGAAGCACTTCACTCTTTAGGTTATCTTCCGATTCTTATTAAGGCAGTTCCTGAAGGCACTTTAGTTCCTGTTCGGGTGCCTATGCTGACCATTGAAAATACTCACGAAGACTTTGGCTGGCTCACTAATTATTTGGAGACTATAGCTTCCTGTGAACTTTGGCAGAGTGCTACGAGTGCAACTATAGCTCTTGAGTACAGGAAAATTTTGGATAAGTATGCTGCACTGACCTCTGACATCCCTGAGTTTGTTGACTTCCAAGGGCACGATTTCTCTATGCGTGGCATGAGTTCTTTGGAGTCTGCAATAACTTCTGGCATGGGGCATCTGCTGTCTTTTGCGGGAACTGACACAATCCCTGCCATTTTGGGTCTTGAAAATTACTATAACGCTAATATTGAAAATGAACTTGTAGGCTGTTCAGTCCCGGCGACCGAGCACAGCGTGGCCTGTTGTGGCGGCTCTAGCTCTTCTGAAGAGGAGGCTACTTTTAGGAGGCTTATCACAGAAGTCCACCCTACTGGCATCGTCTCTTTGGTTTCTGATACATGGGACCTTTGGAATGTTCTTACAAATATCCTGCCAAACCTTAAAGAAGTTATTGACGCAAGAGACGGTAAAGTAGTTATTCGGCCTGACTCTGGAGACCCTGTAGATATTATTTGCGGAGTTGCGATAAAATGTTACGATACGCTTGCGGATGCAAAAGAAAGTTTTAAATGGCTGATTCAAGACAGCACTGTGCATGGTGAGCCTGAAGTCACCGTAGACCTCGACAAGTTAGTATCAGTAGAGGGAGTCACCTATAAGCTGGAAGCAGACATTGGCTGGAACCGTTATGACAAGCAATATTACTACATTGACGACATAGATATCACAGCCACTAAAGTAGATAAAACTCCAGCGATGAAAGGGGTCATAGAACTACTTTATGAAACATTTGGTGGGACTGTTAATAGCAAAGGGTTTATTCAGCTGAGCGATAAAGTGGGGGCTATTTACGGAGACTCTATTATGCTTGAAAGGGCAGAAAACATCTGTAAACGCCTTATGGACAAAGGATTTGCCTCTACCAACATTGTGCTAGGTATTGGCTCGTATACTTACCAGTACAATACGAGGGACACTTTCGGATTCGCTATGAAAGCTACACACTGTGTCATTAATGGCGTTGAGAAAAATATCTTTAAAGATCCGATTACAGACGATGGAACTAAAAAATCTCTTACTGGACGTTGTGTTGTACAGAACGTTTGTGGATTGTTGTTAACTACTGATGGGTTGTCTGAGTTAGAAGAATATGCTGTGCTTGATAATGTGCTTCAGCCTATTTTCTGCGACGGAGTTTTGTTGGTAGAAACTTCACTAAAAGAAATCAGAGAACGAATCAAACAATAAGGAGGTAGTACAATGAAGCACCTTAAAATACGGGCAGAGTACAGACCTGCCTCAAAGGAAGTAGCAGTAACTCTACTAGAGCAGTCACATTTCGGCAGTGATTTCGGTAGGTTAGAATATGCTTTTAATAATGATCCTAAAAATGCTTGTGTATTTAAACATAAGGGCATAGCAATATACAGCAGTGGGTTCTATAAACACGGGCCTCAGTATTTCTTTAAAGGTAAATACCCAAACACCGTAGAAAAAATTACCACTTGGCTCTGTGTAGGAGCTGATGCCATAAGATTTGAACGAGCTAAAGTAGAAAACTCTGTGCCGATTGGTGACTGGCCAGCCTTGAAAGCAGCTATTGAAGCCTACAACGAATGGGGAGCCAACCAATGAAACACATAAAAATTAGAGGTGAACTTGTAAATGAAGTTAAGAATAAAGTTAAAGTGACAATTTTGGCACAGAGCCACGTCCATGATGAATTTGGTCAGGCATGGGGGCATGAAGGTGGTACCAGAATGTTTGAGAAAGTAGGGTACGGCTTGTACGCTCCTAGAGGTTGGCAGCCTATGGTGTATGAGGAAAAATCATTTTTTGACGGAACCTTATTTTTAATGAGCGAGGAAGTTATTAAAGATGCTAGCGAAGCTAAGTCTTTTACCTGCACTTTAGAGGAATACAAGCATCTCAAAGAGTTAGTTATAGAATACAACGAATGGGGAGCCAACCAATGAAACACATAAAAATTAGAGGGGAACTTGTAGGCCCTAAAAGAGACAGGGTAAAAATAACCATTCTGGAACAGACACATTTCTTTAAAGATTTTGGTAATGTTACGGATAAAATGGCTGGCTCTGCCTTCACTCACGGAGAAGGACTTTTAAACAGTGACGGCGAAGAGCCAGCATATAACAGTAGAAATATGTCCATTCATGACGGTAACTATTACCACTGGCTTTTTGTTAATGGGCGGCCGCACCACAAAGGCGATGTTGGAGAACTTTTAACACTAGAGGCTTGGGCAGTTTTGAAAGAAACCGTGAAGGCTTACAACGAATGGGGAGCAGATAAATGAGCAGACACCTAAAAATTAAATCACAATTAAATCCAGACAAAAAGACAGCAACTCTCACATGGATTTCTCAAACTCATTTTGGAAGCAATTTTGGGAACAGTAGGCCGGTTGGTGTAGAGTACGATGACTTTTTTGACCCTAAATGCGCCCACACCGTTGGTAACTTCAGTCTCGTAAGTCATCATAATAATACATTTAGGAAGGGTAATCTCACGTCTTTAGGAACTAGAAATAATAAATGGTTTCTATTGCCTAACCGAAAACCATGCGGTCAATTAACTACAACTATCGCAGTAGAAGACTGGCCTTGGATTAAAAAGCTGGTGGAATCTTACAATGAATTTTATAAATAAGGAGGCACCTAAATGACTAGTGAAGAGAAAGTAGAAGTTTTTAAGTGGCTAAGGAATATCTGTATTGTATCCGATTGCCCTCCCGCCAAACTGGAGTGCTACGAGTGTCCAATTGGAAAGGCTGAGAAAGAATACAAGGAGGCTATAGAAAATGATAATTGACTATTGTAAAGATGGAGAGGCTGTTGGGGATCTTAGTGCTAAAGATTACCTGAGAAAGAAATTCAAAGAATATCCAGACTGGCACATTCACACATCTTCTGAATGTGTTATCTTAGCTGCCAGAACTTTGGTTGTAGAAGGTGAACTTCCGGCTGATAAGATAAAATTTTGGCACGAACACAAGTTCGTTAGTAATATAAATGAAGAGGGCAGGCTTACGCATCCCCCAAAAGATTTCTGTGACTTCACTCTTAGGTGCTTAGGGCAAATATTAAGAGGAAAAGTAATAAGGAAACTCCCATGAAAATGCAATCCACTAGAGAAAAATACCTAGTAACTAAAATGGGAGTTCAGTATAAACACTGCACAGATAACTACATTTTCACTGGGCAAGGGATGTGGTCTGAAGGAGAGTACTTCTACAAACTATTTAAATGGGCGCAAAATAGTTCTTGGTGGGGTTATCTGAAAAGGGATTATATAGGTGACGAGGGAGATGGTATTTTAGGCCCACTTTACTATCCCATAGATGAATCCTACATAGACACTGAGATGCTGGCTAACGCAATCTACTCCTATTTTATTAAGAAAGAGGAGGTTCCATTTTGATAGAGGTTAGACATGTAGCTCGCGTCCAACTACCTGAGGATGAAAATGTAAAAGCCATGATTTTAAACATGTTTTCGTACACTTCCAGAACCGGAGAATCTTTTCATAACTACTCTTACAAAGATGGAGTAGCCTATCTTCCCCCTTGCCTTCCAAAATTAGAGGTAGTTGCTAGTCTGTTAAACGAAACGGTAGTGGATAACAGAAGTTCCGGGCAAAATATATCCTCGCCTTTCATACTAAATCCAGAATTTACTTTAAGGGATTATCAAGTAGAACCCGCCAGACAACTTTTTGAACATGCTAAAAATAACAAATCAGCAACTTTAAGTGCAGGCTGTGGAACTGGAAAAACTATAGTAGTGTCTCATGCGGCTGGTCGTTTAAATAAGAAGATCCTTGGTATTTTAGATCAGTCGAATTTATTTCAAAATTGGGCGATTGCTTTTGATCTAATCTACGGTAAAAAAATTCAGCAACTAAAGTCAACGGACCTTGTATTCTCAGACGTGTGCATAACAACGTTTCAGATGCTACACAGGAATCCTGAGTTACTTTCTAGGATCAGGAAAGAATTCGGCTGTCTAATTTTAGATGAGTGTCATGTCGTAAAGGCTGCTACCTTCAAACAAGTTTTATCCAGACTAGATACTCAATATCGTGTAGCATGTACGGCCACTTTCTTTAATAAAAACCTACCTTTAGGGATTCTTGAGGACTGGCTCGCCCCGGTGTCTGTTAAGATGGTAGATCAAGACGCCCTAACTCCAGAGATACGTTGGATAGACACAGGAGTAATTTGGTCTTCAGAAGAGCCTATGGACTACGCTTCCTACGTTCTTCCAGCACTTGCAGCAGATTCTAAAAGAAATGCTGTTATATTCAGTATCTTAAAACAGTGTTTGGAAGAGAAGCGTAGAACAATAGTTTGCTGCATCACAGTAAAACAAGCTAACTTTCTACATGAGATTATGGTTAAATCTGGCGCACGATCTACCGTGTATACTGGAAGTACTACTGCCAAGAGGGACTTGGAAGTCAAAACTAAAATGAATTCTGGAGAGTTAGACTTCATTTTTGCTTCCATGAAATTTAACAAAGGTACCGATATAGACACAGCGGATTGCATGGTTTTGGTAAGACCCAACAACAATCTTAAAGACACCCAACAATTAACTGGGCGAGTAGTTCGGAAGGTTGAGGGGAAACCAAAACCAATAGTTTATGATTTTGCTGATGTAGGTTACTTAGCAGAAATTTTTGTAAGAAACCGTAAAAAGTTCTATAAGAGCCTTAACTACGAAGAAGGGTAGGCTAGGGTATGAGTGAGTTAAAAAGTCCCTCTACGGACAATCCTCGTTCGTTCTAGAGGTGGTTGTGGAGGATAATATGGAGGGTTATTACTATGGAAAACACTATGACTGAGAGAGAAGCAGGCAATAAATTCTGCCCAGAAGCTTTATACAAATTTAACATGGAAATTGCAACTTGTAAAGGCTCCGACTGTATGGCTTGGCGGTGGCATTCTGAGGAGACACTAGAGAAGGGCTATGGAGAGAAAGATGAGGTTATATCTTATGGGTACTGTGGAAAGGTGCCTTTAACATGGAATTGGTAATTACCTAAAAGGAGGTAGGAGGTGAAGATTAAGTATCCTAGAACATACCATCTTCCGTGGTCCGAGGGATCAACTAATGACGATAAAACTTTAGGTAACGCAAAATGTTTTGAAAATAAATTTGTGGTAGTGACTGAAAAAATGGACGGCGAAAATACTACAATGTACTATGACAGTATACATGCTAGATCGCTAGACAGTAAGCACCACCCTAGCAGAGATTGGGTAAAAGCATTCCACGCTGGCCTAGCATACGGTATGGAAGGTTCAGCTATAAAGTTGGGTATAAATCCTTCTGATTTTCGTATTTGTGGTGAAAATGTCTACGCAAAACATTCCATACACTATAAAGAATTAGAGACATATTTCTACGGGTTCTCTGTTTGGGGCGGGGAGTACTGCCTGAGCTGGGATGATACTGCAAAGATATTTAACGAACTTGGCATAACGTCAACCCCCTTGTTATACCTAGGAGTATTTGATGAAAAAATTATAAAAAGTTTGAGTGACTACAGAGAAGGTTACGTAGTTCGTCTAGCGTCTGAATTTCACATAACAGATTTTGCTAAGTCTGTAGCTAAATTTGTTAGGGCAAACCACGTTCAGACAGATGAACACTGGGCACATAAAGCGGTAGTACCAAACCAGCTAAGGAGAAAATAATATGGCATTAGTCACGGGAGATACCCATGGTAACCTCAGCCGCTTAAAAGCATTTCTGAGATACAAACCTGAAGAGGAACACATTCTAACAGGCGATCTAATGGACTCCTACGTAGCATCCGACACAGGTATTATAGAAACCTTTCAGTTGTTTCAGAAATCAGATGCTATTTCGGTCTACGGTAACCATGAGGTTCCGTACCTAAAAAACTGTCCTGGACAACTCATGTGCTCTGGTCATCGCTACAATCCTACCTTCGGTCACCTTGTAAATGGCAGCAAAGATAAATTTAAGGGATCTTACGTTCGAGACGGCTACCTAATAACCCATGCAGGAGTCGTTGAAGAAATTGGTAGCAGATTCTCTGATCTAGAATCTCTAAGCGAATATATAAACACTGAGATAGATAAGATTGTCTATAACGAGGAGATTTGGGTAGAGTACCCTTTGTCAGATGTGTTTAATATTTCTGTTGTGAGGGGCGGTTATCATAGGTATGGTGGACCTCTTTGGGCTGATTATAGACGAGAAAAATATGATTGCACTAAGAATCAAATCTTTGGACACTCTCACTCGGACACATTACAGATATTCTCTAGGGCAGTTAAGAACAGCGAAAAGAACTATCAACATGTTGCGGTAGATTGCAAAGAATTTTCATGCTTTAACACCAAGACGGGCGCAGCAGAGGACTTTATGTTTCCTGCATTTAAAGACGATCCTGTTGTTCGTAAGATGCTTGAGGTTGGGTTCTAACTTAACTATATAGGAGGAAGACTTAGTGAAAATTATAAGAAATTTGAAGGTACCTACTGGAAATATTTTAGTGGTGTCTGGGAAGTTAGGTCAGTTAGAATTACTCTCCTTAGCAGACTACGGGCAAGCTGTGAATTTGAACCAGAACAAAGCTGTCGAAGACGGGACCCCTCTACTCCCTCTAGCAGAAAAATGGGTAATTACCATTTCAACGCAGTATGGGTGTTCTATGGGCTGTAGTTTTTGTGATGTTCCTAAAGTCGGCAAAGGGATTAATGCTACCTACGAAGACTTACGCGACCAAGTTATTACAGGACTTGCTCTGCATCCTGAAGTAAAAGAAACCAAAAGACTTAACATTCATTTTGCAAGGATGGGCGAGCCTTCTTGGAATACAGAGACTTTAACGTTTGCTAGAAATTTACGTGAAGAGGTGCGTCCATATGTTGGAAATTCGTTAGTTCATCCAGTAGTCTCAACTATGATGCCTAGGTATAATTTAGGGTTATTTGATTATGTAAAAGAGTGGATGGAAATTAAGAATCATGTTTATGACGGAGACGCTGGGCTACAACTTTCAATAAATTCTACAAGTGATTCTGAAAGGTATTCTATGTTCTCAGGGAATGCCCATACACTAGCTTACATTTCTAGGTTTATGGGAGAAATTGAAAGGCCAAAGGGTAGGAAAATTACCTTGAACTTCGCTGTGGCAGGTTATGAAATAGATGCTAGAAAATTGAAAGACCTATTTGACCCACAGTACTTTATCTGTAAGTTGACTCCAATGCATAAAACTACTGAGGCTACTGAAAATGGTATTGAGACGGCTGGGGATTACACCACACCGTACCCTTACTTAGAGACGGCTAAAGAACTTAGGGAAGCTGGCTTTGATGTTCTTACTTTTATAGCTTCAAAAGATGAGGACGAAGGCAGGGTCACTTGTGGCAATGCTATTCTCTCTGGTACACTACCACACAAATACGAAGAATTGGAGGTTGGGTACTGATGGTCAAAAAACAATTTACTTTGGCGGATTCTTTGAGGTATCCTGAAAGTTACAATTCAGATTATCTTGAAGGCTCTCATGGAAAAGATGGTTCATTACATTTTTATGGCTTTTGGGATGAGCGTAAAAAGTGCTGGGTGCCTCTAAGTGAACTAAGATACTATTCGGGATAGGGAGACTAAAAATGACTAAGATAAAAGAGATTTGGATAACTAAGAGCGGAGAAGTTCTAGACGTTGATGAGATGCCTGAAGATCATGTGAGAAATACCCTGAAGATGTTGATAAAACAAATTAGGGAAGGTAAGCTTGGTTGTCTGGGTTATCATCAGGATAGGATAAATATGGAGAGGCGGATGGAAGAACTGAGGAAGATTCATCCTAGTCTTACTACTGGGGTTAGGGAGTATGGTGATGAATACGATGTTTGGAAAGAGGATGGTGTTGGGTAAGAGTTGTGATAAGGATTGGTGTAAGGATAGCGGTAAGGGAGTAGATAGGGACTAAGGTAGTTGTTAGGGTAATCTTTACAGCAAACCTTAGAGTCTATATTATACCTCTAAGACCTTCGGCCCGACCCTATTATACCACAAAAGAAGCCTTTTGTCAAGTAAAATCTGCAATATTAGTAAAAAATAATTTTACTTGACAAAAGAATGTAAGTGTTTAATATTATTAATTTATTTTCTTTCCGCCTTTCGGACGTATACGGACGCCATTTCTGATTAGGACATTACGGGTTCCGTTGTAAGATAAACCCACAGATAAAGCAGTAGCTGGTATGGTATAACCCTCTTCATACAGCTTTACTATCTTTAGTTCTAATTCTTTTGTTGTACTTTGTTGCTTAATAGCTATCCCGTTAGATTTTAAAATTCTACTAATAAGAACTGAAGAAGCACCGAATAGTTCCTCTAATTCTGAAAAAGAAACTCCTGCGGTATACTTAGCTACTATCTCATCTGAATAGCATTCGAGTCTTCTTAGTCTTTCTGCGCTTTTGTTACTGTATTTTATTATTTTTGGTACACTACGTCTAAGTATTCTGTATATCTCAGACCTAGACACACGGTATTTATCTATTAGACAGCCTACACTGATCCCAGACTCGTATAAACTAGAGATTTGGTTAACTTCCTGTTCTGTGAGTTTAGAACGTCGTCTAAGCACCAAGTCAGAGTCGGTATCATGCAACGCTCGATGTATGGCTGGCTTGGATACGGCGTAGTGGTCAGATATTTTCGCAACAGAGTCACCATTTAGGTACATTTTCTTTACTTCTAGTTTATCTTTACGCGATAACTTAGAAGTAAAACCGTGGTAGGCTCCTCTTCCGCCGGGGTGTAGATTAAGTAGTGGTCCTTGTTTTATTAAGGCTCTGCCTATGCATTGGATCATTTGTTCTTCTAGTACATAAGCTTCTTCGTCAGAAAGATTGTCTTTAATTTTGATAATGTAGTCTTTAGGATCTATTCCAGAATCGAGTATACTAATAATTTTCTTCTGTTTCTTAGTTTTATTTCTACGTTTTGCTTCAACTATGTGATGAAACATTCTCTTTCTTGAGCCCTTTCCTACATAGAAAGGCTCGTATAGAAAAGAAACATTTAGGTCTGGGTAGCTAAATTTTCCTGGCTTGGTTGGGTCGGTATAAACGTAGAGATAGCAATTTTTGATTTTCATGTTAAGTCCTTTGGATTGCATAAGTTAATTGAGACGAGATATTCACTAAATTATATACACAATCCTAGGAATATTTATTACCACAAAATATTAATCAGTTAATTTTATTACTTTGCAAGAATTTCGGTAACTACCTAAAATATAACTAAAAAGTCTCCCAAACAGATTATTTTCTACCAATATTTAAAATAAACATTGACAAACCGGCCTGTCTCGTGCTATACTGGTCCTTCTTTCAGTCAAAACACTTACACAGCAAAGGAGAAATAACTTGGCAATCTCAAATTCAAATTACGAACTAAGCATCATCAAAATCCTCATAGAAGGCAAGTCTCCAGAACTGCTAGTAAGACTGACACCAGAATATTTTGGAAACAAAGATGTAGGCAATCTATTTAGGGTGATTAAAAACTTCTACATAGATCACGGACAATTTCTTGGGTATGATGCTCTTAAGGCTGAACTTGAATCGAGGGTTAGGGACGCTGATAAGTGTAAGTTTCTAAGTGGTCTGGTAGATGATACTAAAGAGAGAGATATTTCAGGACTTACTGAGTCTTACCTGATGGATGAACTTAGAAAGCAGAAGCAATTCAGGGCAGCTATTTCGGGAGTTGGGGCGGTAGTGGATGCGGTGGATAAGAAGGATGCAAATTCTGTTATAGGTAGTGTTCAAAGTTTGTACGAAAACATGTTTGCAGACAGTGTTTCGGAGAGTCTGGCTTCAGCAGACATGGTTGCTATGACTGGAAAGAAGGTGGAATTCCAATTTATAAGGACTTCTCTGGCCCAGCTAGATATTTATGGGGGTTTGATCGAGTCTGGTCTGTCAATGATCTTAGCTGAGTCTGGCAGAGGCAAAACGCACATGGCGACTCAGTGGGCTAAGTACCATCACGATAATTATGAAGGCAGCACTTTAGTCGCTTCATGGGAACAGGGGGCTTCTGAGCTGAGAGCTAGAATATTATCGAATGCTAGTGAGGTTGACTTAGGCACAGTGACATTGGGTAAGTATACTGACGAGGAACTTTTAAAAATAAGGCTAGCCGAGGTTAGGCATCTATGTGGCCCAGATGAGGAAGTACTTGAGTTTGCTAGAAGAACTTATAAGCTGCCAGACAAGGACTTTTGGGAGAACATCTGGACTAGTTACGAGCCACAGAAAAATCGCTTTTATCTTTTAGACACCGCGCCTGATTGGGATACTCTCTTCGTGACTATGGAGATGATGGTACAGTCTAGAGGAGTCCGTTTCATTGTGCTTGACTACCCGGAAATCATTTCTAGACCTAGTTCTGGGGCATCGCAACCCAGGTGGGAGTTCGCTCTTAATATGATCGGAAAACTAAAAGCATTTTGCAGACGCCATAACGTGCGCATTGTTTTTCCTGCTCAGTGGTCTGAAAGTGCTGACCATATCCGATACAACTCTGGAGCTATTAACTTTGTTGATTTAGCAGTTGCTTTAGCAGAGTCTGATGAGGATAAGGAGTATGGTACGTATACTGTCCAATTCAAGAAATACAGAAACTTTATAGCCCCTGTAGGTGGAGGTACACCGCAAGATTTTAAGGTACTGAAACGACTGAACGTAGCTAAATTTGAAGACTTCAACTTCTAAGGAGACCTAAACAATGCCTCAACAAAACCAAGAACAAACCCAAGAACAAGTAACCAAACAAGAACAAACCCAACAATTTCCAACCTTCAACAAACCAGACCTATCAACCCTAAGCCACGATGACAAATGTAGATACCACGACGACGAAGAGTTTTGTACATGTGGTGCTGACACTTATGAAGAGTTAAAGGCGTACAAAACTGCTTACAAGGAATTAGAAACAGCACTTCAAAAACTTCAAACAGAACAGGAACAACTCAAAGAACTTAATAAGAAATATAAACAGGCATTGGAGAAGATAGCCGACGAGGTGCCAGAGACATTCTACAATTCGTATGATTATTCGTGGACTCCGTGTGATACGTGTAGGTACGTAGTAGATACAGCTCAAGCAGCACTATATACCTAAAGGAGCCACAAAAATGACTACCAAAAAATTAGAAGAAGGTAAATGCCCAAAATGCGGTTGCACTAAAAATATCGTAGTAGATACCTACCCTAGAGTATATGAATGCTTGGAGTGCGATGCTGTATTTCTAGGTATTAATTAAGGAGCCCAAAAATGATCTATGAAAATTCCCAAGAAGGTTTATGTCCTAAATGTGGTAATCCTCACCTAGACTCCTATGACGTAGAATTTGGTTCTGACTGGGTATCTCACAAGGTATTCTGCGACTCTTGTGATTGGTGTGGTTATGAGGTTTATTCCACAAAATTTTTAAGAATGGAGGATGGAGAGAAATGAGCGAGGTTACAGAAAAGACTTTAACAATAACTTTAAAACGTTATTCAGAACTCCTCGACAAAGAAGATTTTTTGTACTGCCTAGAAGCTGTAGGAGTGGATAACTGGGACGGGTTCAACGATGCCTTGAAAATGCACGAATACGAAGGAGATTCAGAATGATCCTAAGATGCCCACTGAACGCACAGATTAATGCGCTAATCTGCATATACACCTGCACAAAAAGTGTGAAGGAAGTATGCAAGGTTTATGAACAGAACTATGACAAGATTACCAAGCTACTTATCGAACAGAAGTACCTTGATAAGTATGGTATTCCGGGGCATATTCTACCTAAATCTAGGCAACCTAAAAAAGAGTCTAAGAGGAAGCCAAAGGAGTCTATCGCCACAGTTAAACCAGCTAAAGAAACTAAACCGAAGACTGCTAAGCCTGCTAAAGACAAAGAGGCAGTTCCAGCAGCTTCGGTAAAACCTAAAAGGAAACGTAGGACGAAGGCTGAGATGGCGGTTGCTAAAGGAAGGTAGGCTGCTATGAAAATAAACATTCAGTACATAGGCAATGCTCGCTGTGTCTCACTTGGAGAATTAGACGTGACTGTTGATGGAACTACTTGGCAGTTTCCTTATGGATGTGTGGCTATAGATACATTAAATGACTCTTGGTATTTCGCGGACTACCCTAAAGATTTCCCTCAAGAGTTTAAAGAAGTTGTGACTGATGTTCTGAACGATTATTATCCTAGAGGCTGCAATAGTTGTGAGGGCTGTCCTTGAACAAATTCATCAAAAAGAACTACATAAGACCTTTAAGTAAAGAGTACACAGACCTTGATGCAGCGATATTCAAGAAGTACCTTCACATGCCTAAAGTGTATCTGAGAGGCATCGTAAGAAGGTATCCTAAGAATCTTAATGAAGTCCCTTTAGTGCTTCACAAGCTGCTTGAACAATGCGACTCTTATATTTGGAAAGGAGTTAAGATGGAACGTAGTAAAGAAGAAATGATTGTGGCTGTTAAGATGAAAATCTCTGGCGTTCCTCCCGCATATTTACTTAGATCAGAACTTCCAAGCACTTGTGGAACTAACCTGAAAGTCTATTCTAGCATATTGGAAGCACCAGAGTCACTTTCTAAATTAGGTAGGCTGTTGTATTTCCACAGTGGGTTTGAGGACAATTCCCTGCTGGCAGCATCTAACATAATTAAGTCAGGTGTCACGAAAGGCTTAAAATGCAAAATGACTTCTATGCCTCAATTCATGGAAGAGCTAAAGACCTTTGAAGCATCTAAGATATTAACTTCCCTAGCCGAAGCAGATATCTCTTGTCTGTATATGCTAGGCACTGTTTATGTTAAAGCTGAGTCTGGGTTCACGGAGTCTTCCTTGCTGACCTTCATAGACCAACGGAGGGTGAATAAGAAGGCAACTATTCTATCATCCCACCTAACACCCGCTGAGTTTAAGACGAGATTTAAAATAGACCTTGATAAGCTAGGGGCAATTTGTTTTAAGATGGAGGATGAGGGTGTGGTAAATACTGTGTCGCAGTTAGCTAAAGAACTTGCTGCGTTGAGAGGAGAATAATATGCTTAGAGTGATTGTGGCGGGAGGTAGAGAGTTTAACCAGAAGACTAGGCTCTTTAAATACCTCGACCAGTACCATGAAAAGACTCCTATAACTTCTGTGGTGTGCGGTATGGCTAGAGGTGCTGATAGTATTGGTAAGGAGTGGGCTGAGTCCAGAGGAGTAGCTGTAGATAAGTTTCCTGCTGATTGGGACAATTTAGGTAAGAAAGCTGGGCCTCTGAGGAATATTGATATGGCTAATAATGCAGATGCCTTGATAGCAGTTTGGGACGGAAAGAGTTCTGGAACCAAGCACATGATTAATACGGCGCGTGGTAAGGGTCTTCTAGTTACTGTGTTAAATTATTGAGGTGGCTAAATGCCTATAAACCCAGAAGTAGGGTTTGATACGCTACATTATGAACAATATTTAGTTAAGTATCGACTCAAAGGCAGTGACGGCGTGTGGACAACTTTAGAAGAGCTTATGTATTTTAAAGGGAAAGGCGCGCATAGAAAAATTGAAAGGTACTTACAGAAGAAGTATGGGAAGAGTATAAATGTTTTGTCTATCAAATTTTGTTAACTAAATTATTGAGGTAAGAAAATGAGCCAAGAAATTATTGAAGGCATTAAAGGTCTGAGCGATATTATTAAGAAGTGTCAGGAGGAGCTGAAGGTTATTTTGACAGACACTGAAAAGCCTCTGCCGGAACGCTGGGAGATTTATGAGGTTGCTGTAGGAGAAAATGTTATTAATGAGTTTGCTAGTTACGGTCCCGACCTTATAACATTGTCGGAAATGAAAATTTATAATATTGAGGATTATGTACGTTGCGAAAGGTGCGAGAGGGTGGAGTACGTGAATATAGTGAATAGTTTTGAGAATTTTAATTTAATCGAAGAAAATATTAACAAAGTAAAGAAAGAAATCCTCAGCAAGTTCCTTGAACGCGGTTTTACGTATGACTGGTAGGTAATACTATGGAAGTCCTAGAAATCTTAGACAGCAGAGGCATCCCCTACGTTCCTAGAGGAGATAATGAATACGCTATAGTATGCCTCAATGCGGCTAATCACCAAGGAGGTTTTGACAGCAAGCCTAGTCTAAATATCAATGTAGAGAAACTTCAAGCCTTCTGCTTTAGCTGCGGATTCTCAATGTCTGAAACAGGGTTGACTCGCTGGCTCATCGGAGGGGAACTAGAAGACCTATCTTTGCAGACTATGGCTTTAAGGGCTAAGATAAATCGACTGAAGTTGGAAGAGACTAAAGACCTTTCAGAAGCTAGGCAGATTTTCATTCCACCTGGAGAACCTTGGGCCGAAGATAACTACAGAGGGATCAGGCTAGACACCTACCAAAAACTTGGGGCTATAAAATGTACAAGAGGTTTTTATAGTGACCGGATAGTATTCCCTGTCTATTTACGTGGCGAATTGATTGGGGTGGATGCCAGAGCTTTGTTGGAAGGGATGCAGCCTAAATATTTGAGGAACAAAGGATGTACTGCAAAGGAAACTTGGCTTTACCCCTTTGACTTGGTGTGTGAAAATAAACCCGAATACGTAATATTGTGTGAGGGATTGTTTGATGCTGTGAACCTAGTGGACAAGGGATTTTCTGGGCTTTGCATCTTCGGCACAAACAACTTCGGGTTAGCTAAACTTAGGCTCTTACTAGCTACTGGCTGCAGCGAGGTGGTATTATTTTTAGACAAAGATGAGGCAGGACAGGAGGCACAGAAACGAATAGGCAGTATGTTGAGCGACTGGTTACAAGTTACTGAGGCTTACACAGATCACCTGAAAATAAAACCGGTAGATTCTTTAGCGAAAGGAAAGTTAGTTTATCAGGACTGTGGAGAATTGACTAGAGAAGAGATTTTGGAAGCTGTAGAAAATAGAACTAAATTTAAGTAGCTAAGGTATCTGAGAATTAAACTTTAAGGAGGTACGGGATGATTAGTACGAAGAAATTGGTATTACCTATTTTTAGGAGTCTAAATGGCGTTAACGGAACAAGAAACGAGGCAAGAGGCAGAAAAGTTTTTGGCGTGGCTCCGACGAAAATATCCAGTGTACACTGCTCAAGTGAAAGTACTGTACATAAACAAAACAGAACTAAGAGCTGGTGTAGGAGCAATGATCTATCAGTACGGTAATGTGTTTAAGATTCATGTAGCTACCAGACGTGACTTTAAATTTGTGCTTCGTGGTCTTGCGCATGAATTTGAACATTTCCGGCAAGTTATGAATGAAGGCATACCTATGAGTAGGATCAGAACTCAGCAGGAAAAGAATGCTTGGTTTTTCGCATTACAAGCCCTCAGAGAATACAAGAAAGAAGATTCTGAAAGATGGGCTAGGATTACTGGCGAGGAAGTTACTTAACAAAAGGAGGACGAAATAATGAAAAGGAACTACTGGGCAGTTGGGACAAGTTTGCCGGGCGGGAGCTGGATGTTTGAAGGCATCTTTTCGAGTCAAGAAAAGGCTGTGGAGGCTATTAAAGATACTGCCTCTAGTCCTTTTTGCGGAGATACTTGCTTAAGTGCTGAGGATATGTTTGTTATGTATCCTGTTGAGGTAGATAGTATTTCACAAGGGTACGATATTTACTATGCTGATATTTTGTATAGACCTTTGAAAGAGACACCAGAAGAGGGGATTGAGAGACTGATGGAGTATAAGAAATCTGTGGACGAGGCGTACTAAATGACTTGCATAGTTGGCTTATTGGACGGCTCTAGGGTTCTGCTCGGAGGAGATACTTGCGGGTCAAACGGATATTCCTATGAGTCTTGTGACCATTCAAAAGTATTTAAAGTGGGTGACTTTCTGATTGGAGGTACTACCAGCTTTAGGATGCTAGACCTGCTTGAGTATAGTTTAAGTATTCCTTACGTAACTCCTTCTGACGAGGAAAACATGGATAAGTTTATGAGGACTTCCTTTGTGTCTGCGGTTAGGACCTGTATGAAGGACGGAGGATTTACAACGTACAAGAATTCAGTAGAAGAGATAGGGACCTTTCTAGTAGCTTACAAAAATAAACTTTGGAGAATGCAAGATGACTTGAGTATTATAACCAGAAATGTTTATGACTCAGTTGGCTGCGGGATGTACGCTGCGGTTGGAAGTTTGCATACTACGGAGGGTATGGAGGTTAGTGCTGAAGATAGAGTTACAAAAGCCTTGGAAGCAGCGGCTAGTATAATGACTGGGGTAAAAGGTCCGTATAATATTTTGAGTACTTAATATTTAATTGAGGAGGTTAGATTGAATGATTAGCCCTAGATATTCCAAGACGGGTAAATGCTTGGTGTTACTTGATAATGCTACTCCTGAGTGGGTTAAGGAGGGTAGAGTAACACCAAGTGGGCTACAAAAATTAGTAGGGTATTTTATGCGAAATGGAATATCTTTGGATGATGTTACTTTCGCCTGTCTTACTGATACAGTAGATAAACCTAAGAGTGCAGACTACAAGATTAAACATGAATTAATAAAAGAGATGATAGAAATATCTGCTCCCAATCTTGTAGTCACTGTTGGCGCTCAAGTGTTTGAGAAAGTCTCTATGAAGAAGGGAGTATCTAAATACTACAAACGGCCTATAAAAGCAGCTCTGTATGGCGATTACAAGTGTCTCGCTTTGCCGAACCCACAAGCTGCTACTTACGATCCTGATATTGTAAGTATCATCGAAGATTCTATTTCTATGATTAAAACTGAAATGGAATTTCCAGAGATAGTAGAGAAGGAAAAGATCGAGACTAATTATCATATTATTAATTCTATTAGTAAGTTTGATAAGTGGCTAGAGTATTACAAAAGTTCCGCTGTTCCAGCCTTCTCTTTTGATACTGAAACTTCGAGTTTCGACTGGTGCAAGGGTCAGCTTCTAATGATGACCTTTTCTCATAGAGAGGGTGCCAGCTATCTCATTCCAAGTACCTTCTATGGACACTGGACTCCCGAAGAATGGGATCATATTAAAAATGGGCTTATAGAACTCTTCTCTGACGAAAAAAAATTGTGGATAGTATGGAATGGTAAATTTGATTTTCACTGGATGCATAGGCATGTAGGCGTCCCGATAAAACGTTATGGAATCTTTGACGGCTGTGTAGCATCCTTCTGTATTAATGAAAACGAACCTCACGGACTCAAAGATCACTCAGCTAAGTACACAGATTTAGGTAATTACGATGACTTCCTAGAAGAAGAAAAGGCTAAATATTGTAAAGAGCACAAGATTAAAATGAAGGACTTTTCGTATTCCTACTTGGACTTTGACACATTAGCTCACTATGCCTTGCAAGACAGTGATGCTACATTTAGGCTGTGGAAAGTTCTTGAACCAAAACTTAAAGAAGAAGAACAAGAAGAAGTCTTTAAGATTATGATGGATAATTCTTGGATGCTGTTTCATATTGAGGAAGCAGGTTGGAAGGTAGACTTAGAGTACTGCAAAAAGTATCATGCAGAACTTACTGAAGAAATCAATATTATAGAATTAGAGTTGGCTTCTGACAAAATGATTAAGCGTGCAGAGGAACTGATATCTTCTAGGGAACTTATTAAAGTAAATGCTAAACGTAAGACTAAGCTAAAGTCACTGCCTCAGCCTATTACGTTTAACTTTAACTCTATAGCTCACAAAAAGGTTTTATGTTTTGAAATACTAAAGTTACCAATTATCAAGTACGTTAAAAACAAAGATAGAAAGAGTAAAGAGAAAAATCCAGCACTTGACAAAGAAGTAATTAAGGCGTGGTGTAAGGATCATGACATTCCAGTGCTACAAAAGTTTGCTAGGTATCAAGAGATAGTCAAAGCTAGATCGACATACGTAGAAGCGGTTATGGCTAAGGAATATAAAGGCAGAGTTCATGCCACCTTTAATTTGACCTCAGCAAAGACTGGTAGACTCTCTAGTTCAGGTGGACTTAATATGCAGAATATTAGTTCACATGGAAAAGAGGGCAAGAAGATTAAGCGAATGTTTATTGCAGAAGACGATTGTATTTGCGTAGCTAGCGACCTAAAAGCCGCCGAGGTCAGAGCCGCAACGCTAATGAGTAATGATGCTAAGATGATTGATATTTTCAATAACACTGGCGGATTTGTTCATGAGGCTGTTGCGAAAGCTATATTTAACTTAGATGTAAGTTGTCTTGAAGAAGTAAAGGAACAATACCCTAAAGAACGGCAGATAGCTAAATCAATTAGCTTCCTATTGCTGTATGGTGGTTCTAGTTCAGCTCTTGCAAACGCCACCGGAATTACTAGAGAACGTGCTGAAGAGATTATTCAGGAGTACTTTGATACGTACACCGGAATAAGTGATTGGATTAAGACTACTCACGAATTTATTAGGCAGAATGGTTATTCAGTATCTCTGCTTGGTAGGAAACGTAGAGTTCCTGGAGTTTTCTCTGAGGACGGTTTTGTAGTTGAACGTGCATTGCGTATGGGTCTTAATGCTATAGTTCAATCCTTTGGTGCAGACTGTCTAAATATTTCTAGCTGTAATATTCTTGCTGAAATACTTGATAGGAAACTCCCCTTTAAAATTATCTCTACGGTGCATGATTGTATTTATCTCGAAGTACCTAAAGACATGGTTGAGGAGGCTAGAGAATTGGTAGAAAGGCATCTCAATAAATTCCCTGTCGAGAATGCCCCCATTGAACTTGTGGGTGACACTGAAGTAGGTTATTCATGGGATACTTTCACAAACGTAGACAATTACTTGGAAGAACTTAAAAACACCATTGATGAGGCCGACGAAGAAAATTCAGAAGAGGAGGAAGAAGAATGATATTTTGTGAAAATTGTAAGTATCTCCAGTGCCCAAATCCACTTGGGTACGGCTATTATCTCGTAAAGACAGTCTTTGTAGACCCAACCTATAAAGAAGACCCTGATCGTTCCCCTACAGTTAAACATTCGACAGATTACACTGAGTCTCCAATCTGCAACCACGCACAATGCTTTGAAACATCCACCAAAATAACTCCAGTAACCAAACTTGTCACCACATTCAGATTCAGAGGACAAGCGCAGTTAAATAAGAATAACGACTGTAAGTTCTTTGAACTGAAGCCCGCGCCTAAAATTGAAAAGTCTTCTAAAGGTGGTTCAGTAGCAATAGTAGAAGCACCTAAGCAAAAGCCGTGGTATAAATTCTGGATGTAACAACCCAACAAAAATCTATAAAAAGGTGGTGATAAAGTGGCAACAGTAGTACGGTGTGATAAGGAACGCTGTAAATTTAATGACGAAGGGGAATGTGTGGCTCAGGTTATTGAACTAGACGAGGAGGGAACTTGCCTTGATTTCGAAAAATTTATCGGATAGTCGGGGTTCTTTTTTAAGGTCTGACACTAAATGCTGGATTAGCTCTAGTCTATTTTTCATGTGTATCGAAAAGCTTGGCCTCAACGAAAAGATCTACTACATTCCATCTGGTATTGAGTGTACCAACGAAGAATTAGTTTTCTATGTTGACCATCTGTTCGACGAGCTAGGTCACTTAGAGATGCGTAAGAACTACTGGACAGAGGCTGAAAAGGATGCTAGAAACTACGTGACTAAGATCGGCTTCGCTTTGAGGGCTTGGGCGCGTGATGGTCATGGGATCAGGGTGGTTTGATGGTCTACTTAAATAGGTATTGTGTAGGTTGCCGAAGGTTAATTCCAGAAGACACCAATAGCCCTATCTTAGTAATAGGACAGGCTACCGTAAAATGGAACAAAAAACAACATAAACACTCCGCTAAAACTGACGGAGAATACGACTGCTTCTGCGAAATCTGTGCAGCCAGAATGATGGAGCTTATTAAGGCTCAACGAGAAAAGGGAGTAAAGGTACTATGAATGTGTTAGTCCTAGACGTACTTAACTGCGCGTTTACTTTGAAGCATGTTAAAGAGAAAGACCCTCTGTGGCGATTTATAACAGATATTAGAAACATTATGAGTGCTAACAAAATTCACAAATGTATTCTAGCAACTGACACAGGGCAGAGTCAGTATAGGCTGTCAATGTATCCTCAGTATAAAGAGACAAGACGAGCCAGAAGGGCATCTGCGACAGAGGACGAGAAAAAGGAATTGCAGGAGTTCTTTGAGGTAGTTAATCAGTTCAAAGAAATGGCTCCTCTGTTTGGTATGGAAGTTGCTACAGTAGATAAAACTGAAGCGGATGACATTGTGGCGTACTTTGCGATTAATTCTGAGGTTGGCAACTACAAGGCCCACATTCTAAGCTCTGACACCGATTTGTTCCAGCTCCTCCGTTCGACAGTTGTTCAGAGGTCTTACGCAGAGAAAATGAAGCTAGGCGATACTGACATTCCACCTCAGATATGGGTCACGGAAGATAGGTTTAAAGAAGTATTTCAAATGACTCCCTCACAATACATGGAAGCTAAATCTATCTCAGGTGATACAGGTGATAGTATTTATTCCCCTGAAGGTGTTGGGAAGGAGACTGGCTTTAAACTTATCAGGAAATATGGAAGCATCGCTGAGGTCGAAAAGAACGTAGACGAACTTGAGATTCCTAGGTTCTCTTCAAAGGGTAGGGAAGCACTCAAAAAGGATTTCTGGATGGTTCACCGGAATGTAGAACTGGTAAGTCTTCTCCACACACCTGAAACATTCCAGAAGATTTTCGGAGAGGGGTTACCTAAGCTAGAAGACATACTAGCTAGAGTAGATGAACCGCCAAAAGTTAATGAAGAAGCGTTGAAGGAATATTTGTTTGCGACTGGTAGGGTTAACGTCTACTACGATTTCGACAATTGGGTACGACCATTTAAAGGAGGGTACTAAATGCAACTAGTTATTAATTGGAACTACGACGAGAACGACTGTGAGGATTGTGGAGTTACTGACTCTACTGGAGCCTGTGCTACATTGGATGGAGAAACAGTTTTTAATAAACCGGCTTCTACTAGTTGTTATGAGGCTGTTTACGTTACCAGAGAAGAAGTTTTGGAAGCTGTTTTGAAGAAACTGGGTGTAGAAATCATCGACAATTATTAGGAGGCCCAATGCTATTCGTCGGAGGAACACAGGACGGGAGAAATCATAAAATTGCGCCAGTAGAACGCTACATGTTTTACATACCATATTGGGATAAAACAACTGCGTACGGCAGATTTGGCATTACCCACACTGGATCTACTAAATTATCTACAGAAACCTACACCAGAAGAACTTACACCAACAATGATAGAGATAGGTCTTTTGTGGTAATGGCTTTGGAGTCTATGTCTGGTGACGAGGTCATGCACAGCCTTGCTGCAGGGTATTATGAAAATAACCCTATCAAGTGGGCAAATAGTACGGACAGGAGGTACTACTAAAATGGACTGGCAAACTAAAGTGCTGGAAGATGGAAAAATAAAACTGGAGGGTTCTTCCTACGATGGAGCTGGGGCCTTGATCTACACCAAAGCAGATAAAACGTGCGACCTCTTTGAAATAACCCAATATGGTACAGCAGAAATCTTCTATGGTAACTACCCATACCTTGTAAAAGCGGCAGAAGTAGCTGAATCTTGGACTTAAAAATTATTGAAAAATAAAGCTTGACAAACTACCGACCATGTGATATACTGGGTCTTCAAAGTGAGAAAAGAAAAGGAGGTGATGCTTGTTGCTTGCTTATTAACTATTTAAATCTTAACTAGAAACTACTCTAACTTAACACTCTAACTTAATACTCAAAACATTACTCTAAGGAGAATCACTCAAATGGCTAAAACTACTAATGACAAAATTACCGCTGCATACGAAGAAATGATGAACCTGCTTTCCCCCGAAGAACGCGCTGCGCTTAAGCAGATGACTGGTCAGGATCAGGGAGGTGGTGGTAGCAAAACTCCTATTGTTAAAATCAACTATAGGGAGAAGACTGCACAGGACGGTACGAAGATCGCTAAAGGTAACTTCTGTGTTGGTCAGAAAAATGCTACGGTAGACGGTAAGACTGTCATGCTTACGGCTGGTACTGACTTGGGTTCTGAACTCACAGCCGTAATTCTTAAGAAAGGGCAGCAGTTCAGTTTCTGGGACAACGATGCTAAGAAGCGTTGCAGCTCGCAGGTTATTTGTGAGCGTGGCGAAGTACCTACCGGATACAATCTTAAAAATGTCTGCAACGACAAAAGCTGCCCTCGTCGTAAAGATGGAATTGACAAAGGTGATAAATGCACTTGTCAGTACGTTGTCTATCTTCGCCTTCCGGCTGGCACCAAACTGCCTGACGGGACACCTTGCGAAGTTGCTATGATGTACATTAAAGGCAACTCTTACATGCCTTTCCAAGCTTACATGGAAACTGAACTGAAGAGCATCCCGTCCATCGCTGTCAACACTGTTCTGTCTACCGAAGAGTGTGAGCAGGGAGCCACTCTGTTTTACGAACTGAAATTCGCTAAGGGTGCTCCGGTTACTAAGGAAGTGTTCACTGAGAATTTCCAGATGGTAAGCGGAATTAATAAGCAGCTCGTTGAGTACAAAGAAGAGCAAGCTAAAAAGATGCTGGAAGGTCCGAAAGATTCTTCTGGCGGTAGTTCATACGGCAATGCTACTGTTGTTAATGACGAAGATAACATCGCATGGTGATCTAAGTAATTTAGGTAATTACCTATTTAGGAGGGTTTCGGCCCTCCTTACTTTTAACTAATAAGGAGGCTATAAAATGTTTAGCATTTTCAACCGTAAGGCAGACAAGAAATTTACCGCAGCAATTTCTGGCATTGAGAAGTACGTAGCTAAATTTGAAGAAGCTGCTAAAGCTGCCGACACAGAGATGCAAGCAGAAGAAGATAGGCTGGGCAAACTTGTGGATAAGGCTGACAAAGCCACTGAAGCGGCTTACGAGATGTACCGTCAGATTGAAATTAAGGCAATTGAGAAAGTTGACGAAGCAACGGCTAAAGCAGAAGCCCGTAAAGCAGAACTGCTGGCTATTGCAACTAAGGCTAAAACTGCTGTAGAGAATCATAGGAAAATTTACCTGTCTAACTAACCGGATAACTACATGAATAGCAAATTCTTAGCTGTAGCAGATTGTCATTTCAAGTTCCTTAACGGAGTAAATAAGAAGTGGCAGCGAGCCAGATACAAAAAGTTCATAGATGATATCGTTGCTAAGTGTGTCGAGGAAGGCTTTATTCTCATAATTGCCGGAGACACATTTGAGTCAATAAACCCTAAGAGAGATGAGTTAAAAACTTTTCTCTACTTCCTACACTCCTTAGAAAAGAACAAAATAACAACTCTCTTAGTAAGTGGCAACCATGAGACGATTTCATCCGGCAGTAGTATTTTGGACTACTTAGAACTATCTAGGTTCTCTAACTTATACTACAGGAAAAATTACGTAGCAAATGACACGACATATCATCTGGTAAATCACGATAGCATCCACTCTTACAAGCCAACGCTAAACAAGCACAACGTACTCATCTCACATTTCCGTTGCACAGTAAACAAATTTATAACCGAAGAAATTAACGTAGCTGAATTTACTAGCCCCTATGATCTATGCATTGTAGGGGATATTCATTCTCCGTTTGATTTTGGCAATGTATGGTACTGCAACAATCCAATCAACAAAGAATTTGAAGCAGAACCTAACTGCGGTTATTTAGAGGTTAGAAGGAAACTTACAGGATGGGACGTTCAGCGAATACCTACAGACTATCCTGCTCTGGTATTTAAGAAGTGTAATGCTAAAGAGTATGATACGTTAGATATCAAAGACACTGAAAACTTCTACAAAATAGAAGTGGCAGGTAGTCCTCAAGAATTAAGGTTAGTGCAGCCTATCCCTAACTCCATTCTTCATAAAATTCCTTTGGTGCCAGCTTCGCTAAAGGTCGAAGAGGGAGACTCTGAAATAGTCGGAAGCACTGGCGGCGAAGAAGGACTAATCAGTTACATGAAATCAATGAAATATTCAGATCAACTTGTGTCAGACATGCTAACTGAATTAGGGAGGGAACTGTGAACTGCATCGAAGTAGCCACCTTTACTGCTCAAATCTACGTAGGACTAAAAGTGGGCTATGGTATTTATGAACATCCGGCTGTCGAGGCACACCGTATTTGTCAAACCTATTGTGACAAAGTAAAACTATGTGTAACTGTAACTCCGACAGCCTTTCATTACGTAGATGGTAATGAGGAGGGGGTTATCGTAGGACTTATAAATTATCCTAGATTTCCTTCTACTCCTGAGAAGATAACCGAACAGGCCGTAGAACTTGCCAAATTACTTAAAGAAGGGCTTAACCAAAACCGAGTTAGCATCGTAACGCCTACTAAAACCATAATGCTAGGAGAGCCATGATAGTATTCAAAAAGATAATCGCTAAGGACTGCTTTGCTTTTGAATACTTAGAGTTCGATTTCATTTCTGGAATTCATAGCATTGTAGGGGTTAACGGAGCAAGTAAGACAAGCCTCCTCTTAGCACTGTCGCAAGGATTGTTCAACAAGAACCCCAAGAACACAAGGATAGACGATGTATCGAATTACATTACAGGCCAGCCTTATGAAATTAAAATCTTCTTCGATAAAGACGGGGATCAATTTGAAATCACTAACTCCAGAAAAAGTGGAAGCATCAATGTCAAGGTTAATGGAAAGGACATTTCCCTCAAAACCATTCCACAAAATCTAGAGCTGATTAAGAGGATTATTGGAGACGAGTATTCAACTTTTATTAATGTAACTTACCAAGCCTCTGATTCAGCACTTGACTTGCTAGAAGAATCCAGCGATGCAGCTAGAAAGAACTTCATCAGTAAGATTCTTAAGTTTGACGAGTTAGATGAAAAGCTGGCTAACTGCAAAGAGAAACTGAAAAGACTCAAAGTTATTCACAAAGACAAACAGGATCAACTGAGTCAATGGCAAGGTAATTTGCTGCCAATGCGAGAAGTAGTTGAGAAGGTCGATATTTCTAAGTTGATTAAAGAGGTAAATCTCAGGCTAAAGGCGAGAGATTCAGCAGATTGGTATAGAAACGACAGATCAATCGCTAAGGTAGAAGAAGCCGCTAAAAGGAAAGCCTACAATGAGTACAAGAACGCAGTAGCTCAGATAGATATTGTAAGGGCTAAGTTAAGTGCTATTGAAGTGCCTTCTAGGAGTTCTGAGGTTGTTGAGAAAGAGCTGGTTAAATCAAATGAAGAACTAACTAGAGTACGATCTTCCTATACCGAGGCAGAAAATAAGCTAAATGAACTTCAAGAGCCAGAGTTAACTTGTTCTAGATGTGGCCAATCGGTAGCCGCAGAGCAAGCCCTTACGATGTATCAAGAAGATGTAGCTAAGTTTACTTCGCAGTTGAATGAAGCAAAACAGGAACGAGGTAGGTTAATAAATATCATCAACGAACTCTCAGAACAAAAGAGAGTGTGGTCTGCTATATCTGAGTTAAGTAGTAGGAAAGATATTTTAGAAAGTGCTTTGGTAGTTGTTGAAGAGGCTGATGAAGCAAGTTACAATAAGGCTTGTGCTGACCATGACTATGCTACTCAGAACTATCGAGAAGCGGTAGAAGCACACACTAAAGCTACAAATGATTTAAACGCAGCGATTAGACACAACGACATGTCAGCTATGATGGAAAAGTTGAACAAGGAAGCAGCTGAGTCTAATAAACAAGCTACGGTAAGGATTAGCAAACTCACTGAAGAACTCCAAGAAGTAGAAAAGAGAATGGACCTTCTGGACAACTGGACGAGAATTCTTGGGCCTAATGGTTACAGAGTCCATAGCATGAGCCGGTTCCTTAAAGTGCTAAATCAGACTATGGATAAATATGCCGATATCATTTCAGGTGGGAGGATTAAATGCACCTTCTATGTTACTGAAGAAGGTAAAGTAGACTTCTCTGTAGTGGACCCCGATAAGAAAGTGCCGTTCGCTAATTGGAGTAAGGGAGAGCAAGCTAGGGTTAAACTTGCCTGCCTCTTTTCGGTCATTGAGTTGCTGGAAGTCATGGGGTCTGCAAGCTACAACGTGCTAGTGCTAGATGAAATATTTAGCGCACTAGATGACGAAGGAAAGGAGGGGTTATTTGAAGTACTTTCTTATTTACGATCTAATGGTAAGTGCATCTACACTATCAGTCACACACCTTTGGTCAATCCTGTGGTGTTCGACAGTGCTATTCAAGTGGTGAAGGAAAATGGGTTGGCTAGGATAATCTGATGCTAGAAATAAAAGAAATAGATGTAGATAAAATCATAGAGCTAACCATAGAGATACAGCAAGCTAAATTTTATCCTGCTAAAAGAAAAATTCTCATATCATCTTTAACGTCACTAAAAGAATCTGAGAAATGGTTGCTCACTTTTTGTTGTTGGCAGTGCTTGTTCAACCCAAGGTTCAAAGCTATAGACGCAGATAAACTCTGTCTGTATGAACCAGCAAAAGCCAACAAAGCTACCTTTCAAGACTTCCTGAAAACAGTTAAGAAGTTTGACAGTAAAAGAGTCTCTCCGTCCCGTTTAAAACCGCTGCTACAGTTCCTAGCAAACTGCGGCGAGAAGCACCGAAACTTTTACCTCTCACTCTTCACCAAGGATTTTATAAACTATTTTCCAGCCCTTGAAATACAAACCTTATTAGACCTAGACAGCATCAGTGGAGAGAAAGTGTACGGAGAACCTGAGTACCTAAAGACTAGTTTTTCTGAGCTACGTTACCCCGTATCTCTACGCAGAATATCATCTAAAAAACTGACTCCTTACATTATCGCTAAAGAGCCTCTGTCAACGATGCTGTTAACAAAAACAGAAGAAGGTTACAAAAGAGTTGTCAAATCGCCTCACATAAAGATTGATATAAAACTTTCAACAACTCCTAGATTCGCTGTTGCTGGTTTCTATGATTTAGACACGTATTATCCTACTGACTATTTTAGCTATTGGGAAAGTTGTGCTGTGTATCTTAAAGGGATTGATCTTGACCAGCACCTTTATAGCAACCGAATAAGTGACCTAAATAACTTCGTAGATAGGAGCATGTTGGTACACACAGATTCTTCTAAGTCATATTTTGCAACGTCTGAGCAAGAAGTTATAGACGCTATTGCAGACTTGGCTAAAGGGTCAATGATTTCAGATATCTTAGTTTTGGATTCTGAGAGTACCAGAACCGGAGAAGCCTACCGAATTACTTGCAGAACTGCTTCAGGTATTATTGAGAGTGTATCTGAGAATTACATTTCTGTGTGGGCTAATGGGGAGTTGGTAAATTGCTACTACAAATTTGAAGGAAAAGAACAAGCTCTGCTGACTGCTCCTGAATTACTTAAAGATCGTGTTATGGAGTTCTACTACGTCAAAATAGGTAATACCGAATACTCCATCGGGAAGGGGGTGTGCTGGCATCGTGAAAGGTGGAGGGAGATGCGGCTGAGAGGGACTAACGTATGGATTGATAAATGTGCGTTGTGTGGCTCTACTCAACATAAACACGCTAATAGAGGCGTCTGCATTTCCTGCGAAGCCAACCTTCATTACTACTATGATACTTACGGCGTGAATAGTTGGATACAACCTAGCCAGCAAATGATTAAGAAACGCTATGAGTCAGTTTGGAAGCCTACCGCTTTAAATTTGGTTAAGTACAGGTATAAAGGGACAACACTAGAAGCTAATGAAATGGGTGAGTGGAGATTCGTCCAAGGAGATTTAAATGAACAAGAAATTTCAGAAACTTAAAGATAATATGACAGATGAACAGAAAGAAGCTGTGCTAGCTAAATTGAAAGAAGCCAGAGAAGAACTTTACAACATGTCTCAAGAAGATCTGATCGAATTGCATAGAAGTACAACTGCTAAATGTCTGGAAGTTATGATGAAGAAGAACAATGATTATACTTCTGGCGGCAGTGTCTTTGCCAACTTTAATGGTTCAACTATTCTAGGAGTTCACCCTGTAATCGGGATTCTTCTAAGGTCTATGGACAAGTTTAAGAGAATCCAAACCTTCGTAACTACCGGAGGGCTTGCTGTAGAAGGCGAAGGAGTTTTGGACGCTATAGATGACGTGGTAAATTACATGATACTTGCTAAAGGGATTATCATTGAGCAGCAACGCAGAGGTAGTAATGACTAAAAATGACTGTAGTGTTATCTCGTACATAGATGAAGAATGTTCATGTGTAAGAACTTTTAAGTATTGGTACCTAGGAGCAGCGCAGCAGAAAGTAGAGGCTCTAAAGAAACTTGGCTATAAGTATGTATGGTGTTTTAAAAACAACCGTCAGGTGTAAAAAGGAAAGTTAATGATTATAGGTATAGATCAATCCAAGCGAAGCACTGCCGTTGTCTGCATGGATTTGGCTGGTAGGTTAGTTGACTTCCTTCTCATAAATCCTCCTAAAGAACTTGACGGAGAAGTTCTTATAAGTTATCAATGGGACCTTATAGATAGTTTTGTGAGTGCTTACCAAAAGGATTTGAAAGGTATAGCTCTGGAAGGACTCAGCTTTAATTCTGTAGGCTCTGGTAAAGACTTGCTTGCAGGGATTTTTTGGGCAGTACGGCTAAACCTGTACAAGAAGTTTCCTGAAATACCTGTCGGAGTTATTCCTTCTGCAAGTTGGCGTAGCGCATTTATTGACAAAGAGAAGCGGAAGAAGATTAAGGAGTTGGGTATTAAAGATGGTCTGAAAAAGGCTACTGTAGATGAACTTCCTTTCGAGGTACGTGTTAGGTTTGAGAACTATATTCGTGAGAACGGAATTAAGAAAGAGGCTCTTTGGGATTTGGCTGATGCGTTTGGGATAGCGAAGTATCGTTTGAGTTTGGAGAATTAAATTTGAAAATTTGGTAGGAAGGTGTTTTATGGGTTCGTTTAAAGATTTAACTGGACAACGGTTTGGTAAATTAACTGTATTAGGTAGGGTCCATAAGACAGCGGGTAATAAGAGAACCAAGTTCTTATGTGTATGTGATTGTGGGAACCACTCCGAAGTTCTTAGTCAGAATTTAACTAGTGGAAAAACTAACTCATGTGGATGCTTGGCTCCTTTACCTGAGGAGGCTTACCTCAACAAAACGTTCAATGCACTTACGGTAGTATCTAGAGTTGAAAGTAAAGGCAATAGTGTAATGTTACTGTGTATGTGCGCTTGCGGTAAAACTAGTACTGTTTCTTTTAGTAATCTGAAATCAGGCAGTGTCAAATCTTGTGGGTGTGGTATCCATAGGGCTTTAAGCACCACTACTATAAATACGGATTACCCCTTTCGCACCAAAAAGAATCACGATATGGTAGGAATGGTTGTAGGGAAACTAACAGTCATTTCTAAAATTGGACCGAGAGGTAGAGATACCTACTGGTTTTGTCTCTGCGAATGTGGCGGTACAACAGAAGCCACTACCCACTACTTGAATAAAGGACTAAGGCTTTCATGTGGATGTTTGCACCACCGGACGGGCAAAGATAATCCTACGTATAGAGGAAATGTGCCTCCTATTAGGGGAGGTTGTGATTACGAGTCATGGCGATCCTCAGTTATGCAACGAGATAATTATACGTGTGTTTCTTGCGGGGCTAAAAGAAAGATACAGGCACACCATATTATGTCCTTTAACAAATTTGGCGCATACAGATTGTTGGACATTAACGGAGTTACCTTGTGCAAGAAGTGCCACAAAGAATTTCACGGCAGCTATGGGTATGGAAATAACACACTTGGCCAGTTTTTAGAATGGCAACAACTAAAAGGATTTAAATTATGACCAGTATAGCAGAAACATTCTTCAGTCAAGAACTTGGGGAAATGACTGACGATTCAATTCGCAATTTTTCAACTTATGTCTTAGATAATGCTCCAAAATATTTCGTGCTAATAAGTGCTAGCTCGACCGGGAAATTCCATCCCAGACAGTCTAATCAAAAACCTGGAGGACTAGTAAATCATACTAGAGCGGTGGTGTATTTTATAGGCATACTTTGTAGAGGCTACAGCATTGAGGGTAAAGCTAAAGATAAGATAGTAGCTTCGGGCTGTTTTCATGATATTATAAAGCATTCGCAGCCTATGCAGAAATACTCTACTTCTTATCACCCAAAAGAGGGAGCGGACTTTGTATACTCCCTCTATAAAAAATATACAGCAGATGGTGGGGTAGTTGCAGAGGAGGACGTTGTAGATATTTGCAGGGCGATTTGTCACCACTCAGGTAAGTGGACCGAAGAAAAATACCGCAAAAAATTTCCAGAAGAATACACTACACCAGAACTTATACTGCACCTAGCAGATTTAATCTCGGCGGGTAAAGAAGTAAACCTAGAGTTCCTTGAGCAGTCCTCTCTGATAGGTTAGCTCAAAAAATTCTCCAACAAGGAGGCAAATAAAATGGTTAATCAAAGCGATAACACAAAAAACAATAAACTAAAAGACCTTTACCAGCAAGCCAAGGAGGTTGAGGAGCGGTTGACTTCTCTGTCTAAAAATCAAAAGTACCTTCTCAAGAAACACGAAAGGCTGTGTAAAGAAATTATAAGGGAGGAAAAGAAACGTGGGTAATATTAATGTAGCTGTAAAAAGAACTGAAGGTACTAGACACCCGCTACCTTCCTATGCAACTGAAGGGAGTGCGGCAGTAGATTTCTATGCTCACGTAGGTGGGTCTGTAAGGCTGTTTACTGGGGATAGGGCACTTATTTCTCTAGGTGTGTCTATGGCTATCCCTAAAGGTAAAGTACTTCTACTTACTCCTAGGTCTGGGCTTGCTTTGAAAAAAGGCGTGACACTTACAAACTCGCCTGGGGTAATTGATTCTGATTATAGAGGTACTATCGGAGCCATTGTGCAGAACCTTGGTGATGACCTGCTAGTAATTACAGATGGGGATAAAATTTGCCAAGGGGGTTTTTATGATTACGAAAGAGCAACATTTGAAGAAGTCGATGAACTGGATGACACCGAAAGAGGCACTAACGGTTTCGGAAGCACAGGGGTCTAATATTTATACTCCTAAACTTATTGGCAGGAAAACCTCTTGGACAACTAAACAAACTACCGAAACAAGTAACTGCAATCACCGACCAGAGACTACGGGAGATTTGATTCAGGACATTTACAGAGAACACCTTCAACACAGGCAAATCATAATCAACGAAGTAATCACCGACCAGTCAGTTAGCACGGTAGCCCTTCAGATTATGAAATTCAATGAAGAAGATGATGAAAGAACTATGTGTGAGGTAGGCTATGATAGAATGTCTAACCCTATAACTTTGAAAATCTCTTCTGACGGTGGGCATGTAGATGCTGGTTTAGCTATTATTTCACAGATCGTTTCAAGCAATACTCCGGTAATTGGCGTGGCGGTTGGTGATTGTTCCTCTATGAGTGCTTTAATCCTTATAAGTTGCCATGCCAGATTTTGCAGTAAATATGCTAGAATTATGCTACATAGCCTGTTCGGGGGCAATGCAGATAAATTTAAAGGACTGACTGAATATGCGGAAAATGTAACTAAAATCCAAGCGGTTCTGGATTCTATCGTTACAGATCGTACTCTGATTACCCAAAAAGAGCTGGATGAAATGCACGACAGAAAACGTGACTGGTTTCTGAGCAGCAGTGAGGCGGTAGAGTTGGGGGTAGTTGATGAAGTACTTGAGGTAGGAATTCAAATGAGTCCTATGAAAGCACGGAAAAAGAATGTGAAGGCTGCTGGTAAAGGGAAGGGTAAGGTTGAGGATTAATTTGTTTGGGGAAGGATTTAAGGTTGGATTAAGATGTAGTTAAGGTAATAAAAAGATAGTGTTTTAGGTATATAATTAAGTGTCACTAAAAGGGGTGGGTCAAACTGCCCCTTTAATTTTAACTTTAGTAAAGGGAGTTTTAAAATGTACATTCACACCAGTAGTTATGATAAGGAATTTGTAGAGCTGATGGAGTACCTCAGAGGTAAATATCCAGCTAAGTTGTTCGATGTAGACGGCATTGGGAAGCAGCTTGATATGTGCCAATTCTCCAAGGATTTTTTTGCAGCTACCACTACCGCAGATGCTAGTGTGGATGCCAACAGTAATGTTGTAGATGTTAGTAATATCACCTACAACACGGAATTACCTAAGCCCTTTTTTAAACTTAATAGCTATTTCATTCTTTGGAAAGAGATGAGAAAGTTGTACGGGTCCGAAGTGGCTAACTCAGCTATAGAAAAACAAATTACAGGAAGCCTATATTTTCATGATGTACACGGTATTGCTTCGGCTATGAGTTATTGTTTTAACTACTCTACTTATGACATTATGCTTCTAGGGCTCCCTATGGTGACTAAAATAAAGTCGGTCCCACCTAAGCATTTGTATAGCTTCAAGTCTCAGCTAGAGCAGTTCGTAGTGCTTGCTGCTAACAGTACCCTAGGAGCTACTGGACTGGCTGATTTATTTATTGTAATGTCTTACTATGTGGCTAATATTTTAAGAACTAAATCAGATGCTGGCTTTAAATTTAGTACAGAAGAAGACTGCTGGAAATACGTGGCAGAGAATTTGGTATCTTTTATATACACCATCAACCAGCCGCTAAGGGCGTCTCAGTCCCCATTCACTAATGTCAGTATTTATGACAGTGAATTTTTAAGCAGTCTCTGTCCTAACTACATATTCCCAGACGGCAGTACTCCTAATATTAGTATTGTTAAACAGATTCAGGAATTGTTCTTAGATATTATGAACGAAGAAATGAAGAGAACCCCAATCACCTTCCCAATATCTACCGCCTGTTTTGCAGTAAATGAGGACAAGGAGATTATTGATGAAGAGTTTGCAGAAATTATTGCTAAGAAAAATCTAGAGTTTGGTTTTATCAATATATATTGCGGAAAATCTAGTACGCTCTCTAGTTGCTGTAGACTCAGAAGTGACACAGAGCACGAGTATTTTAACTCTTTTGGGTCTGGTAGTACTAAAATTGGGTCTCTAGGTGTAGTAACTGTAAACCTGCCTAAAGCCGCTGTGGAGAGTAATAAAGATCGTACCAAATTTCTGGATGCTGTAAGGAACTTAGTAGGTACTGCTGCTAGAGTTAACCACACTAAACGAGCGGTAGTAAAAAAGAGAATAGACCAAGGCATTCTTCCACTCTACTCATTAGGCTTTATGGACTTGAGTAAGCAATATTCCACAGTCGGAGTTAATGGCCTGAACGAATGTTGCGAGCTGATGGGTTATAATATTTTGACAGAGGAAGGCCAAGAATTTGTAAGTAGAATACTTGAAGTTATAAATTCTGAAAACGATAAATTCCAAAAGGCTTACAAAACTCCACACAATACAGAGCAAATTCCTGGAGAAAACGTAAGCATTAAGTTGGCTGAGAAAGATAGAATGTTGGGTTTTAATGACAGGTATGACCTTTACAGCAATCAGTTTATTCCGCTCACTACTAAAGCAGATGTTTTAGATAGGATAAAGCTGCAAGGTATTTTTGATAGTCAGTTCTCTGGAGGAGCCATCTGTCACGTTAACGTAGAACAGAAAATAGAAGACTACCGACAAGTTGTGGCTTTAATTAAGTCTTGTGCTAAATCTGGGGTAGTATATTGGGCGATCAACTTTAATATTCAGAGATGTGAAGAGGGTCACATGTCCGTAGGAAAACTAGACTACTGTTATTGCGGAGCTAAGATCACTGATAATTTTACTAGGGTGGTGGGGTTTTTGGTCAACGTTAAAGCTATGGCCCCAAAACGTAGAGAGGTAGATTATCCTAATAGGCAGTTTTATAAGGAAGTGTAGTATGATTGTGGATGAACTTATACGAATAAAACTGAATAATACAAATATCGAACACTTCAAATCTTTGGGTTATGAAGTCAGCAGTAGGTATGGTGAGATTATAGAAGTCAAGAGCACAGACTTATCTATATACAGTCATGTAAAAGTGAGAGCTGTATGCAATCTATGTGGAAACCAAATTTTGATTTCAAACAGTAAGCACACACGATCAATACTTGGGAGGGGTGAGTACTTGTGCTCACCCTGCTCAAAAGGAAAATTCTCACTGGAAGAAGTGAGAGCTATGTTAGAGGGTGCGGGGATGTTCCTGGTCAGTACTGAATATAAAAACAACAAATCTCCTATACAGTTTGTATGCCGTACTCACCCAAACACCTTACAAAAAATGTGTATTAGTGATTTCAGAAAGGGAGCTAGATGTAAGTTATGTACCGGAGGCGATTATAACAAATGGCGCAGAAAGGTAAGGGAGCTGACTACCGTACAGTACCTGAGACAATGCACTGACGGGTGGAAGGCATATACAAAAGATTTCTGGTGTGACACTTGTGTGATTTCTAAAAACCAATCCAAAAGAAATCACGTACATCATATAATTAAGCCCTTCAAAGAAATTACTAATGAAACCTTTCAGGTGACTCAGCTGGAAGAAAGAAAATTTATAAAGGAATACTCGAAAGAAGAGTTAGAACTGCTGACCAACACTTTTAATACTATACACAAAAGTTATGGAATAGGTATTGTTATGTCACCAGAACTTCATTACAAATTTCATGCAAAGTACGGGAAGCAAGAAAATCTAGAAGATTTTGCTGAATTTTGGGAAGAACATTCCAGCAACAGGGTTACATGCTAAGCCTACTAGCTACCCAATACTCACTTAGTACAATGTCCCTAGAACTATACTTTTCAGGATGCAGCGGGCCTCATTGTAAAAATTGTCATAATACTGAGTCGCACGATTTTAATAATGGCTCAAAAATAACTGCTATAGAACTTTTCACACAAATAGAAAGTAAGGTTAATAACTCTTACGGATTAGTTAAGCAGATAATGCTATTTGGAGGCGAACCTCTAGACCAACCACTAGATGAACTTACTGAATTAGTAAACCATACAAACACATTAAACTTACCTATCTGGCTGTTTACTAGGTATGAACTTTCAGAAGTACCTTCCAGTTTACGTATCAGGTTTAGTTACATTAAAACTGGAAGGTACCTCGAAGAGTTTAAAGGCAAACACACACAGTATGGCATTACATTGGCAACTAGCAACCAGAAGATTTACAAAAGAGGGTTAGACTACTAACCAACAAAAGCCCCTACAAATTATCTTGTAGGGGCTTTTCTCATTCATCTGAAAAATCATCTAAATAGGTAATTACCTAAATTACCTAAATCATAGTAAGGCCACTAAAATTCTTATCAATAAACTTGTTATAGTAGCTAATCGAATGGTCCCCAACATCCACCAACTCCTCACCACTATCCCCGTCAGTAATACCTATCCCCTCACATTTATGTTCAAAAAGCAACCTAGGAATCATCGCTATAGGGTCATCACTCATGTAAATTCTGACATGATCTACAGAGGATTTAAAAGACCAATATTTAAAGTACACTCTAGGCGACCCGAAGGTAACACAACCAACTCCCAATTTCTCAGCGAATAAAATAGCAACAGCACCGCCTAAAGAATGCCCTGTAAAGATTACCTTCCGGTCGTCTCCCAACTCCTTTAGAATCTTAGGGCTAAGTTTATTAAAAGCTCTGACGAAGCCCCACGTGCTAAAGAAACTTCCAAACTTCCAAGGGATAATGTTAATGTCCCTAGCAGCATTTATAACATTGCTTGTACCTCTAATTGACACTATGGTTAAGTCTGCTAAGTGTGTAATGGAATAACCCAAGTCTTTGACCTCAGTGCAATTGTCGTAGACCTCTTCAGATAACTTGCCACATAGTCTTATTAGTTCGTTTGTAATTGGCATTTGTGGGCTCCTTACTTATCTTCAACAGGCCATCTGTAAGCAACTACTTCGTAACTTCCCAGACCAAAACTAGATACCTTAACTTGGTCACTCTGGTTACCGCCTAAGAGGTATATCCTACCACCTTCAATCTTCTTGAAAAACCCTACATGATTACCTGACGCAGACCCAGTAGCCTTATCCCCGCCTTTAAACTTCTGGCGAATTACTGTAATAGCACCCGCCTTCGGCTGGTCAAGTTTAGTACCCCATTTTATAAAGGATGCTGCGGCTGCGCTGTTAGTTCCTTTAATGCCAGCCGATTTAAGGCACCAATTGACGAAGGAAGCGCACCACGGAATTTCATCCTCCTTTGCGGCTAGAGAAGTGGTGGCGTGGTATTCTATGATTCTTTTGTTTTCTCCGCCTCTGACCTCACTAACACCTATTTCCTTCTCAGCGATTTCCATCCATTTCATTTTAATCTCCTAGAAAATTCCCAACTCCGTATAATCGCCCCAATAACTATCTTTCTCCGAAAAATTATTCTTGCTATAAAGGTCGCAGTGGTTTGTAAAATTCTTTCCGTGGTTAATATGGGCACTAGAATTAACACAGTGCCAAGGACTTCTCACTAAATCAGGCTCTAGCATCACCTGCCCTCTTAGCAAAGACTCTTTAACTTTACTCTCAAAATGCACCAAAGCATCACTAAAAAGCATGGTCATCTGGTGCAAAGGAATAGAATCGTGCACATGTCCGTAATCCTGAAAGCCCTCAGAACATACACCTTTTAAGTTAGTATTATAAATCACCCCTCCGTCAAAGTCAGGATAATCAAAATAGCCCTCTGGATAAAGTACGTCATGCTCTAAGAAGCTGACATATTTATAAGACCCAGTAGCTTCGGCTCGGTAAAGTAGTTGAAGAATCTGCAAAGTAATGTTCAGGTGGTTGCTACTCTGAGTCTGTGCTATGAGTTCTGGGAAGGGGTTATTTTCGATAGTTTTCCAAGTGCTTGTAAGAATATCTGCCTTGCCCCTAGATACTTTCTCCAAATTACCTAAAACATTACTCACAACATTATCGTCATTGTTGTTTGTATAGAATATTCCAAGTCTGTTACAGGTACCTTCTGGGATAATTAGATAATCATTTTCGGGGATTACTTTAGAGTACTCAACATCATCCAGTTTGTACTTAACCACTAGGTGCTTTAGTATGCCTTCTTGGGGGTCCCATCCGGCTAGGATATTATTCACGCAGACGTTAATACCGCTGCCTCTAACCAATCGTTTAAGATTAGCTGTTACGTTAGCCCCTCCGTACGATGCTTCTATAATTTCTAACTTCACATTCTTATCCTTTGCAGCGGTTAGTTGTGTAGCTATTGAGTTAACCCTATCAGCGCCGAAATGTTCTTTTACCGGAGCTAAGTCAAGACCTAGTTCGGTAAAACCTATAACATAGTTTCTGATCCTATCGTCGTAAATCATAGGATAAGGTATATCTCCCATGCCAGTTTTGAAGAGGTGAACCCAAGACAGGAAAGGAAGACAGAGAGTTTTATGCCCTGCCTTTCTATACTTACTGTGAATGTAGCCCTCTTCCCCGCCAAAGCCTGCAAAGTCTGGATTAAATCCTAGCCAAGCATCTTTCCTACAAGCAAATAGACCAAGCCCCTGCATAGGAATTTCGTAGGGTTCTGAGTTAGGGTCTACTGAAGCAGCGCGCCAAGTCCCCCACATACCGCTTGCCCATTCATCATTGAAAGCGTCTGCATAATTAACTAGATCATCATATTTTAGAGGACCTTGCAGAAGATCTTTACAGTCAGGATTTTTAGAAGTCCAATCTTTAAAACTAGCCATAGCACCTTCTGTGAGTAAAACATGAGTGTCAATGCACATAACCCAGTCACCTAGAGCCTCTCTAAATACAAGGTCTCTAGGTGCTGAAGTTCCTGTTTTTTCTGTGTAAAGAATGTAGCGAGTTCCATAGGTACCGTCTATAAAATTCTTTAACCGCGTATCTCCGTAGTTGTCTATCACTAAAATCTCAGTGTCTGTCATATCTTGATACATCAATAGAGACTGCACAGTAAACCAAACTTCAGTAAAATTGTTATAACTCGCCATTCCTATTGTTAGTTTCATAGAAGACTCTTTACTCCTGCGCTTGTTTTAATCCTTACTGCACCGTTATTTGAATAGAGTGCCAAAGATAAAATACCACTTGGTGTTTTAATTCTTAGAGGCCCGTTATTTGCTGTTAGTATTTGTACTTTAGTTGATCCTGAAAATAGTGTTATAAACGGTATGAAAGGTGCTACAGTTGTTGTATTAGTTGGTTGTGCTGTTGTAGTAGTTGGGCTAGCTGTTGTGGTCGGCTGAACTGTTGTAGTCGGGTTAATGGTTGTGGTCGTAGCTGCCAAAGTAGTTGTAGGAACTATGGTAGTTGTTGGTTGTGCTGTTGTAGTAGTTGGGCTAGCTGTTGTAGTAGTTGGGCTAGCTGTTGTGGTCGGGCTAGCCGTAGTAGTTGCCCCCGTTATCACGTATTCCGTGCTGCTCTCGGCCTCTGTCGGCCCCCCGTTAGTCGGCACAGAGTACGCGGTGAGCGTAGTGGATGATGCAACCGCCACGTCTACCTGATTGGTTGCCGTAGTCCAGTCGGTGTCACCAGTCTTCTTGTAGTAGATCGTGGATGGACGGGTTGCCTGTAGCCGTACCGTCTGCGCCCCTACGTAAGTCCCTGCCGGTTTAGATCTGAGAGTCTGCGGGGCTACGGCGGTATCTTCCTGAAAACCGACCCACATCCCTTTGAAAATAGTACTGTATTGCCCCCAAACGACATCGGGGGGACCAGTGTAGCGATCCCACCAGGTATTACCGCCCGATAGATTTGGTGCATTACCCTGTGTACTGATCACCTTGCATCTGAAGTAGACAAACGCGTTAGTAGCAGCTAGTAGGTAAACTATCTCGTCCTGAAGGTAAATCCTGTTCGGGTCGTAGAGATAGACCCCTGTAGCGTGACCGTCTATCCGGAAGTAGACCTTTCTAGCTGCACCAGCTATGGAGTTAAGATCGACCTCGTAAGTACCCTCGGGATGGTAGCCGTCACCTGCGATAGATACACCATTTGCAACGACCGTATCCGACAAGAGCGCATCGGTTTCGGCGTTATAAACCTTGACCGTGACCCAATCCGAGCTTGCTGGTTTGAGCTTGTAGGCGAAGCGCAGTTCATCAAATTTATGACCAGCTTGAACCTCTACGACAGGACTAGTTGCCCCGAAATCGCCGGTCGATGGCGGCCCGCTTTCACCGGCAGTCATTAATGCGCCCTGAGTGAGAGAACGGAATACTGTCGTTGAACCGTCGGATACGGTATCCTCGACCCACACGCCCTCTGAACCGACAGTTCCCGGCTCGATACCGAGAGTAGCCCCCTCGTAGTCTTCCCACCCGACCAGAGCGCGCCAAGTAGTTCCCGCATGTCTTACCAGATAGCCGCGCCCGTAATCCCACGTTCCTGCGTAGCTGCTCATCCAGTACGGCGGCTGTTCGACCTTGGTTATGCCACCTATCCAGAATTCGCCTATTTCTGGACTCTCGACAATCATAGTACCGGAATCAACCGCGTTGCCGTCTTGAGCCTCTTCGCCTATCCCTATGCCGCCAGTGAACCCCCACATCGGGCGGCCTGATACCTCCACCCCATGCACATAGATCACCCTCGACCAAGCCACCCATTCGCGGGTGAACGGATAGGACATGCGGTAAGGGACTACTCCGCTGATCGCGGGAGTGTATACCGAGGGCAATGCTGTACTGCCGCCTACTGACCGCCAAGTCCCGCCATTGACCCGCATTCTGATTGTAGGACTTGGTGCATCTGGTAGATAATCCTCTTCCACCAGAGTCAGTGAACTTAGGCTGACTGCTTCAGTTACCGGCCCTGTAGTCGTTATCCCGTTGCCGCCATCGTTGAATGATGTTATGGCGGGTCTGGAGTTGGGGGTGAAAGTCCCGCTGTCAGACATCAAGGTGCAGCGGTACTGTGATTCTCCTATCAGTATTGCACCAACGGTAGCAAAACTTTCTGTCCCGACAACCTGAGTCTGGTACTTGATGCTTTGAGCTGCCTTGTTGTCAAAGAGCGGCAGAAACAGGGTCGGCTGCGCCAATAACTGTGACTGACTGGCAGGATCTATGATCGCTTTACCGCCCGATATGGTAAAGAAATCGGAATGAAAAAGCCACTTGTCAAAGTTACCTGCTGACCAATCCTCTACGAACACGTTACCGTTGGCGTCGAGGTAGAGGTTTACGATTTTGGTAACGGCTGGAACTGCCATAAGTTACTCCTTTTTCCAGTCGTCTAATGTAAAGGTCACACCGGGAGTAGCCGCTATCGGAGGCACGACTTGAAGTCTGAATGTGGATGTGCTGCTAAGATAGTTAGATGCTATTGTCGATGTTCCCTTCAACACACCATTCCGATAGTATTCAATTGTGGTTGCTGATGCGTACTTGATTTTAAGTACATCATTGACGGGGTAGGTGAACCCTGCGGCATTAATTGATTCTATCGCGTAAGGTGCGAGGTTGGATGACAGGTATGTTTCTATCCCTGAATCCTCCCCATCTTCCCAACGCTCCATATTATAGTAAAGACCTATCAGGTTACTGTTTACTGGGTTAACTATAATCAAGCCCAGAAAACCTTTAAGCAGGTTAGTAGACGTTATCTCAGATATGCTCGACAGCTTTACCGATAGGCTGTCTCCCACTGCAAACGGTATCGGGTTTTTAGTATTAAGAAGTACGTTAGGGTTGCCCGCTGAAGGTCGAGACTGTATCTGCAACTGATTACCTACGACCTTCGCGTAAGCCTCGGCAGCTACATCTATAAACGTAGGTGCATTGAGTAAGCTGGTTTCATAGTTAGTGCCCGGTATCGAATCATCTGCTGCATTGAAGGTGATGTTAAAACCAGCCGGAGCCGCCGTCGTGGTCGTGGTGGTCGGTACTGCCGTAGTGGTGGGTGCCGTCGTGGTAGTTGTGGCGGCGACAGTTGTAGTAGGAGCCGCCGTAGTAGTTGCAGCAACAGTAGTGGTAGTAGGACTAACCGTAGTCGTAGGCGCACTAGTAGTTGTGGGTACTAAAGTGGTTGTAGCTGCTACAGTAGTGATTGCCGAAACAGTAGTCGTAGGACCTGCCGTAGTAGTTGCGGCAACCGTTGTAGTGGGTGTTACAGTAGTCGTGGGTGCAATAGTGGTTGTCGGAGCTACAGTAGTACTAGGCACCTCAGTAGTTGTCCCTAACAAATCAGTCCTAATAACAAACGTATAGCCCTGTGCAAACAATGCATCTTCCTGTGCTTGCGTAGCAGCTTCACCTACAAGTATTCCAGACTGACCGATTCTAGCATCTATCTTCCGAATTACTTCCTGAGTTAAATGAAAGGCAAACTCGCTATCGCCAGCGTGTATTTCAGCGAGACCTAGGTTGGGAGTCCAGTCAGTAGTTATCTGGTAAGCCGAACCAGCCACAGAAATTCCAGCGTAGTTGGGGCTGATTTTAATTTGGGTATTACTATCCACCGATATAACCCCGTAAATAGCAGCTACCCCGTAAACCTTAAAAGTATCCCCAACATTAACCTTACTGAGCCAAGAAGTTCCCACCCCAGTCACTACATTTGTACCTTGATCTACAGATACTGCGCCTACCTGATACTGTGCCATACAAGTCTCCTAACGATTTTATACTAAAACAATAAATCATTTCACTTTATTATATACACTCTTTGGGTAATAAATATTACTTGGCAAGTACATTTAATACTAGGCCCACCTAATTGCTTCTACTTCCTCTACTGTCCCAGCTAATTCTATTTGAGTTTTTATGGCTCTGGCCTTTTGGTGTATAGCGTCGCCTCTCAAAGCCATAGTTATGGGTATCTGAACCATCTGAGATTTGTTTAGAGTTATTGTAGAGCTATCCTGACAAGTCCATTCTATAGAAAACTCTGGGGCAACTTGTGCAGCTTGAACTGCTATGCTAATTCTTCTGATAGCTGCTGAGTCTGAGTCAAACCTTTTGCCTAGATAATCAAAGCCAGAGAGTTCTTCTGCGTCTCTGGCTTTTTTGATTTCTTCCCACTTCATAGTTTTAGCGTCAGCTAGGTCTATCGTCGGAAGTATAGAAACCGGTTCTCCGTTGATGATGTGTGTTGCTTCCGTTGGGCAGTTGAGAAAAAATTCCTCACCTTCGAAACATTGACTTGCCGCTTGACTTATAGGACAATCCGTATGCCTACTTATAAAACCGGTAGACACGTCATAAATAGCTATATGCATATTATTATACTCCTAACGTTTAATTGCCATTATTTCCAATGTAGGCTTATTGATCCACCTGCCGCTGCTAGCATCTGCGTATAGTGCTATAGTGTGGGACTGCCCTACGGCTAAGGCGGTTTTTGCGTTAACCCCGAATCCTTGGTAGTCCATATAATAAGTAGTAGAATAGCCTTGAGTACTCCCCACCGAAATACCATTCACACGTATCCCCATACCCGCAGCATAACCGTTAAAGTAAGCATGCGCCCTAATCGCCACACTGACGTTACCTACTTCTGTAGGCACTGTGGTTAAATCCACTACTGTGGTACACATCTGAATGCTAGCATGTGCGGAAAAGTCCGCTGAAGTGTAAAAGTAATTCTGTCCTAGAGTTAGATACGAAAGTATTAATGCCTCGCCTTTTATCTGCAACGTATCTACATAAGCATCCCCAGTATAAATCTTGTTGCCGTCTATAGTTGTCTCACCGGGTTTTGTCCAGTTCGTTATAGTGTTACTGGCTGTATTTGCTGTGCTTTGGGCTGCATCCGCTAAAGTTTTTGCTTTAGTAGCTATGGCATTTAGTAGCGTGGTTCTGGCATCATAGTAGTTTTTGAAGTTAGTTCTGAATGTTGCCCCTACTATATTAGATGTAGCAGTTAAATCAGTCAGTAAAGGAGTAATGTAAGTAGACAGCGTGGTGTAAGCTGTTCCATACGCTGTCTTTTCTGTAGTTATGCCAAAACTAGTAGCCTGGGTATCATTTGCTGATTTTTCCGCTACAACTACGTCCCACTCTAATTTAACAGATTGCTTTTCTACTGGCGTTAGTTTGCTGTCTGAAGCTATGTCAGATAATAGACTATTTGCCGTTGTTGCATCTGCTAAAGCTGTTGCAGCATTGTCTCTCACGGTAGCTGCTAATGTTCCGCCCACCTTAGCTACGTCACTGGCGTACACCATATTATCAGAGTCAGTGTATGTTACTGTGTTGAAGGCAGTAACCATAGAAACATCCCAGCCACTCTTCCATGTATCAATTGAGTAGTTAATATAACCAACTATAACGTTCTTAACTGACACTTTAGGGTGTGACCACACAGTGTCTGCTTCCCCAATCCAAACACAAGAACTAACCCCGTCATGCCCGTAACGCACAGCGTAGTTTGCGTTCACCCCCCCTACTATAGACGATGAGGTATTAACCCACCCCACGCTACTACTATTATAACCTCCGATCAGTACGGTGAAATGTTTATTAGCTGAGTAGTTATAAACGTCCACTGAAAACTGAATCATGGTGTTTGTCCACAAAACCGGAAGTGCTATTTTGATAGCTCCTGTCACGCCCCCGCTAAAGGTGTATGAACCACCCACAGGTCTAGCTATAGTGGTTACATCACCGTCTGTGAAGTTTGCCATAGTAGCCGCCTTAGCTGCTATAGCGTTTAGTAAGGCAGTTCTAGCGTCGTAGTAGTTTTTCCAGTTAACCCTAAAAGCAGCCCCTACTATTGCAGTAGTGGTTGATAAGTTAGCGTCTGACAGCCACGCAGGTATGCCACTGCTCCATGTGACACCAGAATTAAGGTAGTTAGCTAGACTTTGAAACGCACTATCGTAAGTAGTTTTTTCAGTTGTAATTCCAAATGAAGTAGCCTGTGTACCTATGCCCGCCTTTTCAGCAGCCACTATGTCCCACTCTTTGCGTACTGAGTATTTCTCGTTAGGAGTCAACCTACTATCAGAAGCTATATCTGTTAGCAGATTATTGGCCGTTGTAGCGTTTGCAGCCGCCGTTGTAGCGTTTGCAGCCGCCGTGTTAGCTGTAGTGACGGCAGTGTCAGCAGCGGTGTGGGCAGCATCAGCTATAGTTTTTGCTTTGGTAGCTATAGCATTCAGCAGGGCAGTTCGTTTATCATAATAGTTCTTCCAGTTAGTTCTGAAAGTGGAGCCTACTATGGTAGTAGTAACCGACAAGTTAGCATCTGAAATCCAAGACGGAACCCCGCTACTCCACGTAACACCTGCATTTAAATAGTTAGCAAGAGCCTGAAATGAGTTTATGTAGTTAGTCTTTTCAGTCGTAATTGTGAAGGTGTCTGCCTGAGTACTTATACCGCTCCACTCTGCTGCAACAATATCCCACTCTTTGCGCACAGAGTGCTTTTCGGTGGCGGTTAGTTTGTTATCAGCAGCTATATCTGAAAGCAATGAGTTAGCTGTGTTGGCTGAGTTCTGAGCGGTGGCTGCATTAGTCAAGGCAGTAGCAGCCGTACTACTCGCCGTGGACAAGGTAGACGCGTCAGTGGAACTTATGGCAGCCAAAGAAGTAGGTTTGTCAGTTAAGTTATTATACCCCGAAGATGCTGCTCCAAAAATAACTTTACCTCTAAAAGTACCGCTGTTAAATTCAGGGCTGCCTGCTTTATCAATCTTCCAACCGGCACTTCCCGCAACATAATTACTACTTTGTATCACATTACCTATCTTTGCGTTATCTATATCCCCATCTTTTATTGCTGCTTTAGCTATGTAAACTGTTCCTTGGTCAACTATGAAAGGTACCAATGGGGTAGCTCCTGGCCCCGCACCTACAATAGAAAATCTGTCAGCGAGTATCTCTACGTTGCTAGTTACTCCATCACTCCACAGACCTATCCCAGCTATCTTACCGTTGGCATCTACCTTCAACATCATCTTAGCACTTACTGCGGTGGTTATTGCTCCGTTTATCGCTGTGTTGGTTTGGACAGTAGTAGAATAATTAATTAGGGCAGAAGCCGTGTTGTTATTGGCGGTAGCTACGGCCCCCGAAGAAGCAGTAGCAATAGCAGAATCAGTCGCAACCTTTGTATAATAGCTAGACAAGGAAGTGGCCAAAGATGTATTACTAACGAGAGAAGAAGTAGCTCCGGTAATAGCGGTAGCGGTTGCAGAATCCGCCTCTGCTTTAGTGTAATAGCTGGATAGCGCAGTAGCTAATGAAGAGCTACTAACTAGTGAAGAAGTAGCTCCTGTAATAGCGGTAGCAGTCGCAGAATCTGCTTCTACTTTAGTGTAGTAGCTAGACAAAGCCGTAGCTAAAGAGGAGCCGCTAATGAATGAAGATGTAGCCCCAGTTATTGCTGTAGCGGTAGCAGAATCAGCCTCAGTCTTTGTGTAGTAGCTAGTTAACGCAGTAGCTAGCGACTCGTTAGTAACTGACCCCGAAGTGGCCCCTACAACTGCTTGAGCTATTGCCGTATCAGCCTCTACCTTAGTGTAGTAATAGTCCAACGCTGCGGCTCTGGCTTGGGCTTCCCCAGATACCGCAGCAGCTCTATCCAAAACTTCTTGGGCCAGTCTATCTACCAGACCGAGTTCAGGCAAGTCTATTAAGTCTATCCTGCTACTAAGTTCAGAGTGCAGCTCGCTGTCTGTAATCTGCCCCGACAGCATAGCAATAACATCCCCAACAGACCGTACCTCGACACTCTTTTCCTCAGAGTAGTTTAAACTTAGAAAATCAATGTTTTCGGGGTCTTCAAAACTATCGTAAGCAGCTACCTTAACATAGTACACCCCGTCATCTGAAGGGATAGTTACAGAAGTATCAGGCCCAATGCTAACCACATTACTTGCGGAAGGCGTGAAACCGCTCTCTAAAGATGCATTGATTACATAACCTACCACGTCAAGGTCAGGTGCCGGATTAAATGTCACTACATAATTTTTTATTCCAGCTTCTAAGTTTATCATAAATTATCCTTAAGTTATTCTAGCCGGTACTGGGTTAGCTACTTGCAATGTTTTTGGAGCAGACTCTCTTCCTAACCTATCTACTGCAATTACAGTAATACTGAAAGTTCTAACTGGCCTACCTGCTCCGTCCACGTAATTTTGTTCGTACTTATAGTCGTAATGCTCATCATAAACCTTAGTGCTATGTCTCACAGAACCATCGGCATTCTTAATGGTTATCTGGTATTCCTTCAACCAAGAATCCGCCGTGGCTGTTGCTAGGGCACTGTCGGTAGCTAGATCGTTGAGATTGAAGTCAACTACAGCAGGCTTCCGCCAAGTGAATTTAGCATCCTTCCCCGCAAACTCCGTAGTATTTCCCTGCCCAACTAACTGAAGACCCTTAATGCCCTTTATAAATTCCGCGTTGTCTATATACGGAGTTATGTAGAGGGTGTAGTAAGGAGTAAACTCAGTATCTCTTAGCGCCTCGGCTATACTCTGTCTAGTACCATCTGTGTAAACTGAGATACAGATGAACTGGTATTCTCCTTCTACAGTTATCTCAGGAATGTTGACTACTCCGGTTTTGTCTATAGGAGTCTCTGAGTAAACTCCGTTAATCCCATAATAGACTATAACTCCAGCCCACCCTAACTGAACAGGTTTTGAGTAGTAAACTCTAGCACCTGTCTTTAAGTTACCTGTAGAATCAACGTAGACGGTAGATTCAACAAGCACATTCTTAACTGACCTCTTGATGGTATCTAAGCTGCTGTAGTTAGGCATCACTATAATTGGTAGGTCAGTAATGTCATCAGCGTCTGTGTAAATCTCGTCAAGGTACTCTACACAGGTAACTTCTATAACTTCGTCTTTGTCCCTTTTAAGAGAAATTATTTTAAAGGGCTTTATGGTGTTTGTAATGTCACCTACAATATACAAATCATCCTTCGCTGGGGTATTTACAGGTAGTTCGTCTAAGGTAAATTCTCTGCAGATGCCCGTATTACTTGGCGTAACCGCAAATATCTCTGGAGACTTGCCTTTACAAACTAACTGCATAGAGTATAAAACAGAAACATCCGAGCTAATTTCTACATCATCACTTACAGTTATTAGTCTGGTCTCTACATCGTAACTTACCACCCTCCCGCCAAATCCCCACTGAGGGACGTCGTGCTGTACACCTATCACGTCCCCTACCGTAGATAGCAATCCATAAGTAGAAGTTTTAAAAGAAACAGAAGTAGTTAAGAGCTGACCAACCCTGAGAGCATATTTAGCAAGTGACTTAGCTTGATTCTCTTCGGTAACGCCAATCAACTGCAAGGTCTTTTTGCTTTCTTCCTTAGTAATGTCTAGCTGGTAATCTGGATCTTCAAGTATCAAGGTATCCTGATCGTAGTCCTTCTCTTTATTATTGAACTGGACTTCATATACGTTAGGAAGTTGCTTGAAAGACATACCTGTTTCGACATACTCTTTAATGTTGCTCATGTTAAAGAGTTGGCTTATAGGTTTGGGTCTATCAATGTCTATGAAAACTACCCCTTCAGTGTAGTACAAGGTAGCTCTCATCGAAGCACAAATAATAGTCAACCATTCAATAGCTGTCTTGGATTGGTCTATTACTATGTTTAGGCTGAATCTTGGTCTGGCGGATTCGTAAGCAGGGTCGTTTATATCAGTTATTACGTTACCTTCTCTCGTTACCCTAGCGTCACAGTACTGAGCCATTATGTAAAAATTGGCCAACATTATTCCGGCTTTAGAAGGTAAAATTTTAAAGTAATCTTTAAGGCCATACCTAGAGTTAGTTATCAGATCGTACAAGCACCACACAGGGTTGTCAGTCCACTGCTTGTCTGGTTGAAATTCACCCGTAAAACTGCCAGCCATGTACCTTCTAGTTCCATTATAATTTACCGGAACTTTGACCTTAGTACCCTGAATTATGGACGTTACGTTAGGTAACCCCCCAGAAATGTATTCAGTAGCTTTTATAGATAAGCCCATTAAGGCTGTGTGAGGGTACACTAAAGATTCATTGACAACTTCCACTAAATCTTTTACGTATATGGCGTCTTGGATAAGAAGATCGTCTATGTTAGATTTAGTCTCCCTCACCACAAGCAAATCGTAGGTAGCTACTTCAGACATTGGCAGAGCTACTGAATATTCTAAGGAAGATTTGGTCTTTCCTTTCATCGTAGCTGCTTTGAATTTTTCAGTAGTACCGTTTTCGTAGTGAGTTGTGAAGAATTCCTCGTCTGTCTTTTTCCAGTAGATTTTTAAATCTACTGAGGTTTCTTTTATATCTCCGCCAGAACTTTTATAAAGAACTGGCGCGGTGAAGTTAACAATTACTTTATCTACTGGTATACTAGTGGTCATTACAAGACCGTTGATACTTACTACTCCAGCAGGGCTTATAGAGCCTTCGGTGTCATTTGCGACCAAAAGATTGTAATCGGTAGAGTTACTTACTTGATTAAAGTTTTTCATTACAGGGCCGGTGTCAGAAGATATGGTTCCGGCTTCCTGTATTGTATATTTAGAAACGTAGAAGGCTTCTGGAATATATTGTATCTCCGGGCTGTAAACCCCATCTACCCAAGAGTTATACTCATAACTTAGCATTGCGGTTTCTACTACTTTTATTTTGTAAACTCCAGGATTGACGAAATTTACAGTAAACTTTTTAGGCGGATTGTTTTTCTCATACTTAGCAGTGAAGTCGTAGAATTTTGTGTAGTCGGAGGCATCTGAAGCTAACTTATAGTACACCCTAAAGCCATAACTTATAAATAATATCTTAGGCAGAGATACCCTAGACAGTTGTAATTCAACGCTGGTAGCCGTAGTCTCTAGGGTTCTTTCCCAACCTGTTGCGGTGATTATAGCTTGTGTCTCTGGGGTGACTACGCTAGTGGCGTCCACAGCAGTTACTAAAGCGCTAGAAGGTGCGGGTTGTAATTTACTACCGTACCTGTAAAGTGCCTCTATGTCCGAGGAAGGAAATGTGTAGGCTCTCCTTCCGTTTATCTCTAAAGAGTTTGGGTCGATAGAATTGATTTCGCCTTCACAAAGACCTAGTTGAAGTCTTAGCCAACTAGTGTTTCCTACTGCCCCAGTACCTATAACGTCATTGTATGCGTTCAGTATGTGCCCACCTACACGATGAGTCCCATAAACAATACCTATCGGAGTACCTAAGACGGTAGTATTTTTGATGCCAGAGAAAGTGTATGTAGCGGAGGTATTGTTTCCAGAGTCAAAGGTTGGTAGCGATGGCGTCCCTGCTATGAGTTCACCTACCCCGCCTAGGGCCATACCAGCGCCCATCAAAGCAAGACCCGGACCCCAAGTAGCTCCCCAGTTGAATAAGCCAATAGCCATTAGAGCAGCGCCGGCAATGATCCTACCTACAGCACTTTCTCCATAAGGCACATCACAGCCTACTTCAAGTATATCTTCAGAACCAACCTTTCGGTGTATTTCCTTTACTTCTGTTATGTATTCTCCGTTTAATTTAAAAGAAGTCTTATCAGCTTCCTTACCATTATCTGCCACCAAAAATACATGCAGTTGAGGATAATCATTTAAAAGACTCTCTAACACAACACGCAGAGAATCGCCTTTGACCTCTATAGTTTCCTGAAAACTTGTATATTTAAAAAAGTATGGATCAAATTTAATTATCATTTTGATTATCCTTGTGCCTGAGTATGCAATGTATCTTGCCATACCACTGACCACTTTTGTAAGAATGAACTGCTGTGCCTATTTTAGTGGTATGTATGAAATACTCAGAATCTATTATTACGCCTAGATGCTTAGGGATTCTGTGTTCAATTAAAACTACTACATCGCCTTTCCTCGGAGAGTCGGGTATCTTAAAGAAACCTTCAGACTCATAACGGGCAAGTATCAGGTTGTCCTTTAGATTAAACCAGTCCTCAACATAATCAGCGTCTGGAAGGTCTATTCCGAATTCCTTAGAGTAAATGAGTTTGACCAGTCTGTAGCAATCAGCACCTTCTCCGACGCCAGAACCTCTAAACTTATACGGAATTTTCAAATACTCTAAGTAATTCATGTTAGAAATTTATCCTTCTGGTTTGTGTAGGAATCCCAGGGAAGCCTCCGAACCTAGCCTCGTTACCCTTCTGCCTACAGCTATCTAAGTCTTTAGTGCAGGTACTCTCAGCCCCCGCGTACATGCAAGTTTCTGGATCTTTGAATCTCCAGTAACACATGTGAGTGAACCTTCGTCTAGGAATTTTTATACTAAAGTCACACACAGGGTCTAACTGAAATTGTACGGTCTGGTCTGTAGCAGTGTAGCTGTCAATTATAAAAGAGTCTTCTACGCAAGACAAAGGATCTGGAGACTCACCTGAATCCAGAAAACGCTCAAAGACAGTCTTAACTTCTACACGAATTCCCCTTAAGCCTTTAAACTGTTGTAAGTAAGCCTGAAAGGTTCTCTCTGGGTTTGCCACAACAAGACTTGCTTTACTTATCTCTCCGGTCCCGGTCATCTCTATACCATTAAAAATGACCGGAAACTTTATGTAGGTAACTCCATCATAAATTACATCTTCATTTGCATCTACTATATTTATGCTAGTAGGTTCAGGAGTCGTAGGAATATCCATAAAAGTGATTAGATGATAAAGTTGGCCTTGTTCTGTTTTAGTAGTTTCTTCTCTAAATAATGCGCTTAAGTCTCTAGCCATAAATAATCATCCTTTGTTACTATCAGAAATTTGTAAGGAAACCTTTTAGCAGTTTCTAGGTCTGCCTCGGAAGGTTTGCAATTATAAGGATGTGTGTGCCATATAGCAACCACCCTAGCACCTGAATTTAAAAGACTAAACCAACTGAACTTATCAAACACAAACGCATCTTTATTTCTGGACACATTTGCAATCTCAACTGTGGTTCCGTCCCCTAAAATTACCCCGCACCTTTCGCTTACTAAATTTGATAGTGCTTGTAATTTTCTAAGTGATTCCTCAGAAAGCATTACAGAACCTCTTCTAGTTGAACGTCCAAGGAGTATAGAGGAGTCTTGAAGTTATGTGCGAAACTCTTAGCAGCAAAGGCTTCCATTTTAAACCTCACAGTGAACTCTTCTTTACTTACGGGGTCAGTCCATTTAAACGCCGAGTAAGAACCTTTCCTAGCTATGTAAAAGTCTTTCAAGGTTTTGTACTGAGTGTCTGTAAGTGCCTTGTAGGAAAAGTCGAAGGTTTGCTTAAGTCTACCTTTTGGCCGGACTTCCTCAATCCCGCTGTCTGACACAAATGAGATGTTATTGCTCTTAATTCCATAAGAAACAGGAAGCGAACAATTGGGCATAGGCTTTCCTGTAGTTGTGTCGGTAGTTGGGTACGTTTCCATATTCTCTCCTGTACTATGTCTTTCTACTCTATTATATACAAAATGGTTCAGTATTTTATTACTTGAGCAAAGAAAAACCCTACTAAATTTTTGTTTAGTAGGGGTTATTTAATTTAACCTAAAGCCATTTTTATAGTCTTTAACGTAGAACCTCTTTTAATAATATCTAAGTTGATTACGTTAATTATTTGAGCGTCGGTGGTCTGAGGAATATCATCAGGATTTACTACGTTAACTATCTGAATCGTTCCAGCTAACCCACCCCCAGAAGGGTTTCCGCTGCTATTAGAAGAACCGCCTACCAAACCGCCAGTAGCCATTTTCCTAATCTTGCCCATGTTAAGGTCATCCATGAAAGTAACTCCCAAGGATCTTACTACATCAGCCTTAACAACATACTCGTCAGGCATTGCCATGATGGGCACAGAGTCAATTCCGGGAGTTCCGCCTACTACTCTACCACCACCAGCGAACTTAGGGGCACTTAAACCATTAGCTCCTAATGTATAAGTTCCTGTGCTAGTAGAGGAAGACATAGCAGACCCTCCCCCACTACCCGCGCTTGACCCAAACAACCCCACTAACTGCTCTGCTGCCCAAATCACCATAAGTTTGATGTAGTACTTCTGAAGCTGACCAGCAATGTCCTGCATTACTTCCCCTAGAGTCTGTCTGAAAGACTTCCAGCTCCACTCCAGTTTGGACAATTTGCTTATGGATTGGTCTAGCAAATCAACCATTCCGTTCAGACCTGTATTTACAACCCCCAAGCCTAATTCTTCAGAATTACTTTTTACATCACCCATCCCAATAAGACCTTGAGAAGCGCCTTTCTTGAAGTTTGCTACGGGACCAGTCTCAGCTTCTTCCTTTCTTTTCCTTCTTATGGTTTCTTCCAGCTCTTTAATTTCTTCTAAAGATTCTGTTATGAGGATGTACCTGTTAAGCTGTTTGTCCAAAACCTCCTTGTCTATGTCTGTCTTAACCATAGCAGCTTCCAAAGTTTCTATCTCAGTCTGGTAAGCTTTAGCTTTGGATTCCGTATTGGCTATCTGTGCGTCTAATATACCAAGTTCAGCTTCTCTTACCTCTGAAGAAGTTTTGGCTAAGTCTTTTTCTAATTCTAGCCTTTTGGTAGTATTTGCTAGAAGTTTGTCAGCGGCTTTTACATCTTTGTCAGAAGTGTAGAGTTCTTCTTTTTCCTTCTTCTTTTTAAGATCTGGAATTTTTGCGTTTCTAAGATCACTTCCATCACTCGCTAAATAACCTTGAGCGTCCACGACCGGATCTATACTTCTCGTATAGGCGGTAGGGTCACGTTTAATAAGATCCTCGTATTTCTTTTTGTTCAGCTTTCCTTCTTCTGTTTTTGGAAATACGAAGGGGTCTGGCTTAGAAGGATCGTACTCAGCGCCTATGTACGTAGCTTGTTTTATGTTCTGTTCTTCTTTAAACGCCTTGAGGGTTTTTACAGTTAAATTTCTGATCTGCTCCTGAATAGCCTTCTTCTTTTCTTCATACAGAGCAGGATCGGTTTCTCCTTTAATGTCTTCCATAGCCGTAGCTAGTTCTGTTTCGAGTGACTTTAAAAGTTTCTGCTGAAGTAATTTAGCGTTGTCATTTCTGAACCTACGCGCTGCTTCGTCTTGGTCAATTCCAGTAGGCCCGTTATTGTTAAAACGATCACCTATGCCCGGAGTTGGAGTCTTCTTGGTGTCAGACTTAGGCATCTCGTAGGGCTTACCTTTTTTCATAGTACTGAAATTAAGGTCGTAAATGTCGTAAGTAGCATTGGGGTCTGTAGGCTCCCAACCAGAACCTGCGGCTAGTGCTGTGGAAGCCCTATCCATGTTGTCACGGTTGTTCGGGTCTGCACTGAACTGCGCCTTCCTATCTTCTCTCTTCTTATTGAAAATTTCCTGTATAGTCTCTTGATTAAGAACCTTATCACCAGACCGTAAAGGATACCCTCTTTTTTTAAGGGACGCTAATGCCTCTCTCTCCTGCTGGGCATATTCAGCCATGTCCTCATCGTAACTATTCCCTAATCCGCCCCAAGTTTTTTTAGCCTTAGCTCTATTCAAAGCACCTATAGTAGAGTTATATTTACTAAGATTCATATCAGACATTTTTTCCATCTGATCGTTGGCTTTTTTAATGGACTCTGCAAGTTGCCCATACTTAGTTACAGAAGTATCTATGACACCATGTAGAGAGGGGGTGGTTCTAACTAGTTTCTCAAGTTCCTCTCTATGCTCTCGGGTAATTGTGTTGTTAAGTTCTCCCGCCTGAGTAGCCTTCCCATACATATCAGTGATGACTTGAAAAGCCCTCTGTGTATCACTCATATCTTTGGTCAGCTTTCTGAACTCTCGGTTAGCCTTCTCAGTTTCTGGAGAGAGACTTCCGAATTTAGCTATCAAAGCAGTTAATGCTATCCCTGCTAACGAAAGCCAGATTGTTAGAGGGTTGCTTGCTGTGAAAGCAATCAAAGCAGCTCTACAGGTATACACAGCAGTTCCTACAGCCAATAGAGCAGAAGCGACAGCTAAGACCTTTCCTTCGGTAGTCATCAAGCCACGAGTTATGTTAAGTAACGCTTGATACCCTACTCCGATTATACCGTTAAACTCAGTAATAGAGCCTATCAACTGCACGAAGGTCTGACGCAGAATATTCATTTTAGCGCCAACGCCTTCCATGACTTTACTATAGGCAACTAGAGAAGCATTTCCAAGAGATACGTTCCTTTCCATCTCTTTGAAATACTCAGCTCCCGCCGTAACTGCCGCAGAAACAGAACGCCCAGCAATCTGCCCAAACCCCTTGAGCAAGTCTTGAACAGGTATTGCCTTGCCCCCGTCAGCAGTTTGTAATGTCTTTATAATCTCACTAAATTTGTGAAGGCGAGGGTTTAACTGATCTAACTCAAGGTTGTATGCTTTAGCTAAATCCTTAACACCCTTGGTAGGAGCCATAAGACGCGTAAGCAACTGACCTGTACCAGTACCAATAGTAGAAGCTTTAACACCCATCTGAGACATGGTTGCTATGATTGCCGTGGTTTCCTGTATTGAATAACCCGCCTGTTTAGCCATAGGAGCTAAATAGTTAAATACTGTGGAAAGTTCATTTACCTCCAACTTAGCAGAGTTAAGACCAGCAGCCAAAGTATTAGCTACTATCGCAGAATTCTTAGCTTCTATTTCCCAGACGTTAAGGGCTGTGGTCATAACACGCACAGAGTTTTCGGCGCTAGACCCAGTTCCTGTAGCGAACATTGCAGTGACTTTGGAGACTAACGGGACGTCTTTTTCACTAACACCGGACTGAGCTAACAGGTTCATCAGCTTCATAGTTTCCTGAAGATCCATTTTAGAATTTCTCGCAATGGATTCAGCAGAAAGCCCGAAGCGTTTGATACCAGCTTCCGAGGCGTTAGATATACCAGCGGTGTCTGCTAAGGCTTGGTTAAACTGTAGCAGCTCAGACACAGCAGTTCTAACTTGATTGGATATAGCAAATAGTATGCCACGAATAGCATAGAACTCTACTAAGTGCTTTGTAACTTTGCCCAAAGATTCACCAAATAAGGTCCCTGCGCCAGTGGCTCTATGTGAGGATTTAACAAACTCGTCGTGTGCTGCGTTAGCTTGACGTAACCTATCTACATATTTTGTGTCTACAGAAGCCCTTACAAAACCATCTCCATAGGGGTTAGGCTTGTATTCTACCCCAGCAGTTCCTACTTGCCCATTCCAAGCTGCTTGTTGCGCTGCTTGCTTGGCTCTAGCAGTACGGTCAAGTACTTTAACAGTAGCAGCACCCGCCTCCTCTTCGTGTCTTCGTTTAGCAATGAGCATTGCATCGTGTTTTGCATTTAGCCGCGCTTCTTCTGCTGCTTCAGCTTTTCGTGCGGCAGCAGTCCGTTGAAGAACTTTAATGGTGCCTGCTCCGAGTTCTTCTTCGTACTTGCGTCTTGAAGCCAACATTGCATCGTGTTTTGCATTTAGCCGTGCTTCTTCTGCTACTTCAGATTGCTTAGCTTTTTCAGTGCGCTGTAAGATCTTTACGGTATCTGTTCCGAGTCTTTCTTCACCTTTACGTCTAGCATCCAGCATAGCATCATGCTTAACATTTAATCTGGCTTCTTCCTCTGAGTCTGTCTTTTTACTAGCAGCAGTTCTACGAAGCATCTTTAAAGTAGTGTCACCAATTTCTTCTTCGTATTTTCTACGAGTAGACAGCATAGCGTCGTGCTTGGTGTATAAGGCAGCTTCTTCCTTCAGGGCAGCTTTTCTATGAGCCTCATTCATTCTCTGAGCTGCTGCAAATGCCGATTGCTGCTGCTGGAAGGTGACAAATTGACTGCCAAGTTTTACTAAGTTTCCACTGTAGTTGGTGATAGTGCTGCTACTTTGGGTAATTACCTTATTCAGCTCGCCGTGATTCAGAGCAGTTTTTGTAATAGCCCCGCTAGTCTCTTTCAATACAGCGTTGTATTTGGCTGCACCTTGCTCTACTAATTTAAACTGAGCATTGGTTAATTTAGAAAAATCTAGAGAAGTCTTTTCAGCTTTCTTGGTAGCTTCTTCTACAGCTTTGATTTGTTTAACCGCCGCATCAACATTTATAGACGCAAACGCTTTTTGAATATCGTCAATTATTTTTTTGAACCCTTCGTTCAGGGATACGTTTAGTTCTATACCTAACTGTTGCTTTGTATCTGGCATCTCAATCTCCGCTGTATAGGTAATTACCTAAAAAGAAATAGCGAACT
>Ga0209518_1000370_pt1 | contig 59048 bp, 83 predicted proteins | sample RifGroB1_FD_183993 | JGI IMG/M metagenome (GOLD analysis project Ga0209518, IMG submission 183993) | Groundwater microbial communities from Rifle, Colorado, USA - Groundwater B1 (SPAdes) (version 2) | ecosystem: Environmental > Aquatic > Deep subsurface > Groundwater | place: Rifle, Colorado...
CCCCCCCTGGACCCCCCGACCCCCTGCGCGACCCCCGCCCCTCCCGTGAAATCAATTACCCCTCCCCTCTCAAGAACGTCTCCATTTTCCAATTGACCAAAAGAGGCGGTAGCCACCCAGGGGGGACGACTGATTTGGTCCTATTGCCCCAGCCTCCTCTTAATCTCCTCCGACCAGGCGCTTTTAACCTCAACTTCACCCTCCAATCGTGCTATTTCTTCGCCCACAATGAGCAATTCATGTGCTAAATCGGCAACATCCATCTCGTCCATCAGTCCAAACGTGCTTTGCTCTTCCATGTTTATCTCCCAGTTTTATCCCACATGCCAAAGCGACAGGTGGGCGGCAGATTGGAGGGTAGTCCTGAAGTGCGTCAGAATATGTCGCAAGTCGTCAAGCGATCCAAGGAGCTGTTTTTAGCCTTCATATGCCCATCAGCGTCAATGCCACCTGGGACGAGAAGCGCAGATAGCAATCCAACGATGTAGACATCGCATTTCAACAGAGTTGAGGGTGATGCCCATATCCTTGCCTGCCTTGCTCCGAGATCGTGCCTTTAAGCGGCATTTAAAGATTAGATGGCTTTTGCCGTCCCACACCATCCCCCTCGGGGGGTAAGGGGGGTTGTTTTTATTCTTTTATCTTCTTATGGGTTTGGTTCTGGGTAGCTTTGCGGATAGGTTAGCGTTAGCTATCCCAGTAGGTAACCCAGTAGGTTCCGTTAAATTGACATGAGAACTCCATGTTAACAACTGGTTACGCCTGCTTACCCTGCGGATCACCCCAAAAACACCCCAATTTACCCCCTTCGTCACATCGGATGATCGGTGCATGTTCGTAACCCAGAGCTAACCGACAGCTAACCCAGTTGGTTCTTTACCCAAAGATGCCCCCGGTACCCTTCCCATGACCCCCTTCCCGAAAAATTTTCTTACCCCCGTTTTTCCCTCCAACAATTATTTTGACTGCATTCAACTTTGTTGTTGCAATCATCCAACTTTGTTGGTAGAAAGGTTCCACACGAATCGACACCGTGTTGGTGGGGCCGGGTGAGTTGAATTTTCAGGCAAGGGTGATGGGGCTGTCCCTGATCCGCTTGCCCGGCATTTTAAGGAAGATGAAGCATGAACGTCTGCAAGAAGTGTCACCCGCTGAAGCGGTTTTTCTGCATCATCCCTTGCCCTGCCGTTAACACCGAGCCGGATAAGGTTAAAAAGGAGTGGGCAACGACATGAAGCTGGTAAAGCCCGGATTCACAATTGACATGGACGGCTTGACCCCGAGCCAGATCCTCACCAAGCTTGAGCGCATTGGCCGGCTCAGTCATCAGTCAGAGGACAAAATGACCGAGGGCTCCGCCGAGAAGTTCATAAGCAAGTGGGCGATTCAGCACGGGCATGAAAGCATCCTCCGCCATCACAGCATTACGGTGCGGATCGTCTGCAATCGGGCTGTCTCCCATCAGCTTGTGCGTCACGGCCTGGCTCACTTTCTACAGGAGTCCCAGCGGTACTGCTGCTACAAGGGGCATGTCACCTTCGTCGTCCCCCAGTGGGCAAACATCGAGTCCGGGCAGTTCACCCGAGAGCAGGACATCAAACTGATCCCCCCCTCCAATGGAGCGCGGGTGTGGGTCCGGTCGATGTTCAATGCCGAGGAGTCTTACCACGATCTGCTGGCCTGCGGGCGCCCGGCGGAAGAGGCGCGGGGAGTTTTGCCAAACGATGCCAAGACCGAGCTTGACCTGACGGCGAACTTGGAGGAGTGGCGCCACATTTTCAAAGCCCGGACGTCCAAACACACTGACCCGGCTGCCCGCGAGATCATGGCCCCCATGCTGGACCAGTTCACATATCTGCTGCCGGCCATATTCAGCGACATCATTCCTTTCCGGGGTTAACCGGGTCCCCGCTCTGCTTCGGCATCGGGCTTGCGGAGTGCATTGTGCCGGCCATTCCGGCAGGCGCTCCAGTCCAGAGACTCACTGGGTTATCAACCGAGGACGAACCCGTGACCTACTGGTGCAGCGGGCAGGAAGCTAGGTCAACCCTTACAATTTATCAATGTCCACGCTGCCCAGGCTAACACGGTGGGTCCAACTTTTTAGAGGCAAGAGCCCAATGGAAGCAGAGAAAAAACAAAACCCTTGCTTGGGACAAAAATACAGCACTGCGGTCTTCGCTCCGACCCGTGGCGAGGTGAAATATCTGGCTCTGAAGATGGTTTCAGTGATTAGAAACAAACGCTTTGAGACTGTTGCTGAAGCTTACAAGCGTAGGTTCCTGTCAACTCTTGAGCATATCGGTCATACACTCGATCCGACGAGCCCGCCATGCACGAATTGCCCGGCTATCACAGTTTATTTTTGTGGGAAATACGCACTTGAGTGTAGGGATTTCCTCAGATACAGCAACGGTGGGCGTGCTTACGATCCGAATAAAAGGCGAAAGCGTGTCCCGAAAGTTAACACCACATTTGATTCAACGGAGGAATTGTAATGGCTAATCCCGTAATGGAGCGCCGCATCGTTCGCGTCCTGGTTAGCAACGATGTCTTGCTGCAAGGCTTGAACCTCGGACCAGAGACAGTCCTTTGCCAGATCGTGCCAGCGGTTGATCGTTACGAGTTCGGGATGCAACACTGGCTGTTCTTTGCCGATCCTTCTTTCCCGGTGAACGAGCGTGGCTGCTTGGTACGTGAGTACCGGATGCTCTGCACCGACAACGACGAGGGCGGCAGGGACATCGAAATGGTGCCGGCATGACGACAGTGGCGTGGGACGGCAAGTTGTTAGCTGGAGACAGGCTGTGCTGCTTTGGTGGCACTCCGGTTGTCACAACAAAGGTCTTCGCCCTGAATGGGGTTCTGATCGGGACCGCTGGCCTGAAGGTCGATGGAATCCTGTTCCGCGAGTGGGTCGAGAAAGGCAGACCCGCAGACAAAAAGCCTGTAGTTGGCGACAACTTTACCGGCTTATTGGTAGAGGCATCCGGGGAGCTGATTTACTATGACGGCCCGAAGTTGGTGCCAGTTCCGATGCCCGCCGGGCAGAGATGGTCCTTGGGAAGTGGCTGCGATTTTGCGCTAGGCGCTATGGCCGCCGGGGCGAGTGCGATACAGGCGGTAGAGATAGCCTGCGTGCTTGACGTTAACACGGGTCTGGGAGTGGACTATGTGTCACTCTAGCTGCCCCTACGAATACCGATTTAGCGGTGACTGTGGCCGAACGGCGATGCAAAACACCCCCCTTGCCCATTGCTACACCCCGAAATGCCAAGGGTGCGGCGAGGAAGGCTGTGAAATAGACGAGATTTACGGGCTGTGCAATGCCTGCTGGGAAAAGGAGCGAGAGCTATGAAAAAGATGACCGCTGAAGATGTCGCCAACCTGGCCCAGTTCGTCCAGGTGGCGAGGAAGATGATGGAGGAAAGGTTCGGGGATCTTGGCCTCAAGCTGCTGGACCTGGATCTCGGGATAAGCGGCAACAAGAACGTGATCGTCATCCCCGGCGCCGAACGGTACTTCCTCACTGGCACCGTTGCTCACCCGATGAGCCAGAAGTTCAAGGAGTTCCGGGTGGACTTTGCCATGAGCATCGGGGACACGACCATTGACACGGTGGCCGGGATCGTCAATGACGTGGTGACGAAGACGGCGCCGAGTTTCAAATGACACCCCAGACCTTGAATGAGTTCCTGGACGCCATCTATTCGGCCACGAATGAGTTTCGGCGCACAGGAAAGGAGCCGAAGGCTATTTACCTGGGAAGCGAGACCCGCCATCGGTTCTATTCTGACCCTTTGGTGAGAAGTTACCTGACGGCAGCATCACCCGCCGTACAACGCGACGAAATATGTGGTATCCCGGTCTTCAGGGTGAACGATAAGGAGCATTTCAATGTCGGGTAGTCTGAAGCTGTCTCTTCCTCTCACTGTGACACTTCCGCGCAAGACTAAGGCGGACAAGGTATTCATCCTGAACCTCAACAACTACCGTAACACGCATCACATGACGCTGAACCAGGCCAAGGTAAAGTACAAAGAGCTGATATATGAGTTGATGCTGACGAGATCAGGAAAGTATGTAGCACCTATCTTGCCTCCGCCTCCGTATCTGTTCACCTACACCGTCTTCCCTGGCAGCATGAGGACGTTCGATGTTAACAATGTGTGCAGCATCATCGACAAGTTCGCAGCCGACGCATTGCAGGAACTAGGAATAATCAAGAACGACAACTTCAAATTCATCCCCGAGAGTGTCTTTAAGTTCGGGAGCGTGGATAAAGACAATCCGAGATGTGAGTTGGTTGTAACTCCGCTCGCCTAAAGCCGCAACTTAGTTGAATTAATGCAACAATAAAGAGGGGGTGATCTGACTGGTATCAATCCTGGTAGTTGGAGTGGGCTTATCGTTGGCCCAGGTGTCCGTGGTGTCCGCCGCCGCGCATCAGGTAGGGATCGTAGTGCTGATCGAGGAGCGAGAGCAACCGACCATCATGTTGTCCATGCCGGCCCTTCCTGTTGGGTGCTACGAGCCAATCCTTTGGGACGAAGAGGATTCCCCCGAGTGCCATCCGGCCCATCCGTTGGGCGATCATGCCGATCATGCCAAGAGGCATGTGATTTGGGATTACGGCTAGGGCAAGAGAGCCGAACGGGGCTTAAAAAGATCCTACTGACCCAATCCACGATCAAGCCGGCGGGGGCAATCCTCGCCGGCACAGGGATAAATCATGGCTCCAAAGAAAGAAAAATCGAACGTGTTAACTGGGCTGGATCTCTTGCAGGCCAAGACCCCTTCCGGCCAAAAGAAAACCCCGCCGCTGATCCCGGTTCAAGAGGCTCTAGTAATCCAGGGAGTGCTTGCCGGGAAGAAGCCAGGCGAGGCCGTGGCTGACGCTGGGTACGGCTTCAACAAGAAGAACGCCGAGGCATTCGGCAAGAACCTTGTGGCGAAGCACACGGATGTTAACGGCGCCCTGATAGCAAGCCTTGAGAGTGTCGGGGTCAATCTGGACTTCCTCACCGGGAAGATTAAGGAAGGCATGGGTGCCAGCAAGCCGCTCATGGTTGGAAAGACCAAAAGCAAAGACGGCACGGAGGAGATGGAATACGCGAATACCCCCGACTATGCAACTCGCCACAAGTACGTTGAGACGGTACTTGACATCCTACCTGGCGCCCGAGCTGCCAAGAAGATTGAGGTGACGCAGACGACATTTGAACAGAAGGCGGTCCTGGTTGCCGATATGCGCGAGAACCCGAAGGACGTGATGCTGATGATGGAAAGGATGCTTGAGATGAAGAGGACCAAAACCATTGAGTGAACTCCTCGCCAAGATAGAAGCGATGACCGAGGAGGAGCTGCTTGACCACATCTCCCATCTGAGGCTCACCGTTGATTTCCCCTTCTTCGCGTCCAGGCTGCTCAAAGTGCAGACGATGAAGGGCAAGATTGTGCCGCTAGAGCTGAACTATCCGCAGCAGCTCCTTCATACGATCATCGAAGACCACATAAGGCCGAAAAGACTCGTCCGCATCGTTGACCTCAAATCTCGACGCATGGGACATTCAACATATTTCTCCGGGCTCTTCTACCAGAAGGCTAGCCGCATCCACAACCGCTATGCCGTTCAGATTACGCATGAGCCGGAAGCGACCGACACCCTTTTCAAGATGGTCAAGAGGTTCTTCAGTTTCTCCCCTACCAGCGAGCGCCCGGAAACGCTCTACAACAACACGAAGCTGTTGGAGTTCAACAACAAGGACGGCAGGGGGCTCAACTCCGGCTTCCGAGTTGCGACCGCCGGCAAGGAGGACTTTGGTTCAGGTCAGACGATCCACTACGCCCACCTTTCCGAGACGGCCAAGTGGGACCAGGGGACCACCAAGAGCCTGTTAACGTCACTCCTACAGACCGTCCCGGACGAAGACGACACAATGGTTGTCTTTGAGTCAACCGCCAAGGGTATCGGCGGGGAGTTCTATGACCGCTTCTGGGGCGCTCGCTTCCGCGTCTGGATCAAGCGTCTGGACGCTGACGGCAAGCCGGTCATTGAGGACACGATCAACGCGACCGCCGACCTGGACAACATCTACACGTCCCTGTTCTTTCCCTGGTTTGTCTTCCCCGACTACGTGATAACCCCGCCATACGACTTCGTGTTAACGCCGAAAGAGGCCGGGATCAAAGCGCAGTACGGGCTTTCGGATGCTCAAATTTACTGGCGCCGCCGGACCATCGCCAACAAGTGTGACGCCAACGAAGACATCTTCAACCAGGAGTACCCGGCCACACCCGAACATGCCTTCCTTGGATCTGGCCGGCCATGCTTCGACAACGCCAAGCTGCTCTTGCAGAAGGACGCCGCCCCTCCTCCGATAGCACGTTACGAGTGCCTGACTTCAACGGGCAAGTGGCTCATCAAGAACGATGGCCGGCTGTCAGTATGGGAGGAGCCCCGAGTCGGAGACGCCTACATCATATCCGCAGACGTTGCGGAAGGTTTGGAGAAAGGCGACTTCTCAACTGCCGATGTCATCAACCATCGTACAGGGGACCAGGTGGCGCAGTGGCACGGGCACATCGACCCTGACGAGTTCGCATCAATCCTGAGTTCTCTCGGAATCCGGTACAACGTGGCCTTGCTCGCGCCCGAGCGGAACAACCACGGCCTCATGGTAGTCAACAAGCTGATGTATACCCACAACTACCCGCGCATCCATTGCGAGATGGTTCCCGACCCTCCTGGCAAGCCACGGAAGAGGTTTGGGTGGGTCACTGATAAGAAGACCCGGCCTTTTATCATAGACAACATGATAGCCGAGGTGCGTGAGGGTTCGCATGGTATCAGGTGCGCGGCGACGTTCGAGGAGATGATGGCCTTCAAGATCCAGAACAACGGCAGAATGGAGGCAGATTCAGGACGTTTCGATGACCGGGTTATCTCTATCTGTATAGCAAAGCACCTCCGCCAAGTTCTTCCCGTACCGCGTCAGATTCTACGGAATAAACGCCCATCTGGAGCGACAGGCGGAACCAAGAGCAAGCCTAACGCTAAGGGGTGGACGTGAGCTTTATAACGAGAAAATGGGTCATTCCCGACTATGACCTGAAAAGATTGGAGCTACCAAGACATGGCGCCCATGACTTTCTTGCCAAGATCGGAGTTAACGTGGATCGGCAATATGATAGCTGGCCGGACCTTTGCCGCATGGCGACAGTCGTACACTAGCGGGTTGCACTCCTGACCCCTGACGAGATTCGCCCGATAGAAAGGAAGATTCTGGAGTCGATCATCCAGGATGAAGTTATGTGGGTATATTCACAGGGAATCGAGCGGTGCGGCGGATATTTACGGGTGATGCCCCAGATAGAGTTTTCGGTCTTTGAGAAACCTGGACCGCCTAGCCTCACTATGCTCATGCCCAGAGAACTAAAGATAGAAGAAATGCAACTGGTGCATAGATTTGAGGTGGTTTCCCTCTTGGTCGCCATTGACGAGGACAGCCTAGAAGTCTATTGGGGCAGAAAAACATCTTAGTTGTTTGACACGCTCCATAATGTTGTGGTAACTGAACCTCATGGCAAAAATTGTAAAGCTTATCGAGCTGATAAAGCAGCTACACGCAGACAAGTTTACGGGTTCGATTACCGTCAACTTCGGTCAGGGCGGGATCAACGACATCGAGAAGTACGAGAAGATAAAGTAGTGCTGGTGTAGCTCAGTTGGTAGAGCGGCTGCCTTGTAAGCAGCATGTCGCAGGTTCGATGCCTGTCATCAGCTCCATTTAAATTTCTGGATTCTGCAACCGCCTCGCAAGGGGAGTGAGCGCAAGGCCGGATGATTTGACGTTAACACGTCAGTCGTCCGGCCTTTTTTATTACCTGGAGAACTGCTTGATCCAAAACGGCACACCAGCCCTCGGCATCATCCCCTTCAAGGGCGTAAGGCAGCTTGAAGAGGAGAAGACCGCCAAAGCTACTGCGGCATATCAGGCGCAGACTGCAACGGCGCAGCCGCAGTACATCAGCGCCCTCTCGGGATACATCGAGAAGTGCTGGGCGTCCGCTCGTCAAGCAAAGCAACTCCCCGAGCGTCAGATGATGCGGAACCTCCGGCAGAGGAACGGGATCTACGAAGCCGACAAGATGGCAGCAATCGCGCAGATGGGCGGTTCGGAAGTCTACATCCTCCTGACCTCGACCAAGTGCCGCGCTGCCGAGGCGTGGGTTAACGACATCCTTCGCCCGGTGGGTGAACGCCTTTTCGGGATCAAGCCGACCCCTATTGCCGAACTCTCCCCGGAAAGAGTTGACCTGATCTATCAGGACGCATCGGCGGTCTATGACGAGGTGATGAGCCAGGCTCAAGCGTTGGGCCAAGAGATCGACCGCACCCAGCTTCAGCATGAAATGCGTGAGTACCTGGAAGAGTCCCACGACAAGGCACTGAAGCAGATGCAGGAAGAGGCCGAGGAGCGGGCCGAGCGTATGGCCGTCAAGATTGACGACCAGCTTGCCGAGGGCGGGTGGTACGAGGCTTTCTGGGCATCCATTAACGACCTTATCACCCTGAAGGCGGGCATCATCAAGGGTCCGGTGCTCCGCAGGAAGAAGGTGCAGGCGTGGGTGCAAGACTCGGAACAGGGTGGGAAGTGGGTAGTCAAGGCGGTTGACAAGATCATCCCGACCTTTGAGCGCGTGAGCCCGTTCGACCTCTACCCGGCGCCCGACTCCCGCAGCCCCGACGATGGATACCTGATCGAGCGCCATGAGTTAACCCGGTCTGACCTGCAAACCCTGATCGGCGTCCCTGGCTACAGTGAGGCGGCGATACGGAAGGTCTTGCAGCAGTACCCCAACGGCTACCGCAACACCTTGCCCAACGATGTCGAGCGGGCGCGTGTCGAGTTCTCCGGCAATACCGAGTACACGACCCACGGCGAGAAGTTGGAGGCGCTGGAGTTCTGGGGTGCAGTGCAGGGCCGGATGCTCATCGAATGGGGCATGAAGGATGGCATCGACCCGGATCTTGATTACGAGGTTAACGCCTGGAAGATCGGCAGCTACGTCATAAGGGCAATCCTCAACCCTGACAAGCTGGGCCGCAAGCCGTACTCGGTTGACTCTTTCGAGCGGATACCGGGCTCCTTCTGGGGCAAGGGCATCCCTGAACTGATGGGCGACCTTCAGGACGTGTGCAATGCACTGGCAAGGGCAATCGTGAATAACGCGGCCCTCGCCTCCGGTCCCCAGGTTGAAGTTAACTTGGATCGAGTGCAGTCGGATTCGGATGCGATCTGGCCCTGGAAGATCTGGCAGTCAACGAATCAGCAGATGTCGGAAGCCCCGGCTGTACGGTTCAACCAGCCGACCATCATCGTTGAGCCGCTTCTGAGGGTCTTCGACTTCTTCGCCACACTTTCAGAGGACCAGACCGGCGTACCTCGCTGGGCGTTTGGCAACTCGAATGTGGGCGGTGCCGGATCGACCAGCTCCGGCTTGTCCATGCTGATGACTTCAGCCAGCAGGGGGATCAAGGAGTTGATCTCTCACATCGACAACATGGTGGCAGGCGTCATCTCCCGCACCTACGACTACAACATGGTCTACGACGAAGACGAGAGGATCAAGGGCGACTGCAAGACTGTTGCTCGCGGATCTTCGGCCCTCCTCGCAAAAGAACAGTTGATTCAGCGCACCAATGAATTCCTGGCCGCGACGAACAACCCGACCGACCTTCAGATTACCGGAATCGAGGGCAGGGCCGAACTCCTCAAGGTGGCCGCGCAAAACATCGGGATCGACGTTTCAAAGGTCATCCCCGACAAGGCCGGGCTCCAGGCGCTTGTTGAAAAGATCGAGGCGCAGCAGGCCGCCATGATGCAGCAGAGCCGGCAGGCATCCGGGGGTGCATCTCCCCCTGGAGGAAGTCAGCCGGGAAGCGGAATGGTACCGGGCGCAGCTCCGCAGACGTTGGACAACGCAGGTAATCCGGCGGGCGGAACCGATGTTAACACGTTTCAGAATCAGCCAGGAGTAACGCCGGGATGATGCACACCAGCGACATCGCCACACTCCGGGCCTTCGGAAATCTCAAGGATGGCCCAGTGAGGGCGTTCATAAAGTCTGCACTGGCCGAAATCGACGGCTCATTGCGGCGGGTGACAGGTGATTCGTATCGGACATTGCAGGGCCAAGCTCAAGTTTTAGAGGAGATGGCCGCGATGATGGACGATTCGGACGCTTTGATCGCCAAGGCAAGAAAACTGGCAGCACCGCAGTCAAGGCAGTTCTGACCGAGCCAACGTGCCGGTAAATCGAAATGCGCCAGCCATTGAGCGGCGCGGAGGAAACGATGGGAAAACGCTTTATGTCCCCGGCTGATCGAGCCCAGGCAAAGATTGACGAACTGAGTGGCGTCCCGGCAGAAGCAGCACCGGGCCAGCCGGAAGGAACCGAGCCGCCCATTGAGGCGAGCCCTGAACCGTCCGTAGTCGCTCCTGAAGTCGTTCCGCCCCCGGCGCCGGTTGAAATCTCGGAAGGCACTTTTAAAGCACGGTGGGAAACCTTGCAGGGGATGTACCGGACGCTGAATGAGGAGAAAACGTACCTAGTAGGCCGCGTTAACGCGCTGGAAACGCAAATTGCCAGCTCGTCCAGCATGGCAGCTCCCGAGCCCGGCGCTCCTGCTGCAAAAGGAGTAAATGAACTTCTCGACCTGATTTCCGATGGTCTTGGAGCGGACCTGGCGGGCCAGATCCAGCAGCTCATCCAGCAGTCCACGTCAAGCCAGATGGCTCCGGTGGCCCAGAGGCTTGAAACTGTCGCTACCGACAACCTCAAGACTCGCCAGGACACCTTCGAGTCTTCGCTGACCGCAAGGGTGCCGGGGTGGAGAAACATGCACGGAAGCCCCGCCTTCGAGCAGTGGTTGCACTCCAAACGGGAACAGTTCTCCGGCTTGAGCTACTTCGACTGCTTCACCAGGGCGAACAACGATTGGGATCTGGAAGGGCTTGTCGGCATTTTCAACAGCTATGCCCCGCCGGCCCCGCCGGTTGTCCCTCCCCCGCCGGTAGTAGATCCGAGGCTTGGCCTTGTTGCCCCCGGCAGGGGTGGCGGCAGCGGAGTCGTGGAGCTGGCCCCGACCGAACGCTTTTTCAAACAGTCCGAAGTCAACGCCTTTTACAAGGATGTGACTCTCGGCAAGTACCGTGGCCGCCCGGCGGAAGAGGCGCAGATGGATGCCCTCATCAATCAGGCAAACATGGCCGGCAGGATTCTCCCCGGCTAAACCTCCAACCAATAAGGATTTAAAAAAGGAGCAACTTGTATGAGCTTCGTAGGCAGAGCACCGGGACAGCCGGACTATTCGAGCGCAGGGGCGGGGCGTTACACCCCCCAGATTTACGCCCAGAAGACCCTCATCAAATTTTACCTGACAACCGTTTTCGGTGAAATCGCAAACACCGACTACGAGGGTGAAATCACCAAAATGGGCGATAAGGTCATCATCCGTACCGTACCGGACGTGACGATCCGCGACTACGTGCGCGGCCAGGATCTCAACTACGAGACACCTGACGGCGCCGATGTCGAGCTGGACATCAACAGGGCCAAGTATTTCGCCCTCAAGATCGACAGCATCGACAAGCTTCAGATGGACATCAACATGATGGACAAATGGAGCGAGGACGGCGGCAAGCAGATGGCAATCGTCATCGACCGGGATCTGCTCTCCAACATCTACCTGGATGCGGACGCGCTCAACCAGGGGGCAACGGCTGGTGCCGACTCCGCCTCCTACAACCTGGGGACCGCCGGGGTCCCGCTCACCGTCACCAAGGACACCGCAATCGACGTTCTCATGGACGCCGAGGCTGTTCTTTCCGAGCAGAACGTGCCGGAAGACGAGGAGCGGTGGATCATCCTTCCGACCTGGATGTGCAACCTGCTCCAGAAATCGGAACTCCGCAGGGCAGACGGCGCCGGTTCGGCAACCAACCAGGACACCCTCCGCAACGGGAAGCTGGGCAAGATCGGTCAGTTCACGGTCTACCGCAGCAACAACGTCTACAAGTCCGGCGGGAACTCCTACATTCCCTTCGGCCACAAATCGGCTGTCACCTTCGCCTCGCAGCTCGTAGAGACGGAGACACTGCCGCACCCGACCGCGTTCGGTCAAATCATGCGTTCCCTGAACGTCTACGGTTACAAGGTCGTCAAGAAGCCGGCCATCGGCGTCATCGTCGCCAAGAAGTAACCCCGAGTTAACATCCAACCCCCCGTCAGAAATGGCGGGGTTCTTTCTGGCCTAAAAGGAGTAACCAGATGGCGAAATATACCGCTCTCACCTCGCAGAAGAACATTCCGACCTTGGAGGGAGCGAAGCCGACCCTCTCTAATGCCTCGTTCTACCTGCAAAACACCGTCTACATGAGCACCACGCCGCACGCAGCCGGCGGAGCGCTGCTGACGGTCAATGACGTTGTGCCGCTGATCGACCTGCCCGTAGGGGTGATGCCGGTTCGCGCCTGGCGCCGCGTCCTTACGGCCAATGACGGCGCTGCTGCCGCAACCATCGACGTGGGCGTCTACAAGTCGTCCGACGATTCCGCGGTTGACGCTGACGGCCTGATCGCTGCCGCTGATGCCAAGGCGGCTGCCGGAGTTACCACCCTCGGCGCAGGGGCGATGCTCGCAACTGTCGGCTTCAAGCCCGCAGCCGAAGCAAGCTTCATCGGTGCCTCGATGGCTGTCGCTGCAACCGCAGCCTCGGTCGTCCCGAGAATCCAGGTCATCGTGGAGTGCGTTGCAGTCTAACCGAAAGGAGGGGGGTTAAGCGCCCCCCTCCCCTACCCTACCCAAGAAAGGGACCAGCAATGAGCAACGACCCCAAATACATTCGCCACAGACTCACGGGCGCAGTTTACGACTTCAACCCGGCAGCACTCAAGAGGTCCGAAAACGACTTCGAGCCCTATGACGGCCCCGAGAAAGAAAAGACCGCTCCTGTCTCGCAGGAAGGGGCCGAGGAGCGGGCCGCTGCAATCCTGGCCGCAGTAAAAAGCATCGACCCTGCCGCCTACTCCGCCGCTGCCGGTGGCAGGCCGGCAATGCCCAAGGTGGGCGCCATATCCGAGATCGTGAAGTTCAAGGTATCCGGCGATGAAGTCGCTGCCGCCGTCCTCGCGCTGATCGAGCCCAAGGAGTAATCACCATGTCCACGGTTGGAAGCATCTTTTCTGAAATGTTGCCGCGTCTGTCCAAGTCGGATCTATCCGTCTCCTTCATTGCGGCGATGCAGACAACCGTGGATGTCCTGGTGCGGAGACTCTGGGTTAACAAGTCCGACCTCCTGGCCGCGCCGATGACGCCTGTCGCGGTGCTGGCCGGGAGTGCATCTTTCCCCCTCCCTACCGACCTACTCGGGCTTAGGGAAAACCCTTATATGACCATTGAGGGACAGCCGGGAAGAGAATTGGCCCCCCTCCCTCCGGGCAGGCGCTATGCGTTCACTCAGCAGGGTACACCCGAATACTACGAAGTCCTTGGTTCGACGTGCTGGTTATTCCCAACCCCCAGCGCAAACGTATCCATCAAGGCTATGTATAACCAAGATCCTCCCAAGTTAACAGGGATGGAAAGCACGATTCCCTTCAACGGGCTCTTTGATCCAGTTATCAAGGATGCGGCTCTCCAGATAGGAAGCCAGGGGGTTTTCGTTGTGAGTACGCCCGTTTTTGAAACGATGGTCCGTAACTTCGTTGACCAAATATTACAAATTCGCAATCCGAAAAATATCAGTTTTTTCCACTCACCTACCGGCAGACAGTCGAGGTGGTAACAGTCGCACCGGAGGGATAAATAATGGGCACGATCACAGCACAGATAATTTCCGACAAAGCATCGCTTCTCTTGCTGGATGAAACCCATGTCCGGTGGACCGCCCCCGAGATGATTGGGTGGATCAACTCTGGCATGAAAGAGATAGTGCTTCAGAAGCCGAACAGCCTCACGGCCAACACTCTTTGCACTCTGGTTGCAGGGACCAAGCAGACCATCTTTGGCAATACCGGCGCAGATGTCGGCATTTCTCTCCTTGAGGTGGTTCGGAACATGGGAGCTGCTGGAGCTGTTCCCGGCAAAGCGATCACCGGCATTGACCGCAATATCCTCGACACAATCAACCCGAGTTGGCATGTAACCGGAGCCGCCGCAGAAGTCTTGCATTATTCCGTTGATATGCGCGACCCCAAGACCTTCTACGTTTTCCCCGGACAGTTGGCGGCAACCACTCAGAAGTTGGAGATAGTAATCAGCGTCAGTCCTCCGACGATATTGATTGGTGCAGTCATTCCCCTGGATGATGTCTATGAGTCGGTCCTTATCGACTATGTGCTCTACAGGTGTTTTTCCAAGGACAGCGAACACACTGCGAACATGCAGCGGGCCGATTACCACTACAAGGCGTTCATGTCTGCCCTCGGGGTCAAGACTCAGGGCGAAATCGCATTTGCCCCTTCTATGCGATATTCCAAGGAGCCTAAACCGCAAGGAGCGCAGCAGTAATGCGGATCTCGCTCAACATGTTCGGAGGGATGGCGCCAAAGGTGGCGCCTCACCTCCTGCCGGAAGCCGCAGCTCAAAACGCGACCAACTGCCGGTTCAGATCGGGCGCCTTGGAGCCGTTGCGGGATAAGGTACTCGACTCGGCATTGACCAAGGCGGGCGTGCTGCTGTCTCTCTTCCGGTACTGGGCGGCGTCCGTCTGGTTCTGCTGGACGACTGACGTTAACGTGGTGAACTCGCAGATTGCTGGTGATCCTTGGGCGAGGGTCTACTTCACAGGAGACACGTTGCCCCGGATGACCGCGAACGATGTCGCTGTTACGGGGGGGACCGACTACCCGGTAGCGGCTTACACCCTCGGCCTCCCCGCTCCCCTGTCTGCTCCTTCTGCTGACCCGGTTGCCATCCCCGCCTACAACCCGGCGCTGACCTATGCAGTCGGCAGTCTGGTGAATTACGATGGGGAGATTTACCTTAACTCGGTGGCAGTAGAGGTGGCGGAGGAGTGGACGGCGTTCAAGTGGTCGAGCATTGACCCCTCTACCATCGAGTCTCGGGCCTACATCTATACCTACGTTTCCGCGTATGGCGAGGAAGGTCCACCGGCAAACGCCTCGGCAGTCATCGACGTTAACCCCGGACAGTCAGTGACGGTCGCCGGTATGTCAACGGCTCCGGCTGGCAGCTTCAATGTGACCCAGAAGCGCATCTACCGCACGAACACGGGTAGCAACGGGACCGAATATCAGTTGGTCGCAACGATTCCTGTTGCCCAGGTCAGCTACGCCGATTCTATCCTTGGGGATTCGCTGGGCGGAGTCCTTGTGAGCCAAACATGGGTGGCCCCCCCGGCTACTCTCCAAGGGCTTATCTCCTTGCCGTGCGGATCTCTTGCGGGGTTCACTGGAAACGAGGTCTGTTTTTCCGTCCCCTACGAGCATCACGCCTGGCCCCTTGATTACAGGGTTTCGGTGGATTACCCGATTATCGCAATTGGAGCCTTCGGGAATTATGTGCTGATTGCTACCGCCGGAACGCCTTATGTGATAGTAGGACAAGACCCTTCAAGCATGTCGCAGCCAGAGCGAATAGAAACGGGTCTATCCTGTGTTTCAAAGCGCGGGATGGTGGATATGGGGGATGGCCTACTCTATCCCACACCTGATGGCCTCCAGCTCGTTGCTGTCGGCAAGTTTGAGATAGTCACGGAGTCGATCCTTTCAAATGATGATTGGCAGGCGATGAATCCTTCATCCATTACTGCTTTCTTGTGGAACGGGAAGTATGTCGCCTTCTACAATAACGGCGCGAGTGGCGCCTTCATCTTTGACCCTGCGACAAAGGATTTCACCAACCTTGGCGTAACTGGCATAACGGGTGGGTTCACTGACCTGAAGACCGGGAAGCTCTACCTCGTCTCGGGCCAAAACGTCTACGCATGGGACGGCGGCGGGAATCTCACGTTAATTTGGAGATCCCGGCCCTTCTATGCAGAGAGGGTAGTTAACCTGGCAGCGGGTCAGGTGTTCGCTACGGCATACCCGGTGACATTGAAGCTGTACGCTGACGGGGTGCTGAAGCACACCGCTACGGTCGCAAACAACCAGCCCTTCCGCCTCCCCTCTGGCTATCTGGCCTTGGTGTGGGAAACGGAGCTGCAATGTGCGGCAGGCCGCGTTAACGGCGTCAGGTTGGCAACTAGCGTCAGAGAGTTACAGCAAGATTAAGGAGGTCGTCGTGGCCGGAGCCGCTTGGTATAGATACAACACAGTAACCGTCACGCAGGGGAGCGCCAGCGTTGTCGGGGTCCAAACTTCCTTTCTCTCTCAGGTTTCGATTGGCGATCTCTTCACGGTGGACGGCACCAAGATCTACGAGATTTTGTCCGTTGTCGATGATACGCACATCACCTTGCAGACTGTCTACACCGGGGCGACAGGATCTACGGCCTACGGCATTCTGCGGAACTTCACCACGACCACTAACGCAGCCCTGGCCGCACAGCTTACCGCCCTGTTGGGTTCCTGGCAGACCCGCGAGGACCAGCAGAGGATCTGGCTTGCTGGCGCACTCCTGAGCGGTTATCGGAGCGACGGCACTCCCGCCAATCCAGCCGGGAACGATCCCCTGGCCGGTTATTACCCGATGTCCGATGCTGTCGGGGTGACGCGGTACATCCCCTGCCCGGCGTTGTTTACGAATGCGACTAAGCTCGGGGGCTTTGTTGCCTCCCAGACGCCTGGGGCGAATCAGATACTGGTAACATCTGCAACGGGCAGTGTGGAATTCAATGCCGTTGCAGGGCAGCACTTGATGCTGAAGCTCAATGCCGCCACAGATAAATACTCACAGTTGGGGTTTTATGAAGAAGGAGCCTTAAAGTGGAACATTTTCAATGACTATGCTAATGATTCACTTGCATTCGGGACTTCTGCTGGTGCAAAGGCTGTTCTTTCCGTCGGCGGTAATCTATCTGTTGGTTACACTGCGGATAGCGGAGCACGCATTCACTCGCAGGTTGCAAACATTGGAGATTCAACTCTGTGCCTAACACGCGCAGGCTCCTCCCGGTTCAATTTCGTACAAGGTATCGCTGGTGTAACTGGGGATGCTCTTATTCTTCGTGACACCACATTGGGCAGGGACTACCTTACACTACGAAGTGGAAATATACTGGTTGGTACGCAGACAGAGCTGAGCACAACCACAAAGTTACAGGTATATGGTTCAACAGGTATTAGTTTGGGTGCGGCAGGTGTAGGATTAGCAGGCGGTGCTACCAAGGGTGAAATATATGGCATAAATACAGCGTTCTCCACGTATAACGCATTAGGCTTCCGCTGCCAGTCTAGCCCACAATTGTTCTTGAACACAGCAGGAGAGGTGTTAGTTAATACTGACGTAAGTAATGGCTCAGGGGCTAAACTACAGGTTAATGGTAGCCTCACCGCTGTCGGCACCGTATCAAACAATACGGTAGGTAATGCAGTAGTAGGCAATTTTTACCAGACCAATATCTCAACGAACGCCGCAGGGACTGTAGGTTTACGCATTGGTTACGACTCTGTATCGGGTATGGGAGTTTTTGGGGCTTACGGTGAAGTAAATGCAGGACTCGCGTTTTACACAAAGGACGCAGGTAATAACAGTCTAAAGATGTCCTTATTGGCAAACGGAGGGCTAAACATAACTACTCAAACGTTTGCGTCTGAATCTGCGGCTATTACCGGAGGGTTAATAGCCGGAACTATCTACAAAACAGTAACAGGGGAACTAAGAATAAAACTGTAAGGAGTATCGAATGCCCGAAACAAATTACAAAGAATCAGCAGTTGCAGGGCAGAAATGGACGCGAGCCATAAGGGTTCAGATCGACAACCCTCTCAATGGCCAGCCTTCTATCATGTTTGTGGAAGAGGAGGCCATCAACTTTGGTGACAGCACCATCACCAATCTGTCTGGCAACCTCCATGCTCAGTTTGACTCAAGCAATCCACTCCATGTGGAGATTTACACGAAGCTGGATCAACTCTACACGCTGTTACGGGAAGTGCGCGATGCAGCCATAACCACTTAACTCAAAAGGAGAACTCACAAATGAATATCAGCCTTAGCCTTTCCATCGACCAGACAAACATCATCCTCGGCGCTCTCAGTGAGCAGCCCTTCAAAACCGTTTCGTCCACCGTCTCGGAGATCCAGCAGCAAGCGACCGCCCAAGTGAAGGCTGCCCAGGATCAGGAAAGGGAGCGACAGACGAGTGAGATCCTGGCAAGGGAACTTTACAAGCAGGAACTCGCCAAGGACCCGATACCCACCGAGGAGTAAGCCAAGTGGGGACCTATCTGAAAAACATCCTCATCGGGATCGACCAGCTTGTTAACGCAATCTGCCTGGGCGATCCCGATGAGACGATAAGCTCCCGTGTGGGTAAGCGCAGAGACGGCAATGAACGGTTTTGGGCCGGAGTGGTAGACCGGCTTTTTTTCTGGCAAAAGAAACATACCGAAAAGTCGATTGAACTGGATGAAGGCAAGGACCAACTGAAATAAAGGATACCCATGTCGGATTCTCCAAACATACCTACTCTTTCATCCAAGGTTGATCCAGAGGTAAAGAAAGCGTTCACCTCCCTGAAGTCGTGGTTTGAGAAGGTGGGCGGCGTCGTGTCGCCGTCCGATCTGACGGCTACGGGCCTCTTCAACCGTGGCCCGAATGGCACCCTCACGCCCAATGCCCCGTTCTTGGACATGACCATCCCGCCACAGATTACAGGACTCGCAGTGTCCGGCTCATTCGCGGCCATCATGTTAACGTGGGACGATCCCCGTTACAGGAACCTGGCATATGTCGAGGTGTACCGGGCGACTGTCAATGATCTTGGGCAGGCCGTCAGAGTCGGCACTACGCAATCCACTATGTACGCGGACCGCCCGCCGCAGTCGTCGCTTTCTGTTACCTACTACTACTGGGTGCGGATCATCAGCGTTGCCAATGTGACCGGCCCCTACAACTCAACATCCGGCACGCCTGGTTCAACTGCCAACGATCCGACCTATGTGCTGGAAGTCCTCACCAACCAGATCAAGGAGGGGCAGCTCTACGGCGACCTGGCATCCCGGATCGACCTGATCGACGCTCCAGGGACCGGGCTCGTTGACGCGGTGGATGTCATAGCGGACATGCAGATCAATCAGATACCTCTGCAATACAACGAGCTTTTTCTCGACCTGATGCGCGAAAAGAACATCTCCGACGCTACCGTGTACATTGATCCGGTAACGGGGGAAATCAGCTTGCTTGCCACGGCGAACGTCACAACAGAGGTTGAAGCAAGGATCACCGATCTTGAATTTAACATGGATGCCGAGGCTGGAAAGATCAGCATCCTCAACCAGATTGCCGTCTTCGACAGGGTAAGCGTGACGGATTTCAATACCACTGTTGAAGTCCTGAACGATGCAATTTCTCTCAAAACAACCACGTCCTACGTTGACACGGCTATGTTGAACATTGCCGACACTTTAACCCCGGCAGCTTCCGACTCGATTACGGGCGACGGTCCTTTTGCAATCATGAATCTGTTGCTCATGGGCAATAAGATGAACCTGGAGAGCCTGGCGCACAAGGCGAACATCGCCCAGGCCCAGTTTGACCTGCAAAGCAACGCTGACGCAATCAGCGCGGAAGCTACGGCAAGGCTGCTGCTGGCGGCTCAAGTGGTGGACGGCGACAATGTCAACGCCGCCGCTATCCTGGTGGAGCAGAACGCCAGAGCTGATGCCGACACTGCCGAGGCGGAAGCGCGGGAGATCCTTGCGACAAGGGTTCAGACCGCCGAAAGCGCCATTACCCAGATCAACACCGTCACTTCAACCAGCACCTCCGCGAGCGCGCAGGCACTTGCATCTCTCCAGACGGCTATTGCCGACCCGACTACCGGCCTCGCATCCAAGGCTTCCGTCGTGGGGCTCCAGACCGCCAACAGTACCCTTCTGTCTTCGGTGGCGCAGGCGCTCATGCAGACATCTACCACTCTCAACGGGAACACAACCACTGTTGAGACAATGGCGCAGTCTCTTGACGGTGTTAACGGCGAGTACGCCATCAAGATTGACGCCAACGGGGCTGTTGCCGGGATCGGACTGGTCAATGGTCCAAACGGTTCCGAGTTCGGAGTCCTTGCTGATCGTTTTTGGGTCATGTACCCCGATGCTCCCGAGCATAGCGCGGCTGCCACCTACAAGAAAAACGCCCGCGTTTCCTATGGGACGAAAACGGTCAACGAACAGGAAGTCCCTAAGCAGTGGCGGGCCATCGTAGACATCACGGCGCCCGAAGCCTGGAACCCTGCACACTGGGACGATGCGAACCTCTCTCCTTTCATCGTGGATAGCGAGTACGGCGTCATTTTCGACACGGCATATTTCAAAGAGGCGACGATCACGAGCGCAATGGTCGAAGACTTGAGCGCCGACAAGCTCACCGTTCCAGGGACCGGCACCATTTGGGAAGCGATCATCAACCTGGGGAAGATCACCAATGCCTACATTGGCGACTTTATCCAAAGCACCATTTACACGCCGGGATCGGTGGGATGGAAGATCGACAAGACTGGCGCGGTTGAGTTCAATGGGGGGGTGTTCCGGGGCAAAGTGGTCTTTGGGGCAGAATCGTCCGGCTATGGGAATCTCACGGACAAGCCGACATCTCTGGCAGACATCAGTACTGACGATGGCGCGGTGTTAACTTCGACTGCCAACTTCGTGTCTGCGACCTACCCTGACGACCAGATAGCGATTCAGGCACAAATCGACGGCAAGATCGAGACGTGGTATCAGGATGCGGACCCATCCCCGGCATGGACCACGGCAGCACTCAAACTCCAGCACAACGGGGACTTCTGGTATACCGTCACAGCTCCGAGAGTCTTGAAGCGGTACTCGAACTCTCCTGCTGGGTGGATCACGATAACGGATGACTCCGTGGTCGAGGCTGTATCGGCGGCGCAGCAAACGGCAAACAGTAAGCGGACTGTTTTCACGGCGCAGCCGGTAACACCGTACATTGTTGGCGATCTTTGGGCAGCCGGGCCTTTAGGCGACATCAAGAAGTGTAAGACCGCTCGCGCAACAGGTGTTTTCAATGCGGCCGATTGGGAGCTGGCGGCGAAGTATACGGACGATTCGACTGTTAACGCCTTCGTCTCTGGGACCTATGCCAACGATCTGGAAAGCCTTCAGGGGCAGGTTGACAGCAAGGTTGAATCGTGGTCGCAAGACGAAGACCCTTCTACTGCATGGACAACCGCCGAACTCAAAACCGCCCATACCGGAGATTCGTGGTACTCGCCTACAGCCAAAGAACTGAAGCGGTGGAGCGGTACGGTGTGGGGTTTAATCGACAACGCAACGGCGATAGCTGCGGCTCAAGCGGCATCGGGCGCACAGAGTACTGCTGACAGCAAAAGAACCGTGTTCACAGCCCAGCCTGTAACGCCGTACCTACAGGGGGATTTGTGGCTGACATCGCTTGTTACGGGGACCGGCGACATCAAGAAGTGCATCACGGCGAAGGCGTCAGGTGCCTACGTTGCCGCGGATTGGGTCAAGGCGGCTGAATACACCAAGGGGGCAAAGGCTGGAACTGACCTGGTGGACTCGGCGGGAACCCCCCTGACCGACGCACTTGTCATCACCAGCCAGGGAACTGCGGCAGATACGTCAGCGGTGAATGGGGTGGCTGCCACAACGGTACAAACGGGGGCGGCTGCCGGGGCGGCTGCGGCATCTACCGTCGCGGGGTGGACCAGGCCGGGCGAAACCACAATTGACGGCAACAAGATCTCCACCGCAGACGCCTACGTTGATACCCTTCAGATCAAGGGGCAAGCCGTTACATTCCCCGTGGCCGCTTCCGTTGCTACCGATTACGAGACTGGTACGGTGAGCGGGACATGGTATGGCGTGGGCGTGAGCGTAACAGTCGATGCATCTGCGGGGGTGTTCCCCGTCTGCATCACTGCACATCTTTACGGCTCTGTCCAGGCAAGCTATTCGGGTGTCGGTGCAGGAGTAGCGGTTGGATATGTAAGAGTTGAAAGATCAACCGACAATGTAACCTGGGCACAGGTGGGCGGATCTCCAATAGTCCCGTTTGCCGACGCATATGTCTCATATTACGGCGGGGATACGTCTGCGGTGACCCCGGCCTGCATAATATGCAAGGATACCCCCTCGGCTGCGGGGACTATTTATTATCGCATAGCAGTCAAGGTTGACAGCACGGGTGGCACTACAAGGTCATGCACTGTCAAGGCGAGGGGGCTTCTTGCAATAGGGGCTAAACGATGAATGTGGCAATCTATGACATTGAAACTGGGCGCATAAACAGGTTTGTATCATGCAATGTTTCCGCCATATCCATACAGGTGGGAGGCGGAGAAGAATTCTTCCTGAACTGCCCGCCCGAGACTACCCATATCGTTAACGGGGAGCCGAGGGTGGTTGCCCCTCTCCCACCGACAGTCGAGGTGCTGATGAGCGGCATCCGTTCGGAGCGGCAGCGCCGTCTTGCCTTCTCCGACTGGACGCAGATGCCTGACTCGCCTTTGACGGCTGAGGAGCGGGCCGAGTGGGCAGCATACCGACAGGCACTCCGTGACTTCCCAGGGGGGTGCGATCCCGTGTCCCCGGTGTGGCCGGCGCCTCCCCTATAAAATGCAGCGGTTGTTTGCAATGCCTCAACCATCTTGGTAGAATCCGCCGAAAAAGAGGGTTGAATGAACGATTTCGGGCTCTACATGGAGATCGTGGATTTCCTTCACTCGGGCGGTGGCCCCTACGAGGTGATGAACGGAGACGTTCAGGAAAACCTCATCGACTCGCTCTGCTCTAGCCGGTACGTCTTGCAGAGAGACGACTATGGCAAGATCAAGGCATTCTGCAATTACTGGCTTGTCATGCCGGAAGACCTGGACACAGTTCGTGCGGGGCATCGACCGGCTGAAGTTAACACGGGTTCCGTCTTCGTCATGGTCGATCACGTCAACAAGGGCGGCAGGCGTTCACTGCTCGACACGATAAGGCAACTAAGGATTCGATGCGTTAACGTGAAGGGCGCTGCCTGGTTCCATAAACAGGCCGCACCTGAAATGTTCCGCTACTACCCGTCGCAACGAGGGACCAATGGGTAAAAAAGACATACCGGAAACTGAACAGGAAAGAACACTGGCGCAGGTTTCCATCGAGAAGTGGAACGACCATCAGCGGCGAATTGTCCCAATGGAAAACAAGGTGATCGCTGCCGCAGGTCGGAGCACCCAAGGGGCAGGCATAAGGGCGGCGGGCGCCGTTAACGCTGACGTAGCGCAGGCCGCTGTAGCGCCAATCAACCCGAACAGCGGCAAAGCCTTCACCGCAACTCCCGCCTTGGCAATGGCTGAAAAGTCTGCAAAGGCTACCGTAGGCGCGGCACAGACGGTCGAGGATCAGCGGGCCTCCGCTCTTGGGAATGTCGTGAGTATGGGCGAGGGAAAATCCGCCAGTGCTACGGCGGGCTTTGAGACGGCGGCAAGCAATGCAGTCAGCAGTGCAATAAACTCGGCACAGATAGACGCATCCAACAGGCAAGCTATAGCTGGGGCGGGAGCGTCTTTGGCGGCAACGGGCGCTTACACTTACAACAAGGCCAATCCTCCGGCCAAAACAACTGGTTTGGCTGTCAGTTACCCCAAAACCACCAATCCCTTTATTCCCGATTAACGAGGGCGGCGACTACTTATGTCAACTGACTATACCAGTGCAGCAATTCAGAACCCAGGCGTTCCAGCCTATGACCCGACCATCCTTGTGGATGGCGGTAAAGCCAGCGAGATGCAGTCTCGGGTTACAAGGGCGACATGGGACGATTACGTAAAGCGATTCCAGCCATCGTCTGACGCCTTGATAGCTTCGACCGGCTTCATGAACCCTAGCATCTACGGGCAACAGGTGCGGGCCGGAATGGGCCAAGTTAACAAGGCTTACGATTCCGCCTTGGGAACTCAGGAAACTTCCCTTTCGAGGCTTGGGCTCTCCCAGAGCGGTGAACAGCGGGCATACAACAACATCCAAAATAACGTAGGTCGGTCTGCCTCGGTGGTCGATGCAGCTAACCGCATACGGCAAAGAATTTCTGCGAGGGATCAGGCGATTGCTTACGGCGGAACAGGGAGCTAAAAATGGGCGGATTACTTGGCAGCGGCGAAGCGCAGCAGAAAAGCGCATTGAAGGGGCTCGGTACGGCGGCAACGCTGGAAACCAGCAGGGAAAATGCCAGCGAACAGCTTAACGCAGCACACGACCAGCAGGTACTAGGGTCAACAGCTTCGGGTGCGATGATCGGCGCTCAAGTCGGGGGTGGGTGGGGTGCATTGGCGGGTGGAATTATCGGCTTCGTGGCAGGGGAGTTAATGTAATGGGAAATCCACTTGCTGAAGGTTTTCAAACATACGCAGCACTCCGAAACATGGACATCCAGGATCAACAGCTTGCGATGCAGCAGCAATCTCATGCGGACCAGCAAGCCGCCTTGCAGTTCTCGCAGGGCCGCCAGGTTAAGGAAGATGTTCGCTTGCAGGCATCTCACGAAGCAGCCCTTGCAACAGCCAAAAGAAAGGTTGATGGCGATGTTACCAAGTCGGTTGGTTACGCCGTACAGGAAGCCCTCGACAGCGGCCAGGAGGAAATTGATTTCAATTCTTGGACTCCGGCACAACAGAAATGGGCCGAGGACAACGGGCGCGTTAACACGCGGATTAAAACGGATGGCTCCCAGGCGAGGACAATCAACGTCTCCAACGTGGGAGTTGGGGATGCACAGCAAATCTCTCCCATCTTCAACGGGAAGTCGCTGGAGGAGGTTGCCGGCATTACGAAGCACCTTGGCACCGTTCGGTCCCATCTCGACCAGATAACGGAGGACATGCAGGCGAACCCGCAAAAGTATGCCAACGGCATCAGGATTTCCCGCGAGCAGTCCCCTGAACTTTTCACTGCCCTCAATGCGGCCATTGCTCCCCAAGTTAACAAGGGGCTTGACGACCGCATCGAGAGGAAGGATGTCAGCGGCGCCATCATTAACCCGGATGGGTCCGTCTCGGTCGAGGTTGAAAGCTTCGGCAAGGACGGCACCTCGTTTGGCCGCGCTCCGGTGACTTATGGCCGAGGGAATAATGATCCGGCTTCGATAGTTATGACGATCCCGGCGGCATCCCTCTACAAATACATCAAGGTCAACGAACAACTCGGCCAGCAGATCAAGGCGAGGCAGATCGAATTGGGAGACGACGAGCCCATCAAGGAGCAGCAGTCTCGCGGTGAAATTCGGAAGGCCATGAAGGCTATCGAGTCCATCCCGGAAGACGACAGAAGCGAGAAGCAGAACGTCATGTACGCAGGTTTAAAGGCGGGCCTGAAGTTCCCGGAGTCCAATTCCCTTGCCGCATTGAGGCCGGATAAGACATACCGAGATCCCAAGGTTGAATGGATGGGTGTCAAGGGCAAGCCTGGAATTGAGCAGGCATACCGTGACGGCGAAGCTGTTCCCGAGGACAAAGGGGGTATCCGTCAGCGGTTCGCCCCTCACGCCCCCAAAGAGCCCAAGTCGGACGCCGAGACGTTCAAGGCGAAGAGGCAGGATAAGGGGACCATAAAGGATGCTGGCCGCAAGGTGGAGCTTGAACGCGCAGTTCTGGCGAAGCTAACCGCCGGGACGCCGGAGCATGATGCTCAGATGGCGATTGTCAACGCTGCATCGGACGACTACCAAACCCTAGCTGCCGAATACAGGGCGGATTGGAACGAGAAGTACGACCCCAACGAGAAGGCAGTAAAGGAAGTGAAACACGTCATCGAGCGTGCGCCGGTTGTCGCAGAAAATGAGGCACAGTTTGATTCGGCGCTGAAGTACCTCCGAGGTGGCGGCAGCATCACCGGCTTGCGCGAAAAGAAATGGGGGGAGCCTTCCCTGAAAAAGCTCGCCTCGACAGCGGGTCTTGCCTACACGCCCCCCGCCGCGAACATTTTGTCCCAGCCCGCCCGCCCTGCCTCTGCCCTGAAGAAGTCGGCGCCTGCAAAGGCCAAGGGTGTTGACCCTTCCGCCGGCTTTACCTTCGTAAATGGGAAAATAGTGCCGAACAAATAGGAGTCAACCGACGATGGCCCGTGTAAATGTCCCCGATTATAATACGTTTGTCGATTTTCCTGACGATACCCCTGCGGACGTGATGGAGAAGGCCATGCTTGAAGCCTTCCCAGCAAAAGACTTCAGTAAGGTCAGCTTCAAGCAAGGCCCAACGTCAACGACAGGTATTGCTACTCCCAGGCAGCAGGAAGAGGCCCAGAGTCTCCGGGAAGCCGTAACGGGTAAGGAGGTGGCTAGGCCGCGTCGATCTGCCGTCCCCGAACTCCGCAATGCCCCGCCGAAGAACTTTTTCGAGAAGGGTGTAGACGCCGTGAGGGGGGCGCTCAGTCCCTACCATGACACCGAATCTATGGACCCTGGCGCCATCGCCTCGGCGTCTATCAGTATGGACGCACAGCGTAACATAGTGCCGGCCAAAACGATTACGGCAGAGGGGATGTCTGTTAACATTCCTGCCCGGTCGATGGCTCGCGATGAGTTTGTGGACATGATTAACCCTCAAGGGAAAGGGATCAGGACAGCCGAGAAGTTCATCAGCGGCACCGGTCAAGGGGTCAAGGGTGTGGCTACTGGCGCACTGGGCTTCGCTCAAGCTCTTGGCAGCGAGGCCGCAGGAGATGCAGCGAACGCTATCCAGGCAGACTCCCTCAACTCACCGGCGGACGAGAGCCTGGCGGGCGAACTTGGTTCCGGCTTCGGCTCCCTTCTTACATTCTTGGTCCCTTCGATGGGCGTCAATAAGGTCGCCTCACTGATTGCCAAGATTTCCCCAAAGGCTGCAAAGTTCGCGGCCACAGGGACCATGACCGCGTTCGAGGCTGCTACTGAAGGCGGTAACGTCTTCCGCGAGATGCAGGCCGGCGGAGCCACGGAAGAGGAGGCCAGCAAGGCCGCAACCAAAACCTTCCTGGCGAACCTCCCGCTCAACTTCATCACCAACAAGGCAGCCTTCTTCCCGGATCATGAGGCCAAGGGGGTCGTGAAGCAGGCGTTGAACTCCGCGCTTCCCGAGGGGCTACAGGAAGGCTCGCAGGAATACATCTCGCAGAGGTCGCAGCCTGGCAAGGAAGTGAGCGGGACGGCGATCTTGAAGAGTGCCGCCATCGGTGCGCTTACGGGCGGAGCTGTAGGGGCGGTCAAGGGCTCAATCTCCTCCGACCATGACATGCTTTCCACTTCTCCCGCTGCCGAGCCGGCCATGCCTGCCGCAGAGCCCCAGGCAGCCGCGCAGCCGTCCGTTGATCCGCTCGATGCTCACATGGAAGCAAACCCGCAGCAGCCTCTTCCTGCCCCTGTAGCAGAGCAGCCGAAGCCGGAAGCCATACCTGAGCCGGCGCCAAGAGATGTGCCTGTTAACACGGTATTCAAGCAGCCGGACGGCAGCACTATCAAGATCCTCGCCAAACGCGCCAAAGAGGGCGGATACGTCCTCAACACGACTACCACCACGGCAGACGGTCAGAGCCAAACGGTCAGCTCGCATGATCCGGTGTCGGGTCATGACGTGCTTGCAGCTATCGAGCAGCACCGCCCTTCCCCGGTAGCCGCTCCCGTTGAAGTACAGGCAGAGGCCGCAGCACCACAGGAGCTTACTCGCCAGGCATGGACCGAGGCGCAGCCGGTCGAGGTAGCGGCAACCGCTCCCGAAATAGTATCTGAACTGGACCAGGCCGCGCACGAATCCGCAGCCTCTCCGACCAATGAAACTCCCGTACCGACACAGGCCCAGGCAGAAGCCGGCAATTACAAGAAGGGCCATGTTAACATTCAGGGGCTCAACATCGCCATCGAGAACCCGCAGGGATCAAAGCGGTCAGGTGAAGACGCTGACGGCAAGCCTTGGGAAACGGAGATGCAGGACCATTACGGCTACATCAAGGGGACCGTGGGGAAGGATAAGGACCACATTGATGTCTTCGTGAAGCCCGGCCTCACCCCGGAGACGACCGGCGAAAAGTTTTTTGTCGTTGACCAGGTGGACCCGAAAACGGGAGAACTGGACGAGCATAAGATCATGCTTGGCTACGACTCCAAGGAGGCCGCGCAGGAGGCGTACCTTCGCAACTACGACCAGACCGGCGCCGACCGTATCGGGGCAATCACCGAGACGACCAGCGCCGACTTCAAGGAATGGCTGAAGCACGGTGACACCCAAGGCGGGTTCGTGCCGGTCAACAAGAAGGAGCCCATTGCTCCCGCGCCCGTACAGGAGCAGGTTACCTCACCCTCCCCCTCCCTCACTTTGGAGGAGATAGGCGCAAAGGGGATGAAGCACGACGCCAACACAAAAGGCGAGGTCATCATTCTGAAAGACGGGAAAAACATCGCGCAGCAGGACCGCAAGACCGGCATGTGGAGGGTCTACGAGGGCGGGCTTTCTGCTAAGAACATGGTGGGCGACAACTTCACCATGAGGGAGGCAGCCGATGAGCTGAAGGGGATGAGGGAAGTTGAGGCTCCCGAGGCGCAGGCGGAGCGTGAAACGTTCGTCCAGGTATCGGCAGAGCTGGAATCAAAGACCGGAGTTGAGAAGTTCAAGGGAAAATCCTTTTCTTCTGTCAGTGACTTTCAGGAATATCTGAAGCAAGTCTACCCGTCCGTCCACAACATCGGGGCGAAAAAAGAAGAGGTTGTGGCTGCTGTGGAAATTGCTGCTGGCAAAGGCGGCAAAAAGGTGTTAACTCAACAGAGGAAGGAGATTCTTGCAGCGTTTCAGGAAGACATCAACCGGCTAAGGGAAGTGTATGGCGACCTGAACGGAGACACGGAGGCAACCGGTGCCTATGACACGGCTGCCGAAACCCTCGCCGCCGACGAGACAGCGGATCAGGTATCTGCTTTCGACTTTTTCGATAACATCATCAAGGAGAACCAGCGTGAAAGAGGAAACGAAAGCCAAAATAAAGGAAGAGATGATGAAGCTACCACCGGAGAAGCGCGTGAAGGTGGCGAAGCAGTTGCAGAAAAACCTGCCAAAGATCCTGCCGAAGAAGTAACCCCCTCCTTTAAAAAAACCGAGGCCGGGGACCAGGGCGTACTGCTCAAGGGTGCTACCGAACTTGGCAAGGGGAAGAACCCCAAGGCCAAGGGTGTCGCCGGGGTCGAAGACCTTGAGCTGTTCTCTGAACCGAAGGAGCGAGCGGCAGAAAAAAGCCAGGGGGGGTTCGGCTTCGACACAGGCGGCTATGCTGAACGCACCTCCCCTACCCGCGTCACCACGCAGACCTTCCTTGAACTACCCGAGATGGTCAAGCTCTACAAGCTCATCAACGAGGGCAAGCTTCCGAAACTTATGGAGCGCATGGGCAATGCCCTTGGCCGCCTCACCCACAACAAAACCGGCGAAGCTGACATTAAACTCCGCAAGGATCTTTTTGCAGGGCCGCAGATTGCCGCTGAGAGCCTGAAGCCAGCAGAGGCAAGGCAGCAGTGGGACGCCTGGCAGAAGACCGTCCAAGATGCCAATCCTGACGCCGACATTATCTTTCGCCAGAAGTACAACAGGAAGACCAGCAAGATCGACTTCAAGGCGTACAAGCGCGATCCGAACTATGCCCTCAAAATCTTCGCCCACGAAATAGGCCACTTCGTTGACTACCTGCCGGACTACCTGGTGAGGGGAAGAGGTAACATTCTGGGTCACATCGCCGCGCTCAAGAAGTACGCCGGCCAAACCCTGGAGATGTACCCCAACGCACCGGGCAAGACCCTCTCCCCCGAAGACATGACACGCCTCAAGGCGGAAGCCCTGGATGACGCCACCATGGAGGCCGGTGCAGTCACCGAAACCATCACGCGGGAAGTCCCCAAGTATTCTGAGGCCGGCATTACCCCGGAGATGATAACGGACATCTGGAACGGCATGGCAGACGCCAGGACAAACAACCCGGATCTTTACAAGTTCATCGCCAAGATGTCCGATGCGGAAAAGAAGTCGGTCGTCGTGAAGGCAATGAAGGGGCTTGTCCATGAGAGCCTGAAGCATCTTGGCGGCAAGCGCCAAGTCGGTACCGAGACGATCACGGAAACCGTAACTAGGTACAGCAAGCCGACTGCGGCAGAGGTTAAGGCCCGCCTTGACGAGCTGGTTCAGGAAGAAATTGCGACCCGCCGACTGTACGAGAAGACCCGGATCACGGACGAGCTGAAGAAGTTAACACAGATATGGAAGCCGTTCACTGTCGGTAAGGATGCCTATACCAAGTACCGGCATTCTGCATCGGAGCTGTACGCCGACGCCGTGAGCGTCCTCTTTAACGAGCCGCAACTGCTGAAGGATGTCGCGCCTACCTTCTACAAGGCGTTCTTCTACTACATGGGCGAGAGGCCCACCTTCAAGGAGGCGTACAAGGCTATCACCCGGTTAAGCAAAGACCCCTGGGCCTTGGGCGCCGAACGGTATGAAGATGAGATGGAGATGTACGAGCGCGGCGCCGAGAAGACGGAGCAGATCCGCAAGGCCCAGCCGGTCCATGAGAAAATCTACGACACAATGATGCGGAGCCTGGTTGACCGGAACCATGACGTTCTGAAGGATCTCCCGAAGACCAAGGGGGGGGACAGAGCCCGTTTTATGCTGGAAGAGATACCCTACCTAGGCGGAGAGGTAGAGAACTACGCACGGAAGGTCGAGGCCGTCAAAGCGAAGCTTGAGAAATCCGGCCTGACCATCAATGATTTCTCCGCGTTCCTGCTGGCACGTCACATCATCGAAAACCGGAGCGACGTAGCCAACGCACAGGGGAAGACGGCGGTAACCGAGAAGGCGAAGCTTGAGTACATGAAGGAGCTGCACGGCGCCGAGAAAATGCGGCTGCTCGAAAAGGCCGCTGACGAGTTCAAGCAGGCCCGCGCCCACATCCTGAAGCGCATGGAAGAGTCTGAAATTGTGACCGAGGACTTGATGGCGAAGATCAACGAGCGCCAGCACTACGCCCACATCGACGTTCAGAAGTACATGGACACCAAATTCGGGGATGGTACGTCATCGAGCGCCGGGTGGAAAAAGCTGGTAGAAGGCACCCTTTCAGACGTTAACAACGTCTACGTTGCGACCGTCCTTCAGGACATGGCGATCCTCCGCATGGCGAAGATCAACGAGTCCAAGCGTGCGCTTACGGACGTATTCACGGGGACCGGGCTTGCAGTAACCGCCGAGATGAAATGGGACAAGAATTTCGGGGGCAAGCGTCCGGTTGATCCGGGCGGGGAAAAGGCGCTGCTGACGGTGATGGTTAAGGGGAAGCCGGTGTACTTCGTGGTAGACAAGCACGTTGCCGACACCTACAAGTATTCCCCGGTCAAGGCGATGGCGATAGGCCGGGTAGCCGGTTACGTCCAAGGTTTCTTCAGGGACATCCTGGTTTCTAAAAATCCGGCGTGGATGCTGAGAAACGTCTACCGGGACATGAAGGGGACCATCAAGAATAACTCCGAGGTGGCATGGTGGAACCCGATGGATCGGCTTCGCCTGCTGAGAGAGTACAAACGCGCCTTCACTGAAGTCCGCGCCGACATCATGAAGGGGGAGCGGAGCGCCGACATTGAGATGATGCACAACGAGCACATGCTGAATGCGGAGCGTATGTACTCCGGGCGTGAACAGAGCTTCGATAATGAGCTGGAAAGGATTGCCGTAGAGTTTCAGTTCGGGGAACAAGAGAGCGGAAACGTAGCAATCAAGCGCATCCGTCAGGTCTACAACTACCTGGACAAGCTGGGCAAAATTTCAGAGCAAACATCCAAGGTGGGGGGCATGAAATACCTGCGCTCCAAGGGTGTTACTGGCGACGAACTGGCCCACAAGGTAAGAACCCTTGTTGGCACCCCGGACTATAAACGTCAGGGGACATTGCAGCAACTCTCGAACAACATCGCCATGTTCTCCAATGTAGGGAAGGAAGGAACACGCTCGGCCTACTCGGCCTTCAAAACAGATCCCCTTTCCTACGCCTTCAAGACCATCGAGTCGAATATCCTGCCCAAGTTGATGCTCGGGTTGGCGGCTGCCGGCGCACTCGGGGACGACCTTAAAGAACTGGCACTGGCGATTCCCTCTTGGGACCGTCGCAGCTACTCCGTGATCCCTGTACCTGCCCGGTTGATCCAGTGGGCGAAGGAGGCGGGCCTGATTGGTCAGGGGGCAAATGCATACCTCCGGCTTCCGCAGGATTACGAAGGAGCGTTTTGGGGCGCCCTGACTTACGACATTACCCAAGGGGACGCCAAGGGGGTAGGCAAGGATGTCCTGTCGGCACAGCCCTACAAGCTGCACCCGATGCTGGCCCTTGTGGTCGATTGGGGTCAGTACCTCTCTGGGGCGCAGCCTTACGACTCCTTCAGGCAGAAGGACGTGTTAACTCGGGAGCAACAGCAGTATGGCGAGGTCCAGGGCTTGTTCAATAAAAAGAGCCTGGCCGGCATGGGCGTTCATACCTACGGCATGTTGGGCCTGGGGAACATCTACAAGCTCGACAACAAGGAGTTCCCGAAGGACCAAACGGCTTTCGAGCGACTGCTCAAGATCACTCCGGTCAACGCAATCGGAAGCTACCTCCAAGTGAACGACGCGGGCAGGCAGGAGCAGTTGGTCAAGCTCATCCGGGATGGCCGGAACGAGAAGTCGATCCAGTCGTATGAGATCGGGGACGCTATCAACGAGGGGGTAAGGGAAGGGAGGACCGGGACGAGGGATATGGTTCAGGTTTTCAAGGGTCTTATCTCCGAAGGCAAGATTGACCGCAAGGCGGACTTTGGCCGCTTCCGGGCTAGATACATGAGGGCTATTGACCAAAAGCGGTACGGCATCAAGCCTACAAGTAAGAGCGAGGCAAAGGCTTTGAGCGAGTCCCAGTAGCGATAAAGTAGGCCATTGGTTTGACATGCCAACCAAGTTGAATGTAGACTCCGCCCCATTATGTGGGAAGGAGCCAACATGAACCGCACTCTGACCGAGGCCGATATTGCCGCGATAGTTGAAGGGCTGAAGGGTCACACCCACTGCAACCTTGGGTTAACCCTAACCCCGGACCAAGCAAGCTTGCTAAAGCGGATTCTCGAAGCCATAGACGGCGGCGCAAAGATCGTGGGTAGGACCATTCTGACGGCGATCATCTTGGCGCTGATTGCAGTTTTCACCAAGGGGTTTTGGTTCTCCATAATCTCAGGCATCAAGGCAGCGGGGTTCGGTAAATAATGAAGACGCTCAATGCACTGTTCAGAGAAGTGATCCTCGCCAACGAGTTGGGCGGCAACATCAAGGTCGCGCTTCGGTTCTCCGATCCCGATGGTGTGCTGTCGGGTAAAAGCGGGTGGAGCTTCGGTATCTCGCAGTTCGACACTCAGAACAATGACGCAGCCCTCAAGTGCCTAGCTGCCTGCGGGTTCTCCCCGGCGGAGATCCGGGGGGTTGTCGCACAAACCATCGACGTCAAACCCCTGGCTGCAAAGCTCGCGGCGAATACCGATGTCATTGCGCTGTACGACGAGGAGCAACTGTCGTACTGCCTCAGCAAAGCTCTCAACTTCGACAGCGACCATGGGATTCCCGTTGCCGATGCTGCCGCGATCCTGGCGAGCGCCGACTACGTGAATCAGTACGGCTCGCAAGGCAATGGGGCGCGTGCATATTACAAGGCGCTGGCCCGCCCGATCACCGCCCTTGACGTTCTCAACTTCAAGTTAACACAAACCAAATATGGCAGGGAGCATCCCGGTGACTGCCGCCGCCGATACGACAATCTCATGAAAGTCGTCAACTGCGCGAAAGCGTAAACCAGAAAGGAAACTAAAAATGAAAACCGTCCGCCTTATCCTGTCCCTCATGCTCATCATCATCTGCACCGCAGCCCTGGCCCTCGGGGCTGATGTCGCGCCGATTGTCGCCGTACCTTCGCCGTCGATCCTCGACTGGTTCGCGGTGAACAAGGCCGTGATCTTCGGTGCAGCCTTGGCTATCTCTGAACTCCTGTCCTTGATTCCCGGCTTCCAGGGCAACGGTATCCTCGATACCATCAAGAAGGGGCTCGCCCTGCTTTCGGGGAAACCCCAGGTGACAACCTAATGGGCGGGGCGATGGCGGCGATCACTGCGGTCTTCTCTGTCATCGCCCTGCTGCTGGAGGTGTGGACCAAGGCGGCCCCCAAGCGGGCGAAGGAGAAGAAAGATGAAGCGATCCAACGTGGCCGGCAGGATCTTCATGACGGCAATGCTGATGCTGTTACTACTCGGCTCGGCATCGTGTTCGATGCTCCGCCTCTCGCCGGTAGTGGTAATGCCGGAGGCGCAGGCGATGCCGATCAAGGCGGGACAGGCCGCATCCATGACCGGCTGGCTGCTCTCGGAATCCGCATTGGCGAAGCTCCTGGAGAAAGCGGAAAGCTGTAGGTGAAATAGACATCCAACAAAGTTGAATGTTTTCAGCTACTTAACCTTGCCCCCCTATTGTCCCCTTATTTGTCATTTACTTGGCTTTTTGTGAACAATTTCAGCAAGTTAACTTGAAGAACAAAGGACTGCAAATCCTTCACTCCCCGGTTCAAATCCGGGCGCCGCCTCCAACTAACCTCTTGATTTTTCAAGGGGTTTTTTGTTGTCCAGACTTTATTTACAACAATGTTGTAGCTAACCCCTCAACTTTGTTGAATATACAATTTCCTCAACAATTTCCACTAGTTAATTATATTTACAACAAAGTTGTATCATTTCAACAACTTGCAGTTGTCCCCTTTTTGTCCCCTTCGGTCCCCCTCTCCGCTTACAAAAAAAGCCCGGCAGTTAAGCGCGGGCTTGGGATAAGCAAGATGGTTTCTCTTCCTGTTATTTTTGTTCTCTGCGGTCTGCCTCCTGTCCCTCGTTGCGCGCTCCGCCCAGACTGAAATTCTGCATTGCATTGTGCTTTGCCCTGTCGGTGATGTGGGCATACCTCCTCGTCATGTAGGAGCTTGAGTGTCCAACGATCCGCTGAAGCACCTCTATCTTGTCCGGGTGCTCCTCAAGGAAGTGAGTGCAGAACGTATGACGGAGTTGGTGAAAGGTGAAATCGAATATGCCAGCGTCTCGGCAAGCTTTCGTAAATCCGATGTCAGATCCAACCAGCATATGTCCGCCCTCCTTTACTGGGCTGGGAATGACGTACCCAGTCGGCGGGGGTATGTCTCTCACTCCGCAATCTTTCTTCCATTGGAGCAGCGCCTCTCTTAGCAGGCCGGTCATTGGAATCTGTACGGTCTTCGGCCCGGCAGATCGTCTATGCTTCACAACCTTGATTATCTCGTTGCGGCGCCAATCAATCTCATTCCACTTGAGCGTTAACACGCCGTCAATACGCAACCCAGTGTTGAGCCCTAGCAGGACTAACAATCTAAGGTGGGGGATCACGTTCGCCCCCTTGATGCCCTTCCTATGCACTCCCGCCCTTGGCGCCGCGCACACCTCTAGCAGCCGATCTATCTCGTCGTGGCTCAGATACCTGTCATTCTCGTTGTCCTCATTTAGTAGAGCATACCCACTAAGTTGGTTGGTTTTTATGAGGCGCTTCTGTACTGCGATTGACATGAGGCGTTTCAATGTTGCCAGATCGCGGTTAATAGTTGCAGGCGTAGGCGTCCTTGCCTCAAGGATCTCTCCATTCGCCGGGTCCAACTTGGTGTAGAAGACTTCGCCCTCTCTAAATGCAACGTATTCATCCAGATCTTCCCACTCGATTTTATCTATGGGCGCTTTCTTGAAGTAGGGAAGCAAGTGATTCGTGGTCCTGTACTTGTAGGGCGCTATGGTGCCAGGTGCCAGCTTTTCTTTCTTAGCTTGGTCGTCTAGCCAATCAAAGAAGACTTTAGCGGCATTGGCGAACGAAGTGTCTTTTGACTTGTCTACTACGGCCCCATTCTCTCGCTTTGTTAACATGTCGTTTTCATAGGCTACCGCTGCCGCCTTAGATTCCAACACTTTCTTGTGCTTAACCTTGCTGCCATCCGGCCCAGTGACACGGAACACAGCATACCATCCTCTAGAATACCGAGTTTCAGAGCCGCACTTACACGCGGGTAAGACTTTGAGTTGTACGGGGTCAGACACCTCACACTTGCATTCAATGTTAGTACATGTCCTCTTCTTGTAGACAGACATAACTCACCTCTTTTGTTTTCTTTGAAGTTGCTTAACTTCGCTCGAAACATCTACACTTGCCAGCATGGCGACTAATGCCAACTGGTCAGCGATCTTGGTTCTCAATTCGTTATTATGTTCAATCACCTTCCTGTAAATATTCAAAACCGCTTCTTCGTCCAAAGTCAAAGTAATGTTGTTGTCTCCAAGTTTCGGCCACAAATAACGGTCCTTATTGGAAGTGTCGGTATAGGTTTCCAACAACTCCTTCACTTCTTCAGTCGAGTAATTCAATTTAAACAATATGATAGCCAGAGTATCCGGGGCCAGGGTTTTGTCTGGAACATCAGTAAATGCCCGCCGTACAGTTTCGGCTGAATATTCAATGCCTGAATCCTTTGTGAATTGGGTAACATTCTCCCACCCCTGATCCCGGAGCCTCTTATTCGTGATAGCAAAAAATGCTTTTTTCCGCTGGTTCTGATCCATTTCGCCCCCTCCCTTGTTTGGCCTGTGTCTCCAAATCCTAGATGGATTCTGAAGTATTATGAAATATAGCCCTACAATTCATTATTGTCAACAATATAAATTGAAAGACGCTAACTACTTTGTTGTTGACATTAATGAGCCGTAGGAATATCATGTGCAACATTGTTGAAGTTATTTTTCTAGTTTGTTGTGCATGTGGTTCATAACCTGGCGGGAGGGAGGCAACTTGTTAGATGGAGTAACTACTGGTACGGATGATGGCATGTTTTTCTTGGATGGACTAGACAAGGGGGCACTGGAAGCAAGGGCAAGGGAGGCGAGGACAACGGTAAGCGATGAGACTGCAATCCTTAACGCCTGCCTTAACAGGCTAGGAGGTGACATTGCAAGCTAAGAAGCTGGTTCACACGAAGGACATGGAGCGCGACGAGTGGCTGAAGCACCGTCGCGGGGGCATCGGGGGCAGCGATGCCCCCGCCATCGCAGGCTTGTCCAGGTGGAGCAATCCACTCTCGACATACCTGGACAAGATCAGCACAGAGCCTCCCGACGAGGAAGAAAACCGCTTCATGAAGTGGGGGAACATCCTGGAGCCGGTCATTGCTACCGAGTTCGCCAATCTCACCGGGTTCAAGGTGCGGGTGTGCAACTACATCCTTCAGCACCCGGAACACAAGTGGATGCTGGCGAATATCGACCGAGAAGTGATCGACCCGATTCATGGTAAGGTCGGACTGGAGTGCAAGTCTGCCAGTCAGTACAAGGCAAAGGAGTGGGAAGACGACAAGACGCCGGACGAGTACGTAATCCAGTGCGCCCACTACATGATGGTGACTGGCTCCCCTCGCTGGTATCTTGCGGTCCTGATCGGCGGCAATGACTTCCAGTGGCGCCTTATCGAGCGGGATATGGATCTTGAGCGCGACCTGTTCAAGATAGAAAGCGAGTTCTGGCAGCAGATCCAGGACCGCACCCCCCCCGCCATCGACGGCTCGCCTGCAAGCGATGACATCCTGAAGTCTCTCTATCCGCAGGCAGAGATCGAAAGTGTGTTAACATTGCCCGATACCTTCCTGTCCGTCTTCGCACAACTGGAGCAGGCCAAGATTGACGAGAAGGAGGCAGAGAAGCGGAAGAAGGAGGCAGAGAACACGATCAAGGCCGAAATGGGCGAGTTTGCCGTTGCAACTTGCGGCGTGTACCAATCAAGTTGGTCGAATGTTTCTACCAGTGCATTCGACATGGACTCTTTCAAGGTCGAGCAGCCCGAGTTGAGAGAGGGGTACATGACCACGCGCGACAGCCGAAGGTTCAGCTTCAAAAAGCTCAAGCCCCCGAAAGAGAAGAAGGCGGCATAACCACGCCCAGCGGCACAACTTAGTTGAAAAGGAGATACAACACAATGGCATTACCGGAAGCAGGAACGAAGGACGCCCTCAAGGGCAAGTTGGCAGCAAAGGCAGGGGGAGACATTGCTCCCAAGCAGGACAACACGCTGGGCGGCTTCCTGGAGCGCACCAAGGGCGAGTGGTCGAAGGCGCTCCCGCAACACGTTACGGCTGACCGCTTGATGAGGATCGCGGTGTCGGCGGTGAACAGAAACCCGAATCTCGCAAAATGTACCATGCAGTCTCTCGTCGCCGGTGTCGTCATTTCCAGCCAGCTCGGCCTGGAGCTGAACACCCCCCTCGGCCACGCCTACCTTATTCCCTACTCCCGCTCGGTCAAAGTCGGCAACGAGTGGAAGAAGGTTGACGAGGCTCAGTTCCAGCTCGGCTATGCCGGCATCCTGGATCTCGCCTACCGTTCCGGCCAGTTCAAGGGGATCTATTCGGAATCCGTCTACGAGAATGACGAGTTCTCCTACGAGTACGGCTACGACAAGTCCCTGAAGCACAAGCCCACCGAAGGCGAACCCGGCTTACTGAAGGGCGTCTATGCAGTCTTCCACCTCAAGGATGGCGGCAGCGACTTCAAATACTGGAGCGTTGCAAAGATCATGGCTCACGCCGCCAAGTATTCCGGCGCATGGGATGCGGCAGCCGGGAAGTTCAAGGCCAAATCTTCCTGGGCTGACAGCTTTGAAGGAATGGCAAAGGTTCCGGTCCTCAAGGATCTGCTGAAACTGGCTCCCAAGAGCATCGAGTTCCAGAAGCAGCTCACCCTGGACAACTCCGTCAAGACCGAGTTCAAGGCCGATATGGTCGAGGCGTCGGGGATCGAGGTCGAGTATTCGATAGTTGACCAGGATACCGGCGAATTGCCCATGACCGCCGAGGAGAAAAAAGGGGAAGGCGCAGAGCCTCTTTTCGACGCCAAGTAGTACAACTTTGTAGTATTTTTTACGCTACCATGTGGCGGGGCGGATGACTTAGGCCGTCCGTCCCGCGCAATAGGAGAAAGTTAACATGGCGACATTAGGCGCAAGAGTAGACGAAGCCTTTTTCAAGAGAGTAACTGCGGCGGCAAACGCATTGGGAATGAAGGTAAGCGGATTCTTGACGGCAGCAGTAGAAGAGAAAATGGCGGCGCCTGCCGGTAATGCCAGACAGTATTCCTTGCTCGACACAGGGAACAACGTGCGTCACGGCGCACAGCGGGAGCAGATCCGGATGGTCATGGTGGATGGCGCCTGGCGGTCGCTCCCCGATATTGCAACAGCAATAAATGCTTCTGACGCCTCGATCCCTTCCATATCGGCCCGGCTGCGGGATCTTCGCAAGCCCGAGTTCGGGAGCTATACGGTGGACAAGAGGCAGCCGAGGAAGGGCTACTTTGAATACTGCGTCAAAGGGGGGAAGCAGTAATGGCGGAGTTCCTCCTCTGGAAAACCCGGAATGGCCCTCGCCCTCACCTCTGGAAAGCCCGGAATGAAATCATGATGGCCTCACGAAGAGACGAGTTCGTTGCCGGTCGCCTGAAGGTTGCAGGCGAACTAGGGATGACCGGGGATGCCTGCTTTGTCTTCTTGGCAGCAGAACTCATGAAGGACCGGGAGGCCCGCAGAAGTAAGGATCAAATACCTTGAGGCCCGCAACATGGGCCTGTTCGACAAAATCAAAATCTGGATTGGAGGGAAGTTAACATGGCGAAAGGCGTAAATTTCACGTTTCATGGCCGCCTCGGCAAAGACCCCGAATTGAAGTATGTCGGGGCCAAACAAACCCCCTGCACCAACTTCCGTGTTGCCGTCAACATGGGCGAGGCTCAAGGCACCGAATGGATCGACTGCGTTGCCTGGGGCGAGGTCGCCCTCGGGGTGGCTGAACAGTTCAAGAAGGGAGACAAGATCTGGATCAAGGACTCCGGCCCCAAGACCAACAGGTGGGAGTACCAGGGGAAGTCCTACGAGAAGATGCAGTTCGTCATCTGGTCCTTTGCTGGCGAGGAATCGGCTGAAGGCGAGGCAGGCGAAGCGGCAGGCGGCGCCCCAGACCAGGGCGACCAGGAGATACCGTTCTAATGGACAAAGGCATTGCAGAAGGTAGCCGCATGATATTCCCGCTCTGTGGCATCACTTATGCCGACTGCATCAGCGTGTCCGGGGTTAATCAGAGGGATGCGGCCAAGAAGCTTGGCGTCAGCGAACGTCAGTTCCACGCCGTAATCAAGCGGCTCGGAATGGGTCACTGGTATCCCGACGTTCGGCCCCGGTCGCGCTGCATCTCCAAAGAGGACATCATCAAGGTGGCGGGAGAGAGGTACACCCGCAGGGATTCAGCGCATATCCTCGGCGTCAGCTACGCCTACCTGAAGGATCTCATTGAGGAGTGGAAGCTTCAGGAGTATTTCATCAGCAGCTCGGACGCGAAGAGAATTGCCGTCAAGGGTTACTGCAACTAAAGGAGTTAACGCAATGGGATGCATGAAACACAATTTCCAGTTATCCGACCCGTGCCCTCTCTGTTACCCCTCTGCCTACAACATACCCAGAGGCTCGATAACCGCCAAACCGGAGGAAGCAGACGCGCCCAAGAACGACCAAGGCAAGGCCCGCTACGACCTTATCCCCGCTCATGCCCTAGAGGCGCTGGCGAAGGTTTACATGAACGGCGCAGGGGCCGAATACCCTGAGAACTCTTGGCGTAAGGGGTTCCGCTATACCCGCATTTTCTCGGCGGCGATGCGACACCTGTGGGCCTGGATGCGAGGGGAAGAGCTTGACCCCAAGACTCGCTTGCCTCACACGATCCACGCCGCATGGAACTGTTTCACGTTGTTCGAGATGGGGCGAACCGGCAAGGGAACCGATGACCGCTGGAAGGAGGAAATATGAAAGCATGTCAAGGGAAGGTCGTTTATATCAGCGGGTCAATATCTTTGGACCCGAATTTCAAGGAGAAATTTCGCCGTGCGGCAATGTCGGTTATGGATGCTGGCGCTAAAAGGTGCCTCAACCCCGCCGAACTCCCCGCAGGATGGGACTATGGGGAATACATGGACCACTGCATGTTGATGGTTCGCCGTTCCGAGGTGCTTGTTATGCTGCCATGTTGGCGATCTTCCCCAGGGGCAAAGGCAGAGAAGGCGTTTGCCGAGAGTTTGCGGCTCACAGTAGTGGAACTGCCGACTGTCGGGGAGGCATAATGGGGCTCGTATCTCACAAAAGAAAACGACAGAGCAAGGGGCGAGATCCCGAAGGGCGCTACAGGTGTGTTTCCTTCCGAGTTAACTTGGAGGAAGAGGCGGCAATTGGCGCGATGGTCCCTGAGGGAGCCAACAAAAACACCTTTTTGCGCGATTTGGTTCTATCGGCAGCTCAATCCGTACAATAAAGTTGCAATTATTCTACAACCTTGTTGACGCCTGCGATTTTACATGCTACCGTCAGTCTTGTTTTCAAATCTCAACCACATCTGGCGGGATGTGACTGCACGATATGGGTTCAAAGGGGGATCGCCCTCTTTACCCCAAACCCCCCTCAGAGGCCCGCCAGCCTTTGCGGGGGGTTTACTTTTTCCGGAGTCAGCAATGAACCATTACCCCTTCTACGTTGGCGATTACATGCGTGACACAATGCACCTCACCAACGAGCAGGATCTTATGTACCGGCGGGCAATCGACTACTGTTACATGACTGGTAGGCCGCTCCCTCTCGACAAAACCCAGTGGGTTAGCATCGGCAAAGCTTCAGGTCCGGTTTGGGTGGCGGCTATGGAGACTGTTATTGAGTCGTTCTTCAGGGTCAGGGAGGACGGGTACTACAACGACAGGATCGAGCGTGAGCTTGAGAAAATGAACAGGAAGGTTCAGGCTGCAAGGGATAACGGCAAGCTGGGTGGCCGCAAAAGAAACCCAGTTGATAACCCAGTAGGAACCCAGCCGGTTAGCGGATTGGTTGTCTCAGCCGTTGAAGTTGTCGAACCAGCCGCCCCACCTACCCTACCCCTCAAGCCCCCCCTGAAAAAGAAAGCCTCAATAGATGGAGACGAAGCCCTCTTTGATGAGTTCTGGCAGGGATACCCGAAGAAATCTGCAAAGCCGGTGGCCCGTAGGGCATGGGACAAGCTGGGCGTTGATGCGCTCCTCTCGGCGCAAATAGTACAGGCAGTGGAGAACTTCAAGCGCACGGAGCAATGGATGAAGGACGGCGGCCAGTTTATCCCGATGCCTGCGACCTGGTTGAATCAGCGGCGGTGGGAAGATGAGATTGAAATATCCGGCGAGGTCGGGACCGGAGCAAGAGACATATTCTCGGGGGGAAGGTAGAGATGTCGATGTTAACAATCAGTGAGATAGTAGGAATGATGAACAACCACGCAGAGCAGATTGCCAAGGAATTGCTACCGAATGGCAAGCTTGAGGGGCGCGAGTGGGTTGTTGGCGGCATCGGCGGGACGGCGGGACGGTCCATGAAGGTCTGCGTATCAGGTTCCAAGGTTGGGATATGGAGCGACTTTGCAGCGGGAGGTGAAAGCGGCGACCTGTTAGACCTGTGGCGGGAAGTCCGCAACTTCTCCAATAACCGGGACGCCCTGGTGGAAGTCAAAGCGTACCTGGGAATAAAAGACCCTGCATTTGAGCCAATGAAGCAGAAGGAGTACCGGCGCCCTGTCACGCCAAAGGATGCCAAGAAGATCGTCGCAGGTTCAAAGGTGATGGACTACCTGATAGGCGTAAGGAAGTTAACACCGGAAGCGATAGCCGCGTACAGGATCGGAGAGATTGCCCAGGTGGGACCGTGGGAGAGTTGGAACAAAAAGAAAAATGGTGATCCGGCTACTGCGTGGAAGGGTCCGTGGATCGTCTTTCCGTTCTTCCGTGGCGGCGAACTGCTGAACATCAAATACCTGCACGTTGACCGCCCGGACGGCAAGAAGCAGACCCTCGTTGAATCCAACTGTGAGCCTACCTGTTTCGGCTGGCATGTAATACCCAAGGACGCCCGCGAGATAACCATTTGCGAAGGAGAGATTGACGCGCCCAGCCTCTATGTGTATGGCCGCCCTGCCCTCTCGGTCCCCTTCGGCGGAGGCAAGGGCGATAAGCAGCAATGGGTCAACTGGGACTGGGAATACCTGGAGACGATGGAAACGATCTACCTTTGCCTTGACGATGACGAGGAAGGCAAGATTGCTACGGCGGAACTGATAGGGCGCCTTGGTGTCCACCGCTGCAAGATCGTCACGCTGCCGAGGAAGGATGCAAACCTTTGCCTCATGGACGGCGTACCCAAGGAGGAGATTGACAAGGCGTTTGCGAACGCGGTCATGATCGAGCCTGACGAGTTAAAGAGAGCAAACTACTACACCGCCGATGTCCAGTCAGAGTTCTACCCCTCCGGCGGGAAGCTACCAGGCTTCGACATGCCCTGGCTGAAAATCCCCTTTCGCTTTCTCCGTGGCGAAGTATCAACCTACACCGGCATTAACGGCCACGGCAAGAGCTTACTACTCGGCCAGATCATCATCGCCGCCGGGATGCAGGATGAGCGGAGTTGTGTTGCTTCCATGGAGATGCACCCCAAGAAAACCCTTTACCGTATGGTCCGGCAGGCAACCGGTAAGAAGATCCCCGAGCGGGAGGCGATTGCTTCCTGCCTTGATTGGATGTCCGACAAGCTCTGGCTGTTCGACCTGGTTGGCACCGGAAAGACAGTGCGGCTGCTGGAGGTCTTTGAATTTGCCTACCGCCGTCATGGGATCAAGCAATTCGTGATCGACTCCCTGATGAAGTGCGGGATCGCAGAAGACGACTACAAGGGGCAGAAGGCGTTTATCGAGAAATTGTGCGACTTCGTTCAGCGCACCGGCTGTCATATCCATTTGGTAGCTCATGCCCGTAAAGGCGAGAACGAGGGCGCAGCCCCAGGCAAACTCGACATCAAGGGGACCGGCGCCATAAGCGACTTGGTTTTCAATTGCTTCACGGTCTGGAGGAATAAGGGCAAAGAGGAGATAGTCAAGGCCCATAAGGACGGTGAAAAGTTCGATCTACCCAAGGGCAAGACGCTTGAGGACATACAGAACCAGCCGGACGCACTGTTAACTTGTGACAAGGCTAGAAACGTGGAAGATTCCGAGGGCAAGTATTTCCTTTGGTACGACGCGCCCTCTATGCAGTATTTGGAGCGTCCCGGTGACAGGGTGATTCAATACTTCAAGGTCGCCGGCTCCCCCGGTCTTTACGCCGATCTCCCCCCGGACTTTTAGGCATGGACGCTATCACGATCCAGGCAAAAGTTAACGGGACATGGCAGCCGGTCGATTTCGGGCGCTATGGAAACGACATACCCGGCACGCTGGGGCAGATGAACGGGGCGGAGGTCATCATCAAATGGGAGCAGGCCGGAGAGGATTGCCGGTACTACTGCGGCACCCTCCCCCTCGCCAAAGCGATGAGACTAAAGACGAAGCATGTGTTAACAATTACCGAGTTGTTAGAAATCTACCATAGGAGGAAGAGGTGAAAAAACCGAGACTGCTTTACTATGAAGAAGGCGAGAACGCATGGATACCAGCACCGGACCACGTTGAGAACCTGATCGACGTTGCCGAATCAATGACAGACGGCGAAGTGGTGGAGTTGCGGTTTAAGCGGTTCGACATGACGGATGAAGAATTCGATAGCCTCCCGGAGTCCTAAGATATGAGAGCGCACCTGAAGGTTGGAGAGAAATGGGTAGTCGAGGAGTTACCCGCCGACCCCGAGCAGATATTGAAATGGCTTTGGAACCATGACGGCCAGCAGGTTGTCGTGGCTGACGATGAAAACCAGACTTACTACTGCGCCAGGGAGACGGAATTGCTTCTTTACCAGGAAAAAGGAAAAAAGGCGGAGATGTTCATTGTCCTGGGCAAGATGCTGTTCGACAACATGAGCACCATTCAGCTAACTTTCTCAGCAGTAAATGAAGTTTTCCCAGATGCGGTCCTGGAATCCGTAACACAATTGTGTTGACAATTCCATCCTAGTTGGTAGAATATATCAACCTACAATGCAGACGAGCAAAGGAGATTTTCAATGGAAGAGAAGGCCGAAGTCACGGAGAGCAAGCGGTTCAACATGTTGGCACTGCTGGGCGAAAGGCCCGACAGGGAAACGTTCAGAGCAGGCGGCTTCATCGACAAGAAAGGCAAAGTTCTCGACGCTATCCGCGCCGACCTCGAAGACCGCGCAGCCAGCGATGAGGAGTTCAACAACAAGCTGCTCGACTGCGAGCTGGGTTTCGGTTGCGAGGGCGACGAAAGGTATCTCCTCCCGTTCCTCTTCGAACTGTCGCACAGCAAGGGCAAGGACGACACCCTCAAGAGTTTGACTTCCGCCGTAGAGGTAGCGACCGTCCACATCAGAAAGCTCAATGCCGAGATCGCAGAACTGAAGGCGGCACAGCAGCAGTAAAACCCAAAGACCAAAGGAGGCATTATGACAAGGCAAAGTTCGATTGCAGCAGTGGCAGCCACGGCAGGTATCACCCATGCACAGGCCAAAAAGGCCATCAAGGCGGCGTTTGATCTCGTCCTGACGGATACGTATGCCGGGGAGAAGATCAGCGTTCACGGGTTCGGCACCTTCGAGATGAAGGACGTTAAGGCGAGGAAGGGCGTCAACCCTCAGACCGGCAAGCCCATCGAGATCGCCGCGAAAAGGACGCTCCGATTCAAGTTCTCCAAGAGCGCCGAGGACAAGATCAACGAGAAGTAGCCTACCCCGCTCGACCATTTCCGTGACGTTAAAGAAATGGTCGAGCGGGCGTTAAGCCGGAGAGGGGGAGCGGTGGACATGACAAGATTGCAGGAATTAGCATCGTGCGCTGTGCCAGATTACAAGATGGTATCGGTCGGTTGCGGGGATTTACGCGCGCTCATTGCCGAGGTGGAGCGGCTGACGGCTGAGAACGCCACGCTCAAAGACATGGAGCTTATCTACTCCAATCGCATGGGCGAACTGGCGCAGCTGTCGGATATCGTTTGCACATGGGTGCTGGAAAATCGAGAGTTGGCGTACATGCCCGATGATGTGGGTGAGGCTGCCGACGAAATCATGGAGTACGTTGAGGCGGTGCGGCCATGAGCGCGCAGGCAATGGTAGGCGTCGGTTTGGCAATAACTGCCGGAGTTGCAGCAGCGCGCCATCACCCTGTTGCAGCAACAGTCATCGCGCTTATTGCAGGGATCACTGCTTGCGGTAGGTGGTAGGTTTAACGGAATCGGGTTGTGGGCGCAGCACACGAACGAGGGGTTAATCGCAATGAGCCTAGTCCACAAGAATTGCCGGATCGCCTACGGATGCACGCGAACGGTCTGGTTGATTGGTCCTTACGCCTTCAAGTTCCCGGCGGGGGCGGAGTGGCGGCTGTTCCTTTTAGGTCTTCTTGCAAACATGCAGGAACGGTTGTTCAGCCGCACCGGCTGGCCGGAACTTTGTCCTGTCATTTGGTCAATTCCTGGTGGGTGGCTGGTCGTGATGAAGCGAGTAAGGGTTTTGACAGAAGATGAGTTCGCTAACCTCGATTTAGAGAAATGGGTTGAGCGGGGGGATTACACGGTGCCCGCTGAAATAAAGCATGATTCATTTGGTTGGCTAGACGGGAAGTTGGTAGCTATTGATTACGGCAATTGAGGGGTTAAACCCTGGGAGGGAACGGTGGACTTAGCAGAGAGCAAAAGACTACAGGCGGCAATGAGCGATACAGCGACAGACGCCCACGACTACACCAGCGAGCGCATCAAGAACTCACATGGCTGGCTCATTGCCAAGGTGGAGGAGTTGGCGGAATTGGTAAAAGAAATGGTGACGAGTGCCGTAAACGTCCAACAGGGCGCACGCGACATGGTCAAGTTTTCCGATGACAGGGCGCTTGAGTACAAGCATGAAGTGGATCGACAGAATGTGTTGATTTTCGACCTTCGCCAACAGGTGGAGTTCTGGTCAAAAGACGAACCGGCGGCAGAGGCAGAGGCGGTGCGGCCATGAGCGGAGCGTCAACAGACACGGGCAAAATCACGTTTCTCGGGCACAAAGAACAGACGGCCAAGGATTGCGAAGGGGTTGCTGAGATGCTTGTCACTCTCGCCAAGGATGTGCGCGAGGGGAACATGGCAGCGTTTGAGGGGTTCTGGTTCCAGGGAGGGACAGAGGAAGGCGATGCGCGAATATTGGAACTTCGGGAGCGGTTGCTGCTCCGGTATCTTCACCGTCAAGAACAGGTGGTTTAACGGAATCGAGCTGCCACGCGCAGCGGGACCAGCGAGGGGTTAAACCCTGGCGAGGAGGAATGGTGAAGGAAGCAGATTTCAGGAAAGAGCTTGTAAAAATCATGCCTGGGTATGAGTGGACAATCCACACGACTCCCCGCTGTTCGGTGGGCAGATACCTCAGCGCCACCGGCATTCAGTCGAGCGGGTTCAACCGACTGTCTACCCTGCATGTGCTGAGGCGGAAATTCGGCAAAGAAGACATGATCGAGTACGAGGTAAAAAGCTCCGGTTATGGCAAAAGGACACCGTGGCTGTCCACGGCCACGCGGATCACACTTGCGCAGGCGTTACGTGCTCTGCAAGATCACTACGAGCATATGGCCGCGACCTACGGGGGCCACGCTCGCGATTTGCGAGATGCACGTAAGGCAGCAGCAGAGGCGGTGCGGCCATGAGCAACGAGGTTTTCCGATTTGGGGCTGAAAGGGTCAGGACTACCGCAGGAATAAAGAGGGGTCTGTCATACCAGGATGAACGGGATAGGGTGGCAAAGGCCCACGATTGCTTCGACGGGATCGTGATATTGGACTGGCAGGACAGCGGGAAGCAGTCACAGTGCAGCATACGCCAGTTTTTAAAGCGGTTCAGTTACCACGGGAACGGCCATTCGGTTTAACTACTTATTATCCCAGTAACCGGCGGGATATCCGCCTAGGGCGATCAACTGGATTGCCGTGTGATTGCCGCCGGTTGACCGGGATAATGAAAATGCAAATGCCGCCAGGGCGGTCAACTAAGAAGGAGGTAGGGCATGTTTTGGGGAGGCGCAGCGTTTGGGGCGTTTGTGGTGCTGGCATTGATCGCGGCGGGATTGGGTGTCATTTCCTGGCAGGTTGCCAAGGAGAGGAGGAAGGAAGAGAAAGAACCGCTGAACCACAAGAAGTATTGGGAGGAGAGCCTTGAGGTTCAGAGCCGGAATGCCGAGACGTTCGAGCAGATCCTGACTGTGCTCGACAACTGGAAACGGTGACGCTATGAAATAGCTCCAGACGCAAGAAAGCCCCCGAGTCATGTTGACCTCGGGGGCTTTTCTTTTGCCTGCTTAGAAATCAGGTAAAGGGAAAGCCAGAATTCCACGGATCGCCGTAACCTGGCCCGCTGTCCGCAGCGTCCTACCCGTGTAACTCCCATCGACTACGTTGTTGTGTATTCCGACATCCACCGGGGCGTTAACGGGCGCCTGAAGGCTCGTATAGGCAGCAAAGACCCCCCTGGTAGTTGTCACGGTCCAGTTACTAGAACCGTCGATCCAATCAGCCGCCTTCGCAGATCCAACGTAAACCCCTGCGTCTCGATACTCGGTTATGACCGGGGCGTCGTTCCCCCCTCCCTCTCCGCATCCGGCAACGAGTAGTAAAGCAGTGCAAATAATTTTCTTCATGATTCCTCCTCTAAATGGCCGCCAACCTTAAACCGATTGCCACGAATTGTAAATGAAGAAAGGCCCGGACAAGCATGTTAACTCGCCGGGCCTTCCTTCATTCATTGATTAGGTGCGGGGATTCTTGATGATCTCGTCTACCGTTATGCGGAGGTGGGTATATTCGGGATCATCCTCGTCTTTACCCTGCACGATGGTGCGGGTGCCTATGGAGATTGACTTGCCCCGGCTGTTCTCAATCTCCACGAATCGAGTGTGGCCCGGCCCCTCTTCGACCAGGATGATGTTAATGGCGATGCCCCTGGCGGGTTCCATCTTATCGAGCTGGGCCATTAGACTGAGGCACTGAGCGGCTAGTCGGTATTCGTGCGAGTCCTGCTGCCTAAGCATACCCCGAGTGTTCTTGATTCTTTCCAGTTCTTCCCTAGTAAACGTCATGCTGCCTCCCTTTCCGGCGGTATTGCTTCCGGCGTCATTCCTGCCTGGATGGTTCTCATGGTAAGATTCCAAGCGTCCGCCCAGTAGTTGCACATTTCGTCCGAAACCTTCTGCCCGCTCCCCTTCACCAAGTCGAGGATGGCAGCAGAGACGGCGGCAAGTTTCCGGGCGTTGCGGGACTTCTCCGGTAACTGCTTTTCCATCTGCATGAGCACCATCATCCCCAGCGAGGCGCCAAGGGTGACAAGCTCCGCGTTGTCGAACTCCTCCTGCTTGGGCAGCTCATTGAATATCTTGACCTGAACTTCCCGGTACGTTACCCGCTTCCCCACCATCACCCGCTCGTAATACTTTTTCATGCCGCCTTTCTCCCTTCGGTCAGTGCCATGATGCCCGCCGTGATGATGTCCCTGATCGCTTCGCTTTCCTTCTGACCCCGGTACTCCGCCGTCATCTTGATCTGCTCCAGCGTCTCAGGGTCGAGCCTCAAGCCGATCCGTGATGTCTTCTTGACTTTCATGCTAACCTCCGAATTTCATCTTGCCGTCCGTCTTGCCGTCATCAATCCAGGTGAACCGCCTTACTATCACCCGTGTGGATTTTTGGTGAATGATCCCCTTCGCCTGCATGTCCCGGATGGTATCGAAGGCCGTCTTGATCTCAGACAGGCAGAGTTCGAGCTTTTCAGCGGGGACGTGCCCCAGGTCTTCAAACTTGGTGAGGATGTAGCGCGGCGGGCTCTCCTCTCTTGCTTTCTGCAACGTGAACTGTCTGAATCCCTCTATGAGTCTTCCGAAAAATGGCATGTTAACTCTCCTTCTTGAGTAACAGCTTCTTACCCTGGCAGCTCCGGCACTGGGACTCCCTGTGCGCTTCAAACTCTTGGTAGCCCGTAGTGTCGCAGTCGTAGTTGTCGCGGATGTCTCGGGCGAAGGCTTCCAACTCCTCTATGCGGTCCTCGGCGGTCGTCAGCTTCTCACACACCGTGAACACGTCCGCACTGTGCGCGTTGCACTCCAAGCGGTAGGTTTCCAACAGGCGGTTGTGGTTCTTCCGCCGTTCCTTGATGTCGGACACCAGCCCTTTGATCTTCGTCAGAACTTCACTCCAGGGTGCCGACTCCTCCATGCCAAGCTCTTTCTTGATGAGGTTGAAGAAGTCGGCGGCCTGCTGCGTGTTGTCCTTCGCGCACTGCTTCCAGTAGGCCACCCCCCGATGCAACTCCTCCTTCTGCATGGCGAGGTTCTGGATGACCCTTTCCACTCCCCGGCGCTCCTTGTCCCGCGCCTCGACGTAGAGCTGCTTATTCGCCTCGTTAAGTCGAGCCTCAAGCTCATCCATCTTGGCTGCCGCATTGCGGGCGTTGACTGCCGCTGAGCGGTGAGCCTCGTCAATGGCTTCCTGCCGGCACTGTTTCAATGCCCGAATCTGGCAGTCGCGGTAGCCGATGGTCGTTTTCAGCTCCTCTATCTCGTTTTCCAGTAACTCGTTGTCCCAAGGGTTCTTGCCGATGTAGAAGCCGATGCTCGGCCTGTGGTCGTTGAGCCATTTCACTGTCACTGCCTTAGCCAGTCTCTTCATGTTAACGCCTCCTCCCCATCCTGCTCGGCGTCAAAGTGCATTTCCGATGTCGCCACGCACTCCTCAAAGATGATCCCCATTTCCGCGCACAGGTGCCGCAAGTCGGTGAGCAAGTCCGTGATGTCTGCGGTCAGGTCTTCCTGGTCGTATTCTCCCAGCGCCCTTGCTGCCCGCTCGGATCTTCCTTCGTTTGATAGATCGCTCATGTTAACGCTCCCCTTTTTGGACTTCCTGGGCAATGAGGTATCCGGTCCAGAGCAGCATAAGCAGGCTCCAAAACATCCACCCCGTGCGGGCCATCAATAACTGGTCCCGTAGGTTGACAAGCTGTAATGCGAAAATACCGTACAACGGACCCACCCACGTTGCTTTGACCTTATTCCACGCGATAACGACTCGCACCGGACCAGCTATCAAGTGCAGCAGTTTGAGTCTGGGAAATTCTGCCTGCGTGTGGACATGCGCGGAAAGCAGATAGGTAGCTTTGAAGCCGTGGTCATCCTTGATCCACCATGCCGGATCTTTCCAGTTTGCTACGTTGGCGGATATTGCGTGATTCTTCGTCGTGAGCAACTTCATGTTAACTCCTCCTCTTAAGATAAAATTTCATAATGTTGCCCTTGACTCAAGCCATGCGTTAAGCTCCGATTGAAGCCAGCCCACGGCACCCCCTGTCAGCTTCCGGCGTTTCGGGAACTGTCCCGTTTTCTCCATCCTCCATACGGTCGTATATGAGATCCCCACTGCATCCTTGATATTCTTCGGGCGGACTATGCTGTCGTTGGCTGGAATTATCTTTTTAGATGGCGGGTCGTATGAGGTTGGTTGCTTGGCTGTGTCGGCTGCTACCTTTGCAAACTCAACCCTTACAGCATCCATGCAAGACGAAATAACCGACTCGATTATTGGAGCATAGGCATTTCTACTTATAGCCGTTGCAATTCTTACCAAAATAGCCTCGCCCCACTCGTTCATTGCCATGTTAACGCTAGAGCAAACAAGCCTACAATTTTCGGGATAGTACCCGATTGCATTGTCTATACGGTCTAAGCTTGGCATCCAAGGGCGTCTCACGCATGACGGGATACGTTCATCCGAGAACGGGATGCCTGTAACAGCACAAATTCCATTGCTTTTGAAGATTAGATCTTCAAAATCATCGACACTCAGTTGAAAAGATATGCTTCTCGCCTCGGCATTTTTTCTTGCTGTCACATACAGCTTCGTAAATAGTTTCCTCATTGCGACCAACTCCTCCTCTTGATTGTTTTTTTCAACTTAACTGGGTGGAAGGCCAGATAATTCGATCCGGCACACCTGGTACAGCAACGCTCACCTTCAACGGTTCCGTCTGCATCGTGTCCGCATTTCATTTTCATGGCTGCCTCCATTTAATCGCTTTAGGCTATCAGCAGGGACGGCATGTATCCGGCCTGGTCCCTGACCCAAGGGGTGTACTGTGCGAAATCGCAGGACTTGTAAAACCGACCGTTGACCCACCGCGCAAAATGCTTCAGCCTCATGTCGCTGTTCTGATTGTAGATCATGACGTAAGGCGAGATATTCATCTCCACCAGGCGCCGGACCCGATACATATCCTCCTCAAAAGTCGTATCGAATCCGACAAGGGTGAAGCAGAGATGCTTCCACGCCTTTACATGCTTCAAGAGTGACCCGATCCCCTCCATCACCTTTTGCTCGAACGGCATAAGATCCCATGCGTAATGCAGTGACCGCAGATGCTTGACTTCTGACAGTGCCTTGGCAATCTCAGGGGTGACAAACCGCACGTCGATCCCCTGGGTAATGTCCAGGGTCAGGTTCCGTTCTTTGCACTCGCGCAGCTTCTCCAGGCAATCAGGATCGGAAGTCAGATTGTTGTCTAAAAGGATCAAGACATTTGACCGCGGATTCAGCAGATCCCCGATGGAACCGACCGAATGAAGGGCGCCCTCCTTCTTCGGCACAGCACAGAAGGCGCAGGATCTGACGCATCCCCTCGTTGTGAAGCCGATACCCGCGTCTAGGAGCGTTTGGCATTTCTCCTGTTTTGATGTCGCCTTCATGATCCCCTTCAGCCTCGGAAGGATGTCTTTCATCTGGTAAAGGTCGAAATCCGGCTGGCAGCTCTCCACGTTAACAGGGAGGGTTTTCGTCAAGTCCCAGCCAGTTCCCCCGAACTCGACCTGCGGGAAGATACCTGCCAGTCTCTCGGCTTTCGCCCTGTTCTTGGAAAAGATGACGCTGCAAAACACCTTGTCTACGTCGCTGGGTTTGAAGTCGTTCAAGAGGACCGTTGCGCCCTGCTCCTTGTAGTAGGTGGAAAGCTTCATGATGGCGAGATTCGGTATCCGCCCATCAAAGTCGATCAGTCCTATTCGCATTTTCATTCCCTCCGGTTTGATGGTTCAAGTCACACCCCCAAGCGTTAACCTGGGGGCGATCCTTCAAGCATCAAGCCTTTGCGGACGCAATGAGCGCGTTGAGTTCTGCCGGTATGATGGCGGGCAAGGTGTTGATGAGTTGCCCCATGCCTTCGGTAAACTCGGCACTCTCCGGCCAAACCTCGTTTAGCTTCTTGACGGTGTTAACGGATGCCAGTAATGATGAAACCTTGTTTCTCAGCGCGTGCTTCTCTTTCTCGATGGCCTGCTCTTTCAGTTGGGTAGCGTAAAAGGCGATGGTCTTAGCGTCATCATTCTCATAGTTGGCAGCGGTATGGCGGCTGTGGTTGTTGGAAACCCTGCGCTGGCTGGAAAAATTGACGTAAACATATCCGGTACTGGACGCCCCAAACTGAACCCGCAAGCCTGATGTATCCGGCAGGTATCCGGCAGGGAGCGCCTCCATTTTCTGTTTAAGCGGGCCAGAGTAAAGGCTGTCGTAAACCATGTCGCCAAGAGCTGTTTTCTCGGCAGCCACCTCTGCGTCCCTGGCGGCGAAGGCGGACGTGATAACGCGGTTCCTGATAAGAGTCCTTCTTTCTTCGGTCAGTCTGATTGGTGCGCTCATGCGGTGAATCTCCTTTTTGTGGTAGTGGGCGCCAGATCTCTCCAGCGCCCCGTTAAGGTTAGAACAGACAAAGTTGAGCCATTACAGCTTTCACCCTGGATACGGGTGCTTTCGATTGCGTTTTAGGCGGTGCGTCCAGGCGGTGCGCGGGGTAAATTCTGATTTTGTCGTCTTCAGGTGAATACGATGCCGAATGTGGTGTTAACATGGTCCATCCTCCTGTCTGTTACGGTAGGCGCCTTGGGTTCAGCCTTGGCGCTGTCTGGTTCCGTTCGTGCTCCTCGATAATGTTCTTGATGCTCTGCGGCGTGTAGTGCTCGATGATCTCCGTCAACGTCATTCTGCTTCGCGCCATACAATCACCGCCCCGATTAGAATTGAGATACCTACCACCGCCCAACCTGTTAACATTGGTTTCCTCCTGTCCTGTCTGGTTGACTGCTCAAGCGAAGGGCCAAGCTTGTTAACTTGGCCCTTCTATCAGCGGTCAACGATTAATCCTGTTTCTTGTCCTCGTAAAATTTGCCGTCCTCGTCCACGCGATACCAGACGCCAGGCTTAAGCTTGCCGTCACTGCCATCGCCGCACCCGGTTTCTGCGCACCGCATTTCCGCCCGTTCCTCAGCCTTGTTCCACCATGCCATCGCAATGCAGCCATACTTCCCTGCTTTGGCGCGACTATTGAGACCGGCGCATACTGCGGGTGAGCAGTCGCCCGAGGTGGCCGCGCTGCTGGAGTAGCCCGAGGTGGCCGCGCTGCTGCAGTCGCCCGAGGTGGCCGCGCTGCTGGAGTAGCCCGAGGTGGCCGCGCTGCTGGAGTAGCCCGAGGTGGCCGCGCTGCTGGAGTAGCCCGAGGTGGGTCTGGTCTTATCCGTTTCTTGTGGCGCTTCCGTTACCGTTGTCGCTTGCGTCGTCATTGCACTTCCTCCTTGTTGTTGGTCCTGCGAGTTAACAGCATAATTTCAATCAAGACGTAGATCACGCCAATGATGAAAAGCCGTGCCTGTATCCAGTTGGTTGCAGCGTCCACTATTCCCCCTTGGCTTTGGCGATCTTTGCTTGTGCGGTGAGAACGGCATCGAGAGTAAGCCCCGTTACCCCTCCGTGGCACTGGAGACATTCAATCAGGGTTTCCAGCGCGGACAGCAGTTCCGGTGCGGCGACGATCAGGGCGGCGTTAGCTTTTCCCTCATCAAGACGAAAGTGTGACAAGTCACGCACTACGGCTACGGCCCGGCCCGAACCAAATACTGTGCATTCTTGGTTTCCGTGTCCCATTGCTTCCCACGGTCCCGGTGTGTGTTTGGTGTTGCTCATGGTGTCCCCCTGGCTAGATGGCGAAAATGACCTTATGGCCCTTGTTCCTGATGCTCTGCAATTCCTTCGCGGTGACGGTGTAGCGCCTGTCTTTGACGATGATCCGATACATGGTTAATCCTCCTGTCTGTTGGTTGATTGAAGCGTGAAGCGATACCGCCAAGCTGTTAACTTGGCGGCTCTATCAGGGTTCAATATGGGTCTGTCGGGTTGTCGATAGTGGTCAATCTGGCTGCCTGCTCCTCAACCCACCGGGCGCTCCCCTCTGGTGTGCTGAAGACTGCCAGACCGCTTGCAGCATAGGCGGCGGGGATGTAAAGCCCGTATTCCTTTTGCTCCTCCTGGCTCATGTTGTCGGGTGCTCCGTATCTCCCGCCCCGGTTGTTGTAGTTTCGTTCCAGGACGGCGAAGGTTAAGCGGCGTAACCATGCCGGATGTGCCAGGGCAAAAGAAATTGAGTCAATCGACAGCGGCGACATCCCAAAGCTAACAAGCATTTCCTGGCGTTTATATTCCCCAGCGTCCGCGCTCCATACCCCCACGGTTAACTCAACGATGTTTGTAGGGTCGCGTTGTAGCGTGTCGATCAAGGCAACAATGGCGGCGCCTCGGTTGTAAATCTGTTGGACCGGAATTGAGCCCGAATAGTCCGCGGCGACAGCGATTCTAACCACTCGCTTTGCAGTAACCTCTGTGGGGCGCATCCAGCATTCCGGTAAGCCTTCGACCACGGAGCCCACGTCGAAAAAATCACCCTCAACGTCCCATTGATACTCAAGATGTTTCTCTGTCTGCGCCTTCTCGATTTCCCTTAGCCGGTCGGAAACGCTTGACGCTGCCGCCGTCCATCCGTGGGTGATAAGTCGAACCATCTCGCCCCAGCTTTTGCAGCCGGTGTCGTTCTCCGTTTCATGCTGAGAGTTGCAATACCTCAAGTCCGCCGTGTCACCTATCCATTCCATTACGTCTGTGATGCTGTCAAACTCCTGTCTGATAAAACCAAGTGCTTTTGTCTCTTTCATAGTCTCCCCCGGTAAGATTGAAAGTTGAAACGACCGGCACAAAGTATAATGTTAACTTTGTGCCGCCTATCATCGTTCTATCTATGCGGCCCACTTCATTGCTGTTCCTGTTGCGTTCTGTATCTTGGTTTTAATGTCCGCGCTAATGCCTTTCCAAATAATCATGTTTTCAACTTCATCCTGTGAGAAACCAGCTTTTAACAGCTTTGCACCCTTGTAACTTGCGCGGGGACTGATAACCATGCGCTCTTTCAAGTCAAAAGCTGCTTTACGGTACATCTGCACCCGTCTGCACCACTGGTCGTTTCCAGCCAGTAGCCGCTCTAGCTCTTCGTCATAGTCAAAATCGACAACTGCAAAGCGGTCCAGGCTGGCGGCGTCTAGCTGGTTGCGGCCTACATACTGCCGGTCGGCGCCTCTCCCGTAGGTGTTCATGGCACAGACGCAAACGAAGTCGGCGTTAACTTCAATCATCCCGTCCGGGAAGGCTGCGAGGCTGTTTGAAAGGATCGCGTTTAAGATGGTCAGCACGTTGGCGTTGCCTGCGTCCGCTTCGTCTAGGAGGAAAACCCCGCCATACTCCACGGCGTCCCTTAGCTGCGTCCGGTTGTATTTGCCGTGGGCGTCGATGAAGCCTAAGAGGTCGGTCTTTGTCGTCTGCTGTCCGACACTGATGCAGTAAAACTTCAACCCCATTGCCTCGGCTGCCTGATGCGTTGCGTGGGTCTTTCCAGATCCAGCCGGACCGACTAGCATGTAATGCTCACGGGCTGCGATGATCTTGCAAAGCGTGGGGAACATCTTGTGTTGCACTCCTGCCTTGATAACTTCCTTGCCAGGGATGACAACCTCAAAGCGGCGGGTATTGCTGTCGATAACTTCCTTGACGATCTTTCTAACCCGTTCCTCGTCAAACACAGCCACGACCGGCGTTGCTCCCGCTGACCCCGTATCTATCCATGTCCCGTTGTTGATGTAGTCGGTAAGCTGTGCGCGGGTCCATTTGGTTCTAAGGTCCGTTGTGGGTAGCCCTGCCGCTTTCGCCTTGTCCGCTGCCGCCTTCCGCAACTCTTGCACGCTGGCCTGGCTCACCTCGTCGCTGCTCATGTCCTCGCTCCCCTCGATTGCTTCCGTCTCTTCATTGAATGTTGTGATAACCAGATGGGCCTCTCTCGCTCCGTCTGCCAGTCCAGCGTTGTAGGTGTAAAACTTCTCCGCTTTGTCCTTACCAACAACGCTTGGCTTCCAGTGCTCCCCGCTCCAGTGCGTATCTGTCAGATACCGCTTTTCCCTGTCGTTCTCCGCCTCGGCTACCCAATAAGGGAGCCCCTTCTTCTTGCTGGTAAATTTCACGATCTTCATGGCTGCATCCTCCTACCAAGTTGGTTGACATTGAAAGGCTCGATAAACCCGCCGGACCTTTCAGCCTGGCGGGTTGCTCCATCCTTTCAAGCTGTCATTGCCTCGCGCATCATGGCGCAGTATTCGTGAGTTAACAGCAAGCCCTCTTCCATAAAATCCTCAACTTCAGCGATTGTGACCTTTTCCATGTCTAGTTCCCCCTGTCTGCTTGTGGTTGGCTGCAAGTCGATAAGCGCCGAAGCTTTTACACCTCGGCGCTATCATCTCGATTCCTACCTGTCTGTCTGTTCTCACCCTGTCACGGTGCCCTATCGCTTGTCCCCTTCGCCCTGGTAACTCCGCTCACCTCATTGACGGTATGCCGTCCTCGTTGGGCCTGCTGGCTGTGGGGGTCAACGCTATTCAGTTGTCAAAGATCCGGTTCCTGCGGCGCTGTGCCAACCACGCAAAACAACCTTAAACGAGTTAACGCAACTTTGCAAGAAGTTTTGTTCAACAAAGTAGGATTTTTATTCGATGAAATCTAAGACTTCGATAAGCTGCTAAATTGTTTGCACTCTCTACCTAAAATATATACTGAAGAGGAGTATATACTATACATAAAAGACCTGTCTCTCCGAGTCCTTTATACCTGCCTTGTGGTTGATGGAAGGGAAAAGAGATAGAAAGGGTTCGCGGTCGGCGTGCCTCGGGCCTTTTTCGCATGGCGTGAAATCGTGATCGGTCAGGGCGTCGGCTGCCCGGTCAATCCAAGTTAACTTGCTGCCCGATGCCTGCCAGAATGCCCGAATTGCACCCCTTTTGCCTGGCCTTGTCCCCTTTTCCGTCCCCCTTCGCCTTGCTCCCCCTCTCAAGTACCTGTTATTCATCAAGTTAACTCGGCACAGCAAAGGTTTATCCATCCTTGGCGCACCGTATCGGCTCCATGCCCAGCCGCTCCCAGCCCCGGTGCTCCAACAGCACCCGGGTGCCGCCCCCTTCGGCGCGGAAGCTCAACTCCAGCTCGGTCGGCGGATAGGGCTTCTTGTTGGGCTTCCAGGCGATCACCAGCCTGGCCGGCGGGTCCCAGACCATGATCCTTCCCCACGACAGCAGCTCACCGCTGGACAGGCGCTCCAGCACCTGCCCGTCGACCCGCGGCTCCATCTCCACCCCCACCGGGGTCACCCCGGGAAGCTCCTCGTCCACGGCGCGCGAGTGGCTGTCCAGGGGCCACCAGTTGGACAGGCCCTGCGTGAACACCCGGAAAGCCTGCTCTACGGAGCAGCGCACCACGATGCTTCTTCGAATCGGCTCCAGCTTCAGGCTCATCGCCGTCCTCCTTTCTTTTCCGCGCTTTCCTTGAAGGCCGCCAGGGCCGTGTCCCAGAACAGCTCCAGG
>Ga0209518_1000371_pt1 | contig 59040 bp, 55 predicted proteins | sample RifGroB1_FD_183993 | JGI IMG/M metagenome (GOLD analysis project Ga0209518, IMG submission 183993) | Groundwater microbial communities from Rifle, Colorado, USA - Groundwater B1 (SPAdes) (version 2) | ecosystem: Environmental > Aquatic > Deep subsurface > Groundwater | place: Rifle, Colorado...
ACAACAGGGGACGTATTTCTGTCTCCCGTTACCTCCTGAATACTGTGCAACACGTCCCCTGTTGTTCTGAACGGCTTTTTTACGCGATTGTTGACCAAAGCGTGAGCAATGCGCCCACAAGACTCTTCTTCACCATACGTTCCAATAATCGCACTAAGCTGTTCTTCGTTCTCATGGTTAATAATTTCTGATGCCGGTGCCCCCTCTTCCTGGTTAAGCCTCAGGTCAAACGGAGCATCGGCGAATTTATACGAAAATCCTCTTTCCCGATCATCCAGCTGATGGCCTGATACGCCCAAATCAAAAAGGATCCCGTCAACCGGATAAAATCCGTTGTCTTGTGCAATCGTGTCAATGTCCCGAAAATTCCCTTGTACCAATGCAATTTTCTTCTTATCTATTTTCCATTCTCCATTTTCTATTTTCCGCCTCGCATGTTCGAGAGCTTCAGGATCAACGTCTATCCCCAAAAGTTCTCCACCAGCCTTCACGATCTCCATCCCGTGTCCCCCTCCGCCAAAGGTCGCGTCAATATACTTCTTCCCTTCCGATACCTGTAATCCATCTATTATTTCCTGTAACAGTACCGGTACATGGTAGTTCATGGCGTTTCAAGCGTATTTTTGTATGTTCCCCAGGCTTTTGTATCCCAAATCTCAAAATGATCACCTGCTCCTATCACCATGACTTCCCCCTTAATCCTTCCGTATTCCTTGAGGTGGGCAGGCAGCACGATACGCCCGAGTTTATCCACTTCCACCTTTTCAGCCGCCGCAAACATGTATCGCCTCAGTTTTCTGGCCTTTTCATCTGTCACCGAAACCTCTAATTGCTTCCCTGCTTCATCTTCCCATTGTTTTTTGTCGTACCCGAATATGCATTGGTCAAATCCCTGCGAAACGACGACTTCATATGTGTCTAACTCTTGCCGGATCTTACGGGGGAGCGTTATTCTCCCCCGATCATCGAGTGTATGGCTGTATTCCCCAAGGAATAGTTTCATGCTCTTAGTTTACCATTTCTTCCCATCTTAATCCATATTCTCCCATTTTTCACGGGATGTCAAGCCCCGAGTTTTCACGAGGGGCGCGATCCTGAGCGAACAAAGTGAGTCGAAGGGTCAAGAGATATTTCACAAACTATAGGATCAAGGTGTCTTAGAGAATTAAGAGCTATAAATAGTTAGCTTAAGTAAAATAAACGGTGGCTAATTTCCAAGGTATAGATTGTCTCAGTAGGCCAAAACCACCCAACAATTGTCTAGAAACAGGTTTTGTTAATGGTTTAGGCTGTTACAGTATTCCTAATGCCTATTCTAAGCCACTCTTTTGTTTACTTAAGCCTAAATAGTTAAATTTCAAAAAAATGAGAAGATCAAAAGGAAAACTTAGGACTCTGATAAAAATTGAAGTACTTCCTCAGGGACTGGGCGTCCCTCTTGTTTTGCATAGGCAACATCAAATGCTAATGTTACTCTAGAACGTTCCCTAATTTCCTTAAGATTTTCAACAATTGCTGGATAAATGGAAACAACGCCACTCCCCGGTAAACCCATCGTTGCTTTTATCACTTCACCGGATAAATAACTCTCAAGTTCTTCGTCGGTCATTTGCTCTAACAAAGGTACTCCATAGGGCATATTTTTATCCACAGTTCCTTGTAACTCTTCCCTTGTTAATGATAACCGAGCTTTTTGATTCACGCTATTTTCAGAGCTCATAATCTTTGGAGAATTGGCTTTTTTTGTTGTCCTTATCCGTAAATTCCAAAACGAGAGCTACTTTCGTGACCCCGAGATCCGGTTTGCAGACGTTTTTACTGCAGGTCCCAAGGTAGATCTCCCGTTCAAACGTATCCTGTCCTGTAACATCCAGCGGTTTGCTGCCTGACGTAACACCCTTCCCGACCCCTCCTGATTCGTACTGCAGTTCATAGCCGATGCTGGTGTATTTCCCTCCCAATCCTTTGACTGTTATAACGACGGTATTATCTTTTGTTTTACTTTTGGTTAAGTCGACTTGGATGGACGGGTCTACCGGAGCAAGTACTTCTTCAATTGGTTGCTCTTCCTTTACAACGGCATTTTCTTTCCCTTTAGAACTAAATACCCTCACAAGAAAAAATCCCAAAATCAGAAGGACTAGCAATCCGAGAATAATAAAAAGTAATGGATTTTTCTTTTTCACCTCCCCGACATTCTCTTTTTCCAGAGGATTTTCAAGGACCGGATCCTGTAATTGGTCTTCCTGCAGTTCCATTTTCATACATAGGGTCCGTTCATAAATAACTTCATAGGTATTTGTGAATACGGCCCTTTGTGCCGCATCTTCAAATAGAAAATGTATTAAGTTATTTAATGATGCGGCCTAAATCCTCCTTCATATAGGCTTTTATTGCATCCGGTAACTTTTGGACAGGTACCCGCTCCTGTTTTGTTGTATCCCGAAATCTGATGGTTACCGTATCGTCCTCAAGTGTCGTAAAGTCAATGGTTACACAAAATGGCGTTCCTGTTTCATCCTGAGCCAGATATCGTTTTCCGATATTTCCCCGGTCATCCCACGCGGTTTGATAATCAGGTTTTAGCTTCTGGTACACATCCCTTGCCTTATTGACTAAGTCCGGTTTGTTGGACACGAGCGGAAATACAGCTACAGTAATAGGGGCCAGAGACGGATGAAGCCTGAGAACAATCCGTTTTTCCTCTTTTGTGTACGCTTCCAAAAGAAGAAAAAGCATTGCCCGATCAACTCCTCCTGATGTTTCGATAACCCACGGGATGTACGTCTCCCCTGTAACCGGATTGTTGTAGTCAAGCTTGTGTCTTTTAAGATCCCAATCCCCGCGGTGATGGATTCCTTCAAATTCACTCCACCCAAACGGTGCCTGATACTCAATATCCGTTGCCTTTTTTGCATAATGTGCCCGCTCATCATCCCGGTGATCCCGGAATCGTAAATTGTTTGGATGAATACCTAACTGTTGGTACCATTTCATCCGTTGTTCTTTCCAATAGGCAAACCACTTTTCTCCCTCCGCCTCATCCGGTCTGATGAAAAATTCCATCTCCATCTGCTCAAATTCCCGGCTTCTGAATGTGAAATTTCCTGGGGTAATCTCATTTCTGAATGCTTTCCCGATTTGCGCAATGCCGAACGGAATTTTAACCCGTGAGGAATCAACGACGTTTTGGAAATTCACAAACACGCCCTGGGTAATTTCACCGCGCAGGTACGCTTTTTGTTTTGGTTCAGTTACCCCCAGATATACTTCCGTGAGTAAATTAAAATTTTTCGGTTCTGTCCATGAAGCGGTTTCTTTATGTTCTTTTGCATGCAATCCTTGTTCATCTTTTTTATCAGCCCGGAACCGTTTATGACATACCTTACATTCTACGAGCGGATCTGCAAAAGAAGAAGTATGACCCGATGCTTCCCAGACAGCCGGATTCATGATGATTGCTGCGTCTAATCCCACGATATCATCCCGCAGTTGCACTATGTGTTTCCACCAGAGATTTTTGAGATTTCGCTTAAGTTGAGCTCCCATGGGTCCATAGTCCCAAAATCCGGTAATCCCGCCGTATATCTCGCTTCCGGGATACATAAATCCCCTCCGTTTACATAAAGCTACAATATCATCGAGTGCTGCCATAGTATATTAATGGTAACAAATCTCACGTCAGCATGCAATGAAAAGCCAGAACGAAGAAATATTATTGAAACATTCCTGTTCGAAAAAGGAGGTTAACACTCTTAATCTTTCTTTCGATAATCCGTTCAACAGCGGTAGTTGCATTTCCTAAGGATGTGCTTTTTGTTTCCTTCCTCCTGTATCCGAGAATTATAAGAAGATCGTCAATAAATGCCGTAATGCGTTGCGGTAGCACCGAAGACTGAGCTGTTTCAATGTCCAAAAGGAACCTATCCAAAAGACAGAACGATTCATCATGTTCCTGGCCTTCCATGATCAGCCGATCAACAACTTCGCATGCGGTATAGGCAGATGCTACCTGGGAAAGACGTTGGTACGAAGATCCGTAGAGATGACAAGCTGTAGCTCCGGTGATGTAATCGAGTGTTTTGCCCCGATGAATAAGAATTTTGGTCTTGGAAAAAAGCTCAAGATGTCCTGCCCTTCTGCTGTTGATTTTTCTTATACCTTTCCCAATAAGACGTTTTTTCCCGAAATGCTCACAAAAAACCGTAACAATCTTATCTCCCTCACCGCTGTTATTTCTTTTGAGAATAATCCCTGTGGCTTTATATAATTGTGGTGTTGCCATGCACTACAGAGATACTTCCGTATCGGATTTCAATTCCAGCTTCTTTTTATCTTTCCCGGCCATTTTCAGAAGCACTTCCTGGCCTTCCGTCCCGGGCTGTTTTTGTATTAACAGATTGTACCCCTTTGTTGCATTAACCGAAGATGTGTAGGTCAGCTCCAGTTTCGCCGTTCCCATGGGGTTGACGATAAGAAATCCCTCAAAATACGTTTTTGACAAATCCGACAAGGTTTCCATCGGCACCGGCTTGTTGGTTTCCTTCGGGGACTCGGTGCCTTTGCTCTCGACCAGTTTACTCCCTTTCGGGACATAGATCCGAACCCAATTCCGTAAGGGCGCATTCAGGCACAACCCTCCGGATTCCAATCCGCAGTCAGAACCCTGATACGGATTTTTGTAATCAACCGTCAGTTTTGTTGTGATGGTTCCGTCAGTATTGATTGTCGTATCTTTGGTAATTTTTTCCGATACAAACATGTTGGACTTGGCTCCGGCCATGTTGCTGTTGTTTACATGGAGATAGTCCCACTCGCCCTCTTTGTACTTGAAAAGTGCTGCAGATTCCGAGGCTGTCATAATCCTTCCGGCCATATTGAAATTCTCTGCTGCCTTTTGCGCATCCGCATCATGGAAATACGTAAGGACATGTTTCTGGTTGATTTCAGATATCAGCATCTGGAAAAGGCTCCCCCAATACTTCGATGGCGACACGCCGAGTGCCATCTGAAGAATCCGCTGCATCAGAACTCCGATAATATCCTTCCGGTCTTCCCGTACATACCCCACGGGCCGGGTCGAATAATCTTCCAGTTCGTATATTGCTTTCGGACAATCACAGCGCTTGTCAATATCAGCGCTGAATATTTTTCCGTAGACTTCAATGGGTCCTAAAATGCGTAATACCTCCACCAGAACATGCGTATCAAGAGCAATAATGCCGTCTACAGGCTCTTTCCCTGATGTCTGATTGTACATGTCTTCAAACTGCTTCATGGAGAGTTTAAAATCAGGCGACAGGTTGCTGTCCCGGATATTTAATGTGTAAACGCCCTTATGAAACGTCAGAATCTCGCGGGGAGCGTCAAATTTCTTTTTCAGTGCTTTATCAAGCGCATAAATATCATCTGATTTTTCCAGCAATGGCTTCCCCTTGACGATGCGGAATCGCGCGTATGCGGTGATAAATCCGCCTGTCGGACGGAGTTCTTTATCGTTCTGGAATAGCACGAGATACCGTTTTTCCTTCGGTTCTCCCAACAGTGACGGGAGATTCATAAGAAGCGGCTGTGCGTTTACAAAAAGATTGGCGGTTTCCTCTATGACCGCAATTCCTGATTTCATGGGAGACCGGATTTCCCTCCCCCGGAATTTTTCCGGGTACCGGTTGGGGTCTATTGCGGAAAGTTCCATTCTCAGCGTATCGACGCTGTCAGCTATTTCCTGTATCTTGGGGGTAAGCGCGCTCATGGTTTTGACTGCCATCTGCAACCGGTCCTCGGCAGTGCCTGCTACAAACGTGCTTTTCCCTTTCAATCCCAAAAGGTCGGCATTGGGCTCAAGAGCTTCAATTGCCTTATCTCCTGCAGTTAGTGCGGCAAATCCGGCGGTAATCGCGTGCTGACCATCCTTTATATATTGTCCGACAAAAGGGAAAGACGCAAGGTTCCCCGCTTTCTGATATTCTTTTTGAAGTTCCTCAAATTTTGCTCTTGTTTCTTTCAGTTTCATCTTGGTTAACTCTATGTCCTGACCTTTGACAGCCGTCATAGTTTCCTGTCCGACTTTCATCACCTCTAACGCTTTTCCATAGACCGAGCCAAGAGGAAGAAGCATAATCCCGACTATCACAATTGCTATCAATACCATCCCGATGATTGCGCCGGGGATTGCCAAGAGGTTCCATGGGATGCGCGGTTTTGGTTTCATTGGTTTTTCTCCTTCCCTATGTTGTCCTCCCAATGGATCAACATGTTTATGCGGTTCAATTTTTTTAACATCTTCGGACATATCGTATTATTGTTCCATTGAATGCTCTTTTTTGTCAAGGATAGTTATTACTTTTTTATTTGTTGTAGCTTGTCATTCCTGCGAATCCGTCAGCTGACGGAAGGAATCTATCTTTCTTCTCTAGATTCCGGATAGCCCTTCGGGCTTCCGGAATGACAAAAAATCACACCGCTCCTTTGCCGGAAATCATCGCCCATGGGCTTTTCAGAAGGATCAGTATATCAAACAAAAGCGACCGTTTGGTTACATAATCGGCATCCATCTGAATCCTTTTGTCAAAATTCACTTCGCTTCTTCCTGAAACCTGCCAGAAACCGGTAACGCCGGGTTTGGCAGACAGTACTACTTTCACCAGTTTTTTTGTGTGCGGATATTTTTTTTGCTGTTCCTTCAACTCATCCTGATAGTACGGCCGCGGACCCACGAGGCTCATGTCACCTTTCAATACATTCAGAAGCTGCGGGATTTCGTCAATGGAATGTTTTCGTATAATATGTCCCACGGATGTGACTCTTGGATCATACATAAGCTTATAGCTGTTTAACCGGTATTGCTGATATAACCGTGCCATTTTAGGATCTTTCCTTAACATTTTATGCGCATTCATGATCATGGAGCGGAATTTATAGAGTTTAAATAATTTTCCGTTTTTCCCTACCCTTTGCGGCGTATCTGCAAAAATCGGACCCTGAGAGTTTAGTTTGATCGCAATTGCCGTACACATGCATACCGGAAAAAATATGATGCTTAGTATGATACCGCCTATAATATCAATGACGCGTTTTATAGTGTCGTATGCCATAGAAATAATAAATAGTTATGTCAAATGCTCATGTTTCGTACCCGACAGATTTTCTACGAGTTTTTTTACTTTCGGCACGGATGTTTTTCTGCAAACCAGAAGAACATCATCTGTGTTGACAACCAACAGTTCCTTACAGTCTATAGCAACGACCAATTGGTTGCCGTAATTATACACAAGTGAATCTTCGGTATCCTGAAGCATGACCTCCCCCTGTGTGACGTTTTTGTCATCAGAATCAACAAGAGCTTCTTTCAGAGCTTCCCACGCTCCCACATCACTCCATTCGATGTTTTCAGAGACCACATACGCATCGCTCGGGCTTAATTTTTCAAGAATTGCATGGTCAAAATTAATTTTTTCAAGCGTCGGGTATACTTCCTCAAGCACCTCCTGATACCGGTCTGTATGCCACGCATCGGCAATCCGCACCAAACCGCTGTAAAGATTCGGAGCAAACGTACGAAATTGTGATAGGAGAAATCTCGGGGTTGTCACGAAATACCCTAAGTTCCATGTATGGTGACCGCTTGAAAAATACCGTTTGGCTGTTTCTTCATCGGGTCTGTATTGAAAATCAGCAAAATGATAAAACGGCACGTTCTCTTTTTCAAAAGCAGGCTTCCCATAACTAATCCATCCTAAATTGACGCTGGGAAACCTGGCTTTTTGGGATACGAGTACAATTTTCTCCGGCTCTTCTGCGACAACCTCTCCGGCAACCCGGAGAATTTTCCGGAACAGGTCTTCTTTTTTTACTAAATGATCGCTCCAGAGGATGACCATCGGTTCATTTGGAGTATCTTTGTGAAGAAGAGCGGTAATTAGTCCTACTGCCGGACCGACGTCGCGCATGACCGGCTCACCGATGATGTGGTTGGGCGGAAGCTTCGGAAGTTGATTGGAGACTGTCTCTGCATATTTTTTTCCGGTTGAAATATAAAGATCTTCCCAGGCAAAATCAGGCTGCAGACGCCCGGCAGCCAGTTGAAGCGTAGATTTATCTCCGACAATTTTTTCAAACTGCTTTGGAGATTGTTTTCTTGATAACGGCCACAATCGTGTACCAACGCCTCCTGCAAAAATAACAGCTTTCATACCAGGTAGTAGTTCCGCACTGCATCGTTTGTATGCGATGCGAAAACGGACTGTACGTTAATTTTTCTATTTCTTCCTATTATACTTCAGAACTTACGCAATCTGTCATCGCGAGGAGCATTCCGATGCGACGAAGTGATCTCTATTATAAAGATTGCTTCGCCATAAGAATGGCTCGCAATGACAAGATGGATGAATATAATTTGCGTAAGTCATGATACTTATACTATGTATTGCCAATGTAGGTTCGCATCGTAGTGCGGAATCACTACCTGGTCATAGTGTTGTCTCTAATTTCTGGAATTCCCTTTCAACAAATCCTTTTATCGCCTTTTGAAATATGCGATTACTGAACCGTAGTGCGTTTTTTCGGCATTCTGATGAAGAAAATTTCATCTTCTCAAACCGAATAATCGCATCTTCTAAACCTTTTTTTGACTGTGAAGCATATAATAATCCGGTTTTCCCGTCCGTAACAATTTCAGAAACTCCGCTTTGTGCGTATGCTATCACCGGTTTTCCCGAAGCCTGCGCTTCTCCCGCGACAATTCCGAAATCTTCATCGCCGGCAAACAAAAAAGCACGGCAATTTTGATAATACCGAACCAGTGCTCTGTCTGTCAAATTGTCGTTGATAAACTGCACAGCCGGACCGGCAATAGTCCGAAGCGTACTTTTTTCAGATCCATTACCAATAACGATGAGTCGTTTCTGAAGGTGTGAACAAGCACCAACGACAATATCCGCCCTTTTATAGGGAACAAGCCGGGAAACGAAAAGATAGTAATCACCGTCTTTATGCCCGCTTGTTGAAGGTCGAAAAAAATCCGTATCAACCGGAGGATATATCACCTCATCTGCCGTTCTTTTGTAATAATTCCGTATTCTTTCCTCAACCCTTTTGGAGATTGCTATAAACCGATCAGGTCTTTGGCTTGCAACTTGGTCCCAATCCCTGAGAGCTGGCAACAATACCGAAAACATCGTTTTGGCTATGGTATGGAATATTCCGAATCCGGTATTTTCTGTATACGTCCGCTCCCCGCTCCATAAATACCGGGTGGGTGTCAGGCAGTAGCATATATGAAGTGTTTCCGGTTTTGTTATGATACTTTTTGCCTCAGCAGACGTGACGGAGATCACCACGTCATACCCGTCCAATGAAAGCGATCCGAATGCAAAGGGAGTCAGCCACGCAAACCATTCATGATGGCTTTTTGCAAACGGAATATGCTGCAAGAATGTTGTCTTTACGTCAAATGTGCGTGCCCAGGGGGCACGTATCGGATCATACACAGACGTAAAAAGGGGTGCTTCCGGCCATAGCGTGTGAAGTGCGGTGAGCACCCGTTCAGCGCCTCCTATCTTATTAACCCTATCGTAGACGAGTGCCACTTTCATACGTTGGAGGGGTGTTTTCCTGCATGATTATAAAGAGCCATGGTGTCCCTCCCTAATTGTTCCCATGAATAGTTTTTCAACAATGAAGTAATTTCATTTCTTTTTCCGGCCATGTCTTTATCTTTTGAACGGGCAATAACGGAAAAGCCGTGAACCATATCCTGTTTGTCATTGGGATTGATATAGACAGGCAGATTTTGTAGTATTTCCCGAAAAATCGGGATATCCGAACACATGACCGGCGTTCCCAGAAAGAGCGCTTCAAGGGCAGGCAACCCAAAACCTTCCATCTGTGACGGGAATACGAGAGCGCGTGCATTTCTATACAGCGTGTGAAGCGTTTCATCCTCTGCTGCCCCCAAAAAAAGTACGGATGTGTGCAGATCATGATTATGTACGAATGTTTTTAGCCGCTTGTAGAAAAAATCTTCTTTTCCCACCAAAACAAGGCGGTATGCGCTTCCGTCGCTTCTTTTCTGAACAAAATCCGCAAATGCCAGAATGAGCATTTCAAGATTTTTATGCGGATACGCATTCCCGACGTATAAAAAGTACGGACTCTTTATTGCTTTCCATTTTCCATTTTCCATTTTCCATTTTCTCATTGATTCATCCACCCCCTCATACGTTACATGAATTTTCTTTTCCGGAATTTGAAAATGATCAATGATTTCCTGTTTTGTTGTGTGGGAAGGAACAAGTATTCCTATTGCTTTCCGAACTCCCAATTCGAGTATGAGGCGATACCCGAATTTTCTGAGTGCGTAAAAAGGATACGGAAGCGTGGTTGCTTTTCCGGTCATAAAATGAAGAATTGTCAAATCGTGGATGGTGACGATATATTTTTTCGGGTACAAAATCGGCACATTGAAATACGGTACATGGAGAAGATCAAGGTTGTCTTTGAGAAACAAAAGCGGCATAACGAATTGCTCTTGAGCCGTATGCCACCTTACGGTTGCGAGTCGTTTCTCCCAACGCATATTCGGCAATTGAAAATCGTCATATAATATTTTCGGAAGATACACAACGTAATTGTTGCTTACATCCAAAACCTTCAACTGTCCGATGAGATTCCGGATATACCTTCCGACTCCGGTTTCATTGATAAGCCGTGCATCAATTCCGATTTTCATATTTTTGATATATTGACAAGATATGCTATACTCTTTATAAGCGATGCTTCACCAAATGGTGGAGTTCGCAGAGGAAACAATAATTGTTTTCTGTGCGAACTTCATTTTTTTATTGAATAAACTGGTCTATTAACTTCTCGCTTATACCGTACATTTTTCTTTTACTGATAAATTTCATTTCAATTGCTCGTAATGCTACTTTCAAATCCAGGTTCTCAAATTTCGATAGATTTCGTTGAATTTTCGCAAATATGATAAAGGATATAAAATCAGTCAACTCCAATCCGCTATTAAGCGTAAATTTGTTGGCAAAAGTAATTGAAGTTAGTAATTTTTTAGCATGATCCGCATAAGGGTTTAACATGCCTCTTTTAAACTGCCTGTCACGAATTTTCAAAAAAGCATCTAATAAGTCCCGGTCTTGGTTATATCGGGAATCAGCGCAGACACTACCGCATATTTTTGATTTACGAAGACTATCAATAAATAATTGAAATAATTTATAAGACGAAAAATAATACAGGATACCTTTGTTGTTGAACCTAATTTTAATTGTTTTGGCCAATTCTATTCTATACTTTCTTTGAAATATAATTTTATCTGTGTGGACAGGAATAATTTGGAATGGACATGTTTCTATAAACTCAGACATAGATTTAACAAAAGATTTTGCTTGGAGTGTTGGAAGTTTAGTGTTAGGTTCTTCAAGAAGCTGATATGTATGAAAAGGACTTTCTAATGGCATATTAAACTTTCGTTTGATATATGAAAAATATCCTGACACCGTTCCAATTTCAGATTCAGGAATAATGACGCCTACCAACAAAAAGTGACGATACACGTGATCATCAAAATCCGGTTTACCGGATTCGTCAACGAATAATACATGTTTTGTATTCATATAAAAGATTTCTCAAAATCTACTCAAATGTGCTCCCGACAGCTGCGATATCATATTTAATGGATATGGGTGTGTAATTCCGTAAAATTCCAAAACTCTTTAGGAACTTCCTCAATTTCACATTCATCATTCGCATGACGCCAGCCTATATTTTTCTCCCATACCATTCGCCCCCAACATTCAGTACACCATCCGTATTTCCCGCCAAATTCTTCATCCGTTTGAATGGATACCAGAATATCTCGTCCATCTGCCGTATGGAAGAAATATTTTTTTAATCCTATCATGTTTTCTATATCGCCAGTAATGACTCTCCCGTCCTGGAGAGATATGCGGTCGCGCGGAGTAAATATAAATCGTGGATCTTTTACTATTGCTTTATATAATGAATCAGGAGGAGTAGGTTGATCAAACGGATAGGTAAACAGGTATCGTCTGACAAGGAACATCTCAAGTTCTGCGTGTGAATACGAATGCTTTAGGATATCTTCAACCATATCAGCAAGAAGCCTATTTTTTATTGAAATTTTCAATGCATCTCGTTTTTCCAAGCGATCGCATGATACGGAAAATGTAAAAGTAGTGATATCTACGCATGTAAACAGCACATCATCACCGGGGTGAAGACGTAAATCCGTATATAATTTTTTTAAACCACTAAAATAAGAATTCGCCTCCTTTGCCTTGCACACTCTTTTCAGAATATAGAGATGTTCATTGAATTGGATTGTTATTGATGATGGATTGGTCTGCCACGCACTGAAAAAAAATTCTAATCCTCCTTTGCAGTACGCTATCCCCAATCGAAGCTCTTCATCTGTCGGGGAAAATCGGAATAACCTTCCCGGATAGAAATGCGAAATGTGATCATATGTTTTTTTCCTGACTCGTACGACAGGTGAATCATATGAAGAGACGGCCTGTTGGATATGAATCGGCAATATCCCTGTTTCGTTGCTCAATTGGTCAAGCGTCATCGCTTTTCCATGTTGCATCAGTGCATCGATGACCAGTTGTTTTCTACTTTTATCCGGTTTCATAAAGAACATTCATATTGAAAACATGCAATTATTGACTTTTTAAGCTAGACTGGATCAAATATAAACAGAATCAATGTCTTTCATTATTGAAATTGTTTTCTGGATGGATTAAATCATCTTTTGGTAATTACACACACCGGGTGTAATAGTAATGATCTCCTGATTCGTCAATATATACTCGGTCTACACACACTCTACACACACCGGGTGTGTGTAACCTACCTTTTATCTGGATACACATACACCCTGTGTGTGTAACTTTAAGATAATATCTCGTTTAATTTTCTTTTCCACTCATCACTAAATACAACGTTAAACCTGATAGGCGTATCGGTATATTTAAAACCTAATTCACTAATATTTTTTTCTTCCGATAACCTGTTGCATAAATCAAAAACCGATTCTTTATATGCTGTATCCTCATTCTTGAGATGAATTCCTTTAGTTTCGACAACATAGACTTTATTAAAAGCAGTTTTGTCTCTGTCATTGGTTGTAAATATAAAATCTGGATATATTTTTTGCTTACGCCATCCCTGAACGGCATAATCGTTCCGTGCCCTGTTTCTGTACCAAAAAAACATTCGCTCCTGATCCTCCAAATACCACGCGACATCACGCTCATCATCGTTTAACTCTTCCTGTGGAACAAAATCAAACAACGATTGCTGTAACGGCTCTCCATCGCTTTTGTTTAATCTAACCGAATTACCTGCAATTTCAATCTTATTAGGCAATTTATACCCGGTTCGCTCATTCACGACCATAAAACGCAGCATTTCCTTCTTCACTAAATCATCAAATACCTTTTGCGCGAGTAGATCGGATTGCTTCAGCAATTCTTTTTTAAGTTCTTCGATGATAAAAACAAGATTATTAATTAAAGTAAGGCGATTATATTTTCTTGACAATAACTTAAATGTTTTCTCTGCTGTTTCATACGCAATCCACGGATTTGGAATAACATCAATCAATTGTCGGGCTACAAATTCTGTGTCTAACACTAATCCTCCTTCAGAAGTTCTAGAAATAACGTGACTTTCAATTAACTCTTTTTCATCTTTTGAAAGGTTAATCCCCATTTCAACATTTTTATCATCTTCCGATTTTAACGTTAATGTCTCAAGTTTATGCAAATCTATGTGTAACCAATTGATTCTGCTTAATATGTCTTGATCGTAACTAACCAACCTCCAAGTCCCATTATCATTAATGACAAACATTGGCAATACAAAGTGCTCAATACTTTTTCCAAATTTACTCTGCACGTGTGCATAGCGTTTTTCCCGTTCTTCCTTCTCACCACCTATGTCAATTATCCTTGTCGTCAAGTCCCCAAGTCCTTCATCCTCAAAACCGATTTTAATTTCGCTAAGTATTTTGCCTGCACTTTGTTGAAATGTATAAACGTAACTTTCGTCTAATTCCGGAATTTTTGTTTTGCGCGCGTAGGGTTGCCGCAATATTCTGCCGACAAGCTGCGTAAGTGCGCTTTTTGATTGAGGATTTGTTAATACGGTTAAAACATATGCAAAGGGGCAGTCCCATCCTTCCTGCAGCGCTTGCTTTGTGATGATATAGCGAATTTCCGTATTTTTGGCTAAAAGGTCAATTCCTTCAATTTCTTTTAATTCCGAGGATGTTACCGCTACTTGGTTTTCAGGGATGCCAACAACCTTAATTAATTGTTCCCTCACATCCTCCGCATGAATGAATCTGCCGCCTCGCTGATCTTTTCCCGTTCTTTCTACTTGTATGAGACAGATCGGACGGATATAGACTCCTGTATTTGCTTCATATTCGATTGCCTTCTTTTCTAGAACGTTTCTCTTGTCGACACTGGCAAGTAAAGTGTCTTTCCAATTCGGATTCGTCTTGTTTATCACATGAAGATCGAGCTTGATCATCTCTTCTCGAGATAACTCAATACCTTTTATATCTACTAAAACGTTACTCTGATCTGTCGGTGTGGCCGATAACTCCAAAATCATACATGGATTAAACCCACGGAGAGTATCTTGTGCTTGGTTACTATATGCTTTATGTCCTTCATCGAGAATGATAAGAGGCGAACTAAACTACCCTCGCCTCTAAGGCGAGGGGTTTATATTTGGTCGATTTGAAATCGACTGTCGTCCTCCATAGGTTCCCCTTCTTGTTCCTTAATGTATTCCTGAATCATCTCGTCTGTTATGTTTCCTGAGCTTACTGCCATGTATCCTCGTGCCCAGAGATGTTTTCCCCAAAACATTCGTTTCAGGTGAGCAAACTCCTGCAGGAGCACTCTCGAGCTTATTCCTTTCAGATATTGTACCAGCTTACTGACGTCATACTGTGGTCGATAGGAAATGAAAATGTGCACATGATCTTTTGCCACTTTTCCAGAGATAATGTCTCTCTCATGTTCCATGGCAATCTGTCGAATGATATCCCGTACCCGAATAGCTACCTGACCAGTCAATACTGGCTTTCGATATTTTGGTATCCAAATCAAGTGTACTTTCAGGTCTGTTTTCGTATGAGCCCCCAAGCGATATCTGCGCATAGAGCGCGATCATATCATATCGCGTGCTTCGCCTGAAGGCGAGGGGTTTCAACCATCCCCGAAAGAGACACTAAACGATCTTGATTTCCCTGATACGTCGTACCCTTCCATGAGATGACCCCTGTATAGATAGGGTTCGTCAGCATACTATGCACGAATACCTTCGTGAACTTTTTGTTTGATCGCCTGCGATATCCCATGCTATTTAGCCGTTTTGCAATCTTTTCCAGTGGTTCATGTTCTTCGTCATATAACGCAAAAGCCTTTTTGACGCACGTTGCATGAGGTTCGTCAGGCCCAAGGGCACCATTCACCTTTTTATACCCAAATGGAGCGTTCCCGCCCGGGTATCCGCCTTTTTCTAATTTTCCCTGCTGGCCCTTCTTTACTTTCTGGGAAAGCGCTTGTGAGTAATTTTTCGCTTTCGCGGCGAGAATATCAAAGAGAAAAATGTCATTCGGAGACGTTTCCTTATCGAGAGTAAGTTTTTCCTGAACAAAATGCCCCACATACCCGCTGTTGTTTATGTGATCCAACAGGTCGACTTTGTCCTTGTCGTTTCTCGTAAACCGGTCGATTTCCTCAAATAAGATATGCTTGATCTCTGGGTGTTGTCCTAAAAATACCCACATCTGCTGATAGTAGATGCGGTCACGTTTACTGGCGCTTTCCGCGACGACAAACTCTTTGATAATCTTCAGCCCTTTCTTATCTGCATACTCCTGCATGTTTTTGGACTGCATGGGAAGCGTGTGGCCGGTACGCTCCTGATCTTTTGTACTCACGCGCGCGTAGGCAACAGCGAAATTGAGATCTGAAGTCATATCTATCTCCTTTCCATCTAAAAAGGGTCGCCGAGTTGCAACCAGCAAGATCGCTCCTACTGTCTCGACGACCCATTAAAAAAGCGATCAAAAAGCTGGTTGCAATTTTTATTATAAGCGCTTGTCATGCGTTTACAATAAGTCAGTTTCCCGTTTATTTCTTCCCCGATCTTCTCTTAAAAACACCAACAAAGTATTTCGCCGGAGTTTTGGTTATTTTCCCCTCTCTTTTCGCGATCAACGTGATTGAGAGGCATTCATAAAGAAAATCTGGCTTATTCTCCCGCGCACATTTGAGGTAAAAATTGAGGTTTTTGAGATCGCCTAGTTTTTCAGCTAACTCTCGGGCATAGTATTTAACCTGCTCCTCTTTCTTTTCAAGGTCAACGTTAACGTTTAACGTAGTAACGTTGTTTGAATTATATTTATCAACGTTGTTAACGTTGGAAGAGTTGACGGGGTTTCGGGTCTGAAGGATTTCGCCGACTGATTGAGTTTGGTTTACTCGTGAGCTGATATCCATATCATATTTTCTATAAACGGCCGTTTTGATCTGATTTCTTGAAACAAATTAGCCTCAATTTCCAAGAGATTTGTCTAAATCCTTGAGCCGTTGGACGAATACTTTTCTCATCATCTGGCCTTTGGTTGGAAAATACGGAAAAAGAGGGCAAATAGGTGACGTACACTTTATATAGCTATCTTTGAACAGGCCGCAACAGTCCGCACAACGAAGGTGTACGCACAGCCGGATCTCACGGTTCTCGTCTAGTTGTTGCTTATATTTTATTTTCTCTCTTTTTGTCATAGGCAGTATCGATAAAGTTAGTATTTGATTACACACCAGCATATACTCGGTCCTTTAATGACCGGATGGCTTCAGCATATGTTTTTGGTTCAACCGAGCCTTTTTTGTTATAAAACTCCTTCACGGCGATCTTGCAAGCTAACGGATTAGAGAATACGAAAAAACATCGCGGTGAATCCGGAGATCGCCTCATACCAATAAGCTCAATACCCTTTGTGAGAAAATAGGCCGCCATGTAGAGATCGGGGGTGGGATAGTCAAGCATTATATTTTTTTTCTCCATTTGCATTTAACGTTTGCCGGTCTTCTCGATCGAATTGGTCGAGTAAATCGAATAACTTTGAAAGTCGTCCAAGCGCATCTTTTGCCTCGTCTGCCTGAAGCTCAAATCCATACTCTTCTCGAAAAAAGTTTGTAAACTGCGTAGGGTTGTCCGATTGCGTTTTCATATCCATGCTCTGGGTTGAGTATGAATCAAGTGTTTTGGGGTGTGATAGGAGGCGGAATTGGGGAGTTATTGGGGAATTAAAACAACGTATTTCCTTCAAGCAGTTTATATCCCTTTCCTGTTGAAACAATCAATTTAGTCAGTTTTCCCTTCATTCGCAATCTTTCTTTCACGTCTTTGATATTCTCATACACCAAGTGTTTATTTCTTATAAGGCTCACAGACGCGGGACTTTCGTAAACATCCGAGCTTCTGTAGTAAATGATTTCCTGTAATGTTAATTCATGTTTTGGATTTTTCATAAACGCTTTTAGAAGGTGGAACAATCCTCTGCTGGGAGTAAGCCGGGTTGAGTTATCCAAACAGTAGGCCTCTCCGGTATTGAGATTAAGACTAAATACTCCGTAATTGAGTACATCTCCACTGAGGATATCCCGTACCCATTGATAGCATTTTTTAAGTAGGGGTTTGTTTATTATTTTGGTTAACGCAAACCAGGACTCATTTTCGTCAGGCCCAATGTCCGAGGAGATCACTTTGTTTTTAGTCAACTCTTCGATTAGTTGATAATCTGGAGTATCAAAAACGCTCTTTGGAATCCTGACCGGAGTATCTGAATGTAGCGAGTAGTATTCTTTAAAATATTCTGATATTGACGATTCAAGGAGCGAAAGCGGGACTTTTATCTTATCTCCGAGCATTTCCTGATCAAGTAAAATTGCCTTCAGAACGCTCAATGCTGATTTTTCAGATAATAAGGCTCTAATGTCGTATGGAATATTCATTTTCATCTCGCTCCTTACTCACCTAATTCTATCAAAAAGTAGTATAATTCTGCTAAACAAGCGATGAAGATGTAAACAGAACCGTATATGTATACTCCGAATAAATCAATCATTGATAACGATAAAATAAAACTCTTCAGCGAGCTAAAAAACATTCTCAATGACCAACCCAGCCATTTTGATGTTGCGACCGGCTATTTTAATGTTGGAGGCTTCGAGTTAATTGCCCACGAGATACAGGGAGTTAAGCAATTCCGGCTTCTTTTAGGTCATTCTCCGGTCGTTGATGACAAAGTAAAACCGGACTTATTTGAACCAGTCGCTTTTTATAAAACAAATCTTAAAGAAGATCTCGAGAATGAGGAGTTTACGTCCACAAAGTCGCAGACGGTCAAGGAGCTTATAGCCTTCCTAGAAAAGCGGGGTGTTGAAGTTAAACTTCTGGAACGGCCATTCTTACATGGCAAAGCGTATATTTTTGACGATTTAGCTATCATTGGCTCGAGCAACTTTACCTATTCCGGTCTTGCCGGAAACACAGAACTAAATGCGGTACTCATTGATCCTCATCCCGTGTATGTCAAAAAGGAATGGTTTGATAAGTTTTGGGAGAAAGCCTGGGATTTTAAGGCAGAACTCATTGAGATATTAAAAAGCTCTAAGTTGGGTACGAGAGAATATACGCCGTATGAAATCTATATAAAAGCTCTGTACGAGCTTCAACGAAAAGACCTAGAGCCGACAAATGTCCCTAAAAGCGATAGTTTGCCGGATAGCGTCGTTAATTTAGCAACATTTCAGGAAGACGCGGTGAATCGCGTGTATTCTTCACTGACCAACTACAACGGCGTATTGGTTGCTGACTCCGTCGGTTTAGGGAAAACATGGATAGCTAAAAAAGTCATTGAGGATTTCGGGTTCTACAGACGGCGAAAGTTTCTCGTTATATGTCCTGCCCAACTTCATCGTATGTGGCAGGTGGAGCTCAAGGATTTAGGGGTTTCCGAAAACATCATCCATCAGGAATATCTGGGCGGAGAAGGTTTAGACATCATCGATCTGGAGAAACGCCATCAGATAAAACTGGCTGATATTTCGCTCATAGTCATTGATGAATCGCATAACTTCCGTAACCCCATATCAAATCGTTATGAGAATCTTTTTTCCCTTATAGAAAAAATCCGTTCGTATGGCAAAACTCTAAAAGTTATCCTCATGACCGCAACTCCGATGAATAACACGATCTGGGATTTCTATTTTCAGCTTATGCTTATAGGCCAGAACAATAAACGTATGTTTATTAAACAGGGTATATTTGACCTCCAAAAAGAGTTTAGTAAGGCCCAAAAGGGCAACACCAATCATATAAACGATGTCTTACAGTCAATTTCTATCCGTAGGACGCGTCAGTATATCAAAGAAAATTATCATGATGCGAAGTTCAAAACCGAATCCGGTGAATACAGAAAAATCGTGTTTCCTGAACGGAAGCTCGAAGAAGTACATTATTCTCTGGACAAAGCCTATGACGGTTTGTACGCCGAAATTTCACGAAAGATTGATGCTGATCTCACTCTTGCTTATTACAAACTTTCCGATTATAAAATCTCCGAGAAAAAAGACATGGTGGAAGTGCAGAGAGGTGTGGCTCTTGCCGGTATTTTCCAAACAGTGCTTCTCAAGCGATTAGAGAGTTCTGTCGAGGCCTTTCGTAAAAGCGTCAGAAGCCATAAAGAGTTTTTACTAGAGTTTAAGAAAGTTGTTCAAAAAGGGAAGATACTCCGCAAAAAGTTTTTCGAAAAATACATTAATAGTCTGGATGAGTCAATCGAAGAAGTGGAAGGTCTGGGCGAGTTTGGCAAGAATCTGGAAGATATAGACCTAAAGGACTACGACAAGGAAAAATTGTTTATCGATATTGACCAAGACATCGCTGTTTTTTCAAGTATCTATGAAGACATAAAAAATATCGACGAAAGTCAGGATGCAAAACTTATTAAGTTTAAGGAGCATTTACTTCAAAATCTCAAACATGAAAAGGCGGTTATCTTTTCCTATTACTCCGACACGGTTCGCTATGTGTCCCAAGCGTTAAATAACGATGCTGATTTTATGAAGAAGTTCGGTAAAAAAATTGCGTTCGTTACCGGTAGCAATTCGGCAAGCGAACGACAAACTCTTCTTGAAGATTTTTTGAATGGAACATTGGATGTCATTATTTCGACGGATATTCTTTCAGAGGGACAAAACCTACAAAAAGCAAAAACTATGACGAATTATGATTTACATTGGAATCCGGTCAGGATGATTCAACGGGCAGGAAGAATTGACCGCATTGGATCACCATTTAAGGAAATTACGATTTATAATTTTTATCCGGAAGATGAGCTGGAATCACTCCTTGACCTTGTAGAAACGTTACATAAGAAAATCATGATGATAAATGACACCATTGGTCTGGACGCTTCCGTCCTAGGCGAACAGATTAACCCGAAAGTATTTGGCATCATCCGCGATTTGAAAAGTGATGAGGAAGAAACAAAAGATAAAACAGTCGAGCTACTGGAAGCAGAACAATTCGGAGGCGGAGAACTTTTCTTTCAACCTCTGAAAAATTTCGGATTAGACAAACTTCCTGCATTTGCTGACGGATTACCTCATGGTATCCAAAGCGGATTACGGAGAGGCTATCGGGGAATATTCTTTTATTTTCAGTACACCGAGGAATATCATTTCTGGTACCTGTACGATTTGATTGATAAGGATTTTAAGACCAACAAAACAGAAATTTTGGAGTTTATCACCTGTAAGCAGGATGAACGGCGCGTTGTTCCCGACGATTTCGATGTGTATTCGGCATATAAGGATGTACAAAATCGTATTGGAGAACTTTTTAATGAAACGCGATTTGAGGTAGAAATGCGTACGCCCTCCGGTACGAAGGAAAAATTTTTAATAGACATGCGTGACGAATTAGAGCATATAAAGACAGAGGTTTTATTTGAGGAAGATCACAAGGAAAGAGCAAAAATAGAGGAAATAGTGACTAAAATCAACGAAGTGAATTTTACAAAGAAGCGCTTGCAGTATTTGAGGCGCTTTTGGCAGTCATACAAGAAAACACATCAAAACTGGCGTAAGCTTGTAGCACAGATCGGTACGTTTTTATCAGACAAGGTTGAAACTCCGACGGAAATTATTGAGGAATTTAACGAAAAGAAACTAAAACTTATTTGTGTAGACTTTATTTCGTGAAACATGAGATCACAACTAAATTTAGACGAGTTTATTCCGGCCATGGACACACCGGAGGCGGTGTATACATTATTTGACTCCTTAGGATATAAGGTTCTTGACTCTCATCTCAAAACGAGCCCTTCTGTTTATAACCTGCCTCTCAAAGAGGCCGCACTGGTAGAGAAAATTTACGCCGTTGCCAATTACGATCGGCGTTTTCAAATACTTCTTTTTAAACTCAAAGAAGATAGCAAGGAAGCTATCCGGACAATACCGGAAAAAATACTACGTGAGGTTGACTACCCTTTTATTATTTTTACACCAGATTATAAAACATATACATTTACTCTTGTTGAAAAAGTCCGTGAGGGACCCGGAGAGTTTAAACGGAAACTTACTAAACTTATCGTTGATAGATTTAATACTTATTACACTGATAAAGATGTTATTTCTAATTTTTCCCTTCAAGCAGAATCTACTAATCCATTGGAAATATTCAAAACTATACAGAAAGCAATGTCTGTTGAGCGTGTAACTGAAAAGTTTTTCAAAGAGTATAAAGAAGTATTCTTTTATCTAAAATCAAGGTTTGCCAAGCAGGTTAACGATACAAGATTGGGTCATGATTTTACTCAACAGTTAATGAACCGCGTAATGTTCCTATATTTTATTGCTAAGAAAAGATGGATTAGTGACGATATTCATTTCTTGAAGAATTTTTGGACTACATATACTAAGTCAAAGAAACTAAAAAATTCTTTCTACTCTGAATGGTTATCTGTTTTGTTTTTTGAGGCGTTTAATAATAAATTTTTCCCTAAGAGCTACTTTTCTAAAGAATTAAATTCTATGCTCCAACTATCACCCTACTTAAACGGAGGTTTATTTACTGAGCAACGTTTAGATAGTGTCGGCATTATAGTTTTAGATGATGATTTCTTAAAGATTTATAACTTCTTTAATCGCTATAATTTTACTATCCGTGAAGATCTTCCTCTTGAAGAAGAAGTTGCTGTAGACCCGGAAATGATTGGTAAAGTATATGAAAGCTTGGTTAATCTATCAGAATCTTCTGACGAACGCGGTGATGCAGGAATTTTCTATACTCCTAGAGCGGAAATTGATTTTATGTGTAGGCTAAGCCTTGTCGAGTATTTAGATCAGCATATAGCACCAACCCCCTCTAAAGATGATATTTATAAACTTGTTTTTGCAAAGTCAGAGAGTGAATCAATGGAAGCAATTGAACATCTAAAGGTTTCCGCTGGTTGGCCTAATTTTTTGGAAGAAACTCTAGATAACTTATCTGTAGTTGATCCAGCTGTAGGTAGTGGTTCTTTTTTAGTCGGGATGCTTATGGTTTTATCCGAGCTTTATAAATTAATTTATAGAGACGTCGGTCGAAATATCGATGATTTTGAAATTAAGAAGCAAATAATCGGCAGAAGTCTTTACGGGATTGATGTTATGGAATGGGCCGTGCATGTTTGTGAGCTTCGTCTTTGGCTCCAGCTGGTTGTGGAAGCAGATATTCCCCTAAATGAAAGGAAAACTAGTCCTTTGTTGCCAAATCTTACATTTAAGATACGCCAGGGAGATAGTTTAGTTGAGGAAGTCGGAGGAGTAAATCTTTCAATGAGAAACAGGAGCGCATTAAATTCAGTTATAAAACGGAAAATTACAATATTAAAACAAGCAAAGTATGATTATTTTTATAACAATCGTTCCTCAAAATATTATCAGTCAGAAGCTCTTTTGAAACAAGAAGAACAATTGATTTTTCAAATGATTCTTGACGAAAGAATAATGCAGATTAGAAATGAAATTATTGATCTGGAAAATATACGTAAGCAAGAGACTCTATCATTACCCGGCATGGAAGTTAAAAAAAGCACAGAACAAAAGGATTTATTTGAAGAAAGTAATAAAAAGTTGAAAGAAACTAAGGCGTCAGAAATAGAGTTTATTTCTGAATTAAGAAAAAATATTAAAACCAATAAGCCTTTTATTTGGGATATAGATTTTGTAGAGATATTTGCAGATGAAAATGAGAGGGGTTTTGATATAGTAATTGGTAATCCTCCTTATGTACGGCAAGAAAAAATATCTGATCCGAGGCTTCCTAAAGAAAAAGTAACGATAGAAAATAAGAAGGAATACAAGGAAAAATTAATACAGTCTGTTCGAGCTCGATTCCCTTGGATGAGCACTCTTAACAAAAAATCCGATTTGTATGTTTACTTCTTTTTTCATGGTTTATCATTGCTTAATTCCTTAGGTACATTATGTTTCATTACTTCTAATTCATGGCTTGACGTGGGGTATGGTGCAAATTTACAGGATTTTTTACTTGAACATGTACAGGTAAAAGCAATTTTTGATAATCAGGCAAAACGGAGTTTTAAATCCGCTGATGTAAATACAGTTATCACACTATTGGGTTCGCCGGACAAACATGAGAATACGCATTCCGGAAATAGAGTTAAATTCGTCATGTTTAAAAGGTCTTTTGATGAAGTTGTTAACACTTCTAATCTTATAAGGATAGACAATGCGTTACATATTTTGTCCGATAGTAATTTAAGAGTTTTTCCCGCAACCCAATATGAATTAATGAGAGATGGATGGGAGTATCCAGACACTACCCCCGAATCTCAAAAGGAATCATACACTTTTAGTGTAGGAAAATACGCAGGTAATAAATGGGGTGGAAAATTTTTAAGAGCTCCTGATATTTACTTTACTTGTTTAGCAAGACAAAACGGACATGAAGTATTACTTGGAAGCTTATTTGACGGTGAGAGATATCTTAATACAGGTGGAGCCGATGGTTTTTTTATTTTAACAGATGTCAAAAAGATTGACGATACATATTCTGAAATTACAAACACATCTATAGAGGGTAAAAAAAACGGTTATCCAAAATTTCGTATAGAAAATAAGTACCTTAAATCTTTAATCAAGGATGTTACTAAAGACAATAAAAGAATAGAAATAAAAAAACCTGATGCTTGGGTTCTTAATATTGAAGATAGTAAACCTGATATAGAAACTACAAAATACATTCTGTGGGGTGAAAAAGTTGGTTTCAATAAGAGGTCAGTTACCAAAAATCAGAAACCGTGGTATAAACCTACACGACAAATGCAAAGATCTGGAAAAATACTTTTTCCTCGAAGTTTTAATGAAAGTCATATTATTTTTTATAACCCAAGGGAATTTATCGCTCTACGTTTCTATCGGTTGTATCCCAAGGAAAAAATTAGTATTATTCCAATTCTTGCAATCCTAAATACTAGTTACTTTGGCTTGCTGATGGAACTATGCGCCCCCGGAAATTTAGGACTAGGTGCACTTGACGTTACAATGGCTAGTTTTTTACGGCTGAAAATTCCCTACAATTATTCAGCAAGGACTAAGTTAGAAAATGCTTTTCAGGCAATAAAGGATAGAAAAATCGTTTCTGTTTATGAAGAAACGGGAATTAATCCACAAAAGAATATTCGGGAACAAAAACCAGAACCATTACCGGATCGAAAAATACTAGACGATATTGTTTTCAGCATATTAGACCTGACAGTAGAGGAACGAAATGAGGTTTATTGGTCCCTTTGCGAGCTTGTTAGAAATCGTCTTGAGAAAGCTAAAAGTCTATAACGACTCTACAGTCTCACGCCAAAACAAATTGAAATTGTAAAATAATTATATTTGCTTTATTAAGTATAAATTAGAAACAAAAAAGTAATTGTTTTGATATAATATAAACGATATGCAATTAACTTGGATAAAAAATCAAAACAATAATCAATGGTTTGATCTCTTAAGGCTTAATTTAGACGCCCCTTATTTTCAGGATAAGTATGGTGTATATATTGTTTGGTACTCTGGCCCATCAGAAGCACGAGTAATTAGAATTGGGCAAGGACATATAGGAACACGGTTAAAAGAGCATCGTGTCAACCCTGAAATTACTAGATATTCTTATTCAGGCCAACTAAAGGTGACATGGGCCATTGTTATTGAAGAATATAGAGATGGAATTGAGGCATTCTTATTTGACTCATATAAACCATTAGTTGGTGAAAGATCTCCCGATGTTCAACCAATTCCTGTAAATTTAATATGAACATTAATTTTAGTTCAATAATTAGTACGCTAGTTGGCCCCTTAGTTGTCGGTCTTGTTATTTGGTGGGTGAACAAAAATGACTCTGATAAAAGAGTAAAAAACGAAGCCATTAGAGATATTATGTATTATAGAGGAGACTATTCAACTCCAGAATTTCGTAGATCCCTAAACAAAGTTTCTATAACATTCCATAAGGACGAGGAAATAAGACAACAGATTCGTAAGTTATATGAAGATATTAATAATCCTATAAACACTACGCTAACCGTAAACAGAAAAATAGTAAGTTTAATTTATAATTTATGTCATAAAAACGGATTCGAAGGTATTACGGAATATGATATTGATCAAGCGTTCCCTGAGAGGCAAACGCCAGCACCAAGTCCATTGCCGCAAGAATCTTTGGGAAAACAATCAAAAAAATTAGTAGTTAAAAATGGAAAAAAAGTAAAGTAGTTTTTATTTTTCCCCCCTTAAATCAATCCGGTGATAGTGCGAGCCGGACGGGACGTGGCTATCAATAACTTCTGTCGTCGTATAGAGTTGCCGATACTCTTTACCATTAATCTCCAAGTAGCCGTAATCAGGATTATCCGGCCGTGGTTCAGAAACAAAACGAACAAAGCCTTGGGATCGTATAACGACATACGAAGTGATCGCGGAAACAAGAACAACAAATAGTGTTGCTCCGAGAAACATGAGAAACCGTTTCATAGCACCCTCCTTTGCGGTTCCCCTTAGATGCAGAAAAGGGCATACCGCCTACTATCCTCGACAGTGACGTTTCAGAGTTCGGACGATATGCCCATCAATGCTCTGAAACGCCACCCGGGTTAGCGGGCTATTGTCACTGTCGAGGATGATTTATATTCTACTGAAAGTGTACTAGAAGGGCGTGGGTATTTCAACGAGTATGCGAGGGGTATAATTTGATATATTTAATCTTTTCAAGCAATGAAGTTTAGTCTACTTGTGTGTCAATATTGTTAGCCGGAGTAAACTTGTCGTATTCATCCGCAGTAATATCTTGAACTACACCCCAATCAAAATCAAGATCTTTCATTGTTCCCATATTTTCAACATGATGGGTAGTTTTCGATCTTATATCAATTAAATAGACATGACCCCGACCCCGATGTGGATGATGAACGAGTTTATAATTTTTACCAAGTTCACTCACAGGATATAATTTCCGATATTTGCTAATTAAAGTCTTTTTCTTCACTATTTTTTCCAACACCGGAGCGAACGTAATAGCAGAAAACAACGCAGCTATACCTACGCATACTGCCTGAAAAGACTCTGCAAGATTTTTTATGTCAGTGGTGGTTGAGATACTCATAGATAACGAATGTATTATACGCTCAATTATAATCCCAATAAGAAAGGGTAATACGATAAGTTTAAGCATAGACACCTTAGATAGTACTCGATCAGACTATTTTTGGGAAGCTGTTTTACGAGGAGCAAACAAGCCACAAACCATATTCTGTCCAAATCCTACTGTGAACAAGTCCGGTCCTTGCTAAACGATCACTGTCATCCGGTATCAAAGGAAAGCATGTTTTGAATTAGAATCTGCGATTAATTGATAAAAAAGAGAGGAGAGGTAAAGAGCCCGAAGGGTAAAAAAAGAAGGAGAATAAAAATCTCGAAGAAGGAAAAAATAAACAACAAGTGGCTAACCAACAACCAATACACTCGCTCGCTTCGTTCGCTCGTCAATCCAACACGCTAAAAGGACGTTCAAATAGGACTCCAAGGTCACAACATAGTGATAAAAACAGACTATGACCTATAGTTTGATATTTGAGTTATTATATGTTAATATACTCCCACTAAATAAAACAGATTTGGGCTTACTAGCAGCCTAACTTTTGTTCATTTAGACCAGTTTATTCTTGCACTTTAATAATTGCGGTTGTTTACGGACAGTATTTTAGATATCAAAGATTATCTTGATGTTTAAAACCCCTGTCCGTAAATTCATTTCGATAAGGAGAAAAAAGATGGCAGAACGACAGATCGCATTCAAGTACGAAGGTCAACGGTTCGTTGTTGATCAAAAGGCATACGATTTGAACCGAATCGTGTTGCCGGATGGCCGCATGCTCGAAGCCAACTCGTGGCTGGAATCCATGCCGCCGCAACCCAAAGGCCTGCACGAGGTCCTGCATCTCTTCAAGGACCTGGAGCCCGAGGAAATCGCCAAGCAGTTGAACGCCATTTTGGCAGTGGAGGTGATCGTACACTAATTCAAACATCTTCGATTTACCATACATATTCATCTCTACTTGTTAGGAGGAACTATGGATACAAAAGATTTGGGAACTGGCATCTATGCTGGGGTGACCTATCATGTGATTGAAAAAGGTGGGAAGAAGTACATCTCTCCCGACCCCAACTTCTTGTCTATGTTCACACAGAATGGTGCTAATTTGCATCTCCTTGATGACATCGGAGACAAGGATCCCGATGAAGTCATGGAGGCGCTTTTCGCTACCATGAAGAAACCAGAGTGAGAAGCTTGCCTCGAATATCCAGTTAGAAAAAATTACCGCAATAACGAAGTGCAAATACACCCTCCGACCGATTTTTGGTCATTCCGAAAGGAAAAATTGTGAGGGTGTTTTTGCTGTTTATCAACTAAAAGAGCTAGCAAAGAGATTAAACATAAAATGAATAACCTGAAACGTAAAACCAAACTGTTACCGTCCATACAGTTCACCTCTCCATAAAGAAATTATAATGGCATGAGCTAACGGCTCCTGCACTCGCTCGCTTCGCTCGCTCGTTCGGGGAAGGAGGCGGATCGCTGGTAACGCTTGCGGACACCGCCAAAGGCGGGGACCGCACAAGGCCGCTTCGCGGCCTTGACGCTTCGTGCCGGGGACGGCACGATAACAGCGACCCGCCATTGTCGCGCACTCTCGCCCCGACTTACTGTCGGGGCTCGTAACGGTGACTGCTGTCACCGGTACCGTGCGCGTTTAATAAAAAAGGGAAACTGTCGTTGATTTTAATTAGCCCCCTACGCTCGGATTGGATACCCCCTAGGAACCACCCTCTCGCTCACTTCGGGGGCAGGAAACGCCTCACACTCACTCGGTATCCCAGTATGCCCTTCGGGTTCGCTTCGCTCGGCCATCGGAAAAAGTATTTTTCCGACGTCCATTACTGGGGATACCTTCGCTGTCGTACACGCGCGCGTGTACGACGTGTTCGGCGTTCCTATAAAAAAGTGTTGAACACTTTTTTGCCACCCTTCGTAGCCTTCCTAGAGCGGTGTTATTACGAAGGGTGGCACTACGTTGGGCAAGACACATTCCAATGCCCCACCCACCCAACTCTTTATTTGTGCTCCTTACCCCCCGCTTAGGGCGTATAGGGCGCCCTAGGGGGCGCCTCGCCCTAGTTGGTTCTTTTCTATCAGCTCTCCTTCTCCCTTCCGTCGCCCTTCCGGACGTTTTTATTGTTATTCTTCTCATTCTGTTTCGGGCTAGGGGGCTACGCCATGAGTAGTGATTTATCATCTTACGCCCTATCGGGGGGTTCTCCGCGCCCCTTTCCGCGCGTGTTGTAGGGCGCGCGGTGCCTTCCCCCTTTCTGCCCGTCCTAGCCCTCGCGCATTATTCCTTAGCGCGCTCGGTCTGGTCGGGCTAGTTGGGGGACTACCCTCCGCGTCGTTTATCGTACCCCTTTCCGTTCTATCAACTCTCTTGAACCTCGATTGGCGTGCCGCGTTGGATTTCCCTTTTAATGTTTTTCTCCGCGTCACTCATAGGGGAAATGCGCGCTCTATGGTTTTGGGTAAAAAACTCGTCTTGTTGGCGCGCATTTCCCCATTTTGGGGGTAGTCACAGGGGGCGGAGGGTTGCGGACAGGAGCACATCTCCTTTCCTGCAGATTTTTTTCTGGGAGAATAGTTTTATACCATCCCCGCGTGGGACGGAATAAAAAGCCCGGCCTCCGGATGAAGCAATATCCGGATATTTTGTGCTATACTTTCGACAGGCTGAAAGACGTTCACATAGTCTGTCGTTCGAAGAACGTCCGTCAGAGCCGACATAAAAGGAGCATTTATCAAAAGACGATCAATCTTTCTATAAGATTTTAAACGCTCACAATAAATCACTCCTCTGTAACAGTTTCCGGAAATTGATTGGCAATTTCCACTAACTCAGGGACACATTGACAATTATTTAGTTCGCATTTTTTAGCAAATTGAACGGCATCCGAAAGAGTCAGGCGGGCCCTTGGCTTAAGACTATCATAATTATCTAAATTTTTCTGAAGTTCTTTTACGCCACAGCACTCCTGTCCATCAGCACATTTATTTGTTAATAAACGATAGGCGCTACACTCTTTATAATCCATTCCTAAATCCTAGAGTATTAAAAATTATTTGTCAAAAAATAATTTCAGAAATTATTACGGAAACCGCATAGTATGATATTATTAACCGTATTGTATGACTCTGCAAAAATACATACAGGATAAGAAGAATCTCGTTTCTTCGTATCTTGAGACATACTTGAAGCACACCGTTCTTCCTCAGGTCAGTCCGGCCGGAAAGTGGGGAAATGACGCAGTGGCGCGGATTTTGACGTTTGCCACACGAGGAAAAATGCTGCGGTCATCACTAATATTTTTATCCAGTCAGCTCTTTACACAGGAACAGCACACCGATATTCTTTTAAGAACTTCTACTGCAATGGAGTTTTTTCATACCGGTCTTCTTATCCATGACGACATTATAGACAATGATGAGAGACGAAGAGGCATGGACAGTATGCACACGCAGTATCAAAAAATTTTGGGAACTGATAGTATAACAAATTCAAAAAAAACCGGTGAATCGTTTGCCATGTGCGTCGGAGATATGTCGTTTTTTTTAGCGTTTCAGATACTTGCAGAAATTCAGCCTTCTGATTTATCAGGAAAACTTACTACTCTTTTTTCACAGGAATTAACTGCCGTTTGTACGGCGCAAATGCAGGATGTGTATGGAGGGGCTACCCGGAAACAATTCAGTCAGGATGAAATTCTATCCGTGTATGCGTTCAAAACCGGACGGTACAGCTGCGGATTGCCTCTGGTAGCAGGTGCAACAATAGCTGGAGCAACTGATCAGACAAAAAAGAATCTTTGGAAACTGGGAACGAGCCTTGGCATCCTTTTTCAGATACGGGACGATCAGTTAAACCTTTTCGGAAATCCGGATAAAATCGGCAAACCGATCGGTTCGGATATCAGGGAAAACAAACAAACACTTTACCGTTTCTTTCTTCTTGAAAAGGCTCAGGAAGATACAAAAAAGCATCTTCTGTCATTATTCGGAAATCCCTCTCTATCTCCGAAAGACGTTGCATATGTGAAAAAACATGTGACTGATCTTCATATTGAAGATGACATTCGTGATATAGTACATGAACAGGAACAGATCGTTAATGAAGTTCTGAAACACCTGCCCATACCAGAAGATAAACAAACGTTATTCAGGGAATTCGTCGATTACCTAAACAAACGCGAGGTATAATCTATGAAACCCATGCTGTTTTTCATAATACTTGGTTTGCTGGCCGGAACATTTCTTTTTTACCGAATCCAGCCTCTTTCTGCGACAGTCAGGATAAACGGTACAACGTTTATTGTTGAACTGGCTATCACGGGAAAGGAAATTGAAAAAGGACTTAGTGGAAGATCGAGTCTTGCTCCACAACACGGTATGCTTTTTCTTTTCAATCATAAAGAACAGTATCCGTTCTGGATGAAAGATATGAAGTTTCCTTTAGATTTCATCTGGATGGACGGAAACCTTATCGTCGACATAACGAAAAATGTAGAGCCTATGGAATACGGTGTTATTCCCCGTATTAAACCCATTGTTCCTGTCGATAAAATACTGGAACTTACCGCCGGCGAAATTGATGCGGCAGGTATACAAATAGGGGATACGGCGCTGTTTAATAAATAAATTGTACTTTATTTCTTCGGCCACACATTCTTGCACATCCATGTTGCCACCCATCCCAAAACATACCCAACGATAAAGGTAAATATGACAAGATAGATGGTCCGGTCAATGCTAAACTCCATAACAACAAATGGATTATTGAGGGAATGCAACCCAAAAATCCAGTCAAGATAGAGTTGCCCTAAACCTAAGGCGATCATCATTGACCAGAGAAGATGCATGCCTCCCAAAATGACTCCTGTGATAAGTCCAATGGTATTCGGATGTATTTTTTTCATAGTTCTCACCACCCTTCGCTAGAAACAGTTTACGATCCGCCAGCTGGCGGATGAAAAGGCATATCTCTTTCTATCGTACTCGATACATGTTTTCTGTCAAGCAATGACTTCCTACTGTTTCATTCCCTTAATTTTGATATAATAATTTTAAAGCGGGCGTAGTTTACCGGTAAAACGAATCCCTTCCAAGGATTAGTAGGCGGTTCGATTCCGCTCGCCCGCTCACTAGATTTTGTTTTGTTACAATTTTATTTACAATTTCCTTTACAATTGCATCTCCCTTGCCTCTTTGCCAGCTTCATTTCTTATAAATAAACATGATACAATATGAATTATCCATAATCCTGTAACTCGCCCTCATAGCTCAACGGATAGAGCATCTCCCTTCTAAGGAGGAGATGGAGGTTCGATTCCTCCTGAGGGCGCATGATAATCAGCATTTTGCTTCTCTTATTCCTATCTTTTTTCCCTCAATCTGTTCATGCTATCTACGATCCTCTTTCCGTTTCCAACAACAAATACGGCATCCATATTGCTGAACTCACAGACCTGACAGATGCTGCAAACCTCGTCAACTCCAGCGGGGGAGATTGGGGATACGTGACACTTGTTATCCAGGACGGAGACAGAAATCAGAGTAAATGGCAGGAACTATTTAATGAAATGCGGAGGCTTCATCTTATCCCGATCTTACGCTTAGCGACCCACCCGGAAGGAGACAGCTGGAAAATTCCTCAAAAAGAAGATGCGAAACGCTGGGCAAGTTTCCTTAATTCACTCATATGGCCTGTGGAAAACCGGTACATCGTTCTGTTTAATGAACCGAACCACAGCAAGGAATGGGGAAATACGATAAATCCTGAGGAGTATGCGGACGTGGGATTATTTTACGCATCAGCACTCAAAGAACAATCTCCGGACTTTTTTATCCTTCCAGCAGGGTGTGATATGTCTGCATCTTCTGATAGAGAAGCGCTCGATGCATCCGAATATATAAGAAGAATGTACGTCTCAAAACCTGAATTCTTTTCACAAATAGACGGGTGGACGTCCCATTCATACCCTAATCCCGGATTTTCCGGATCGCCGTATGCATCAGGAAAAGGAACTATCGCGAGCTTTATATGGGAGCTCCAATTTCTCAATTCTTTAGGCATCTCGAAACCGTATCCCTTATTCATAACGGAAACCGGGTGGACGCATAATGAGGGGAAATATAAAAGAACAGGATTAACCCCCGGTACTGTTGCTGGGAATCTTGCTCTTTCTGCATCGGGAGTATGGAACAATCCGAAGATTGTTGCTATTACCCCGTTTCTTCTCAACTACCAGGGAAGCCCGTTTGATGCTTTTTCGTGGAAAAAGCTGAATTCATCCGAATTTCATCCTCAATACGCGGTCTATCAAAAATTAAGCAAAATAAAAGGAACACCCAATCAACGCGAATCGTACCGGTTGAAGGAATCGCTTTTCCCGGATCGGTTAGTAACAAATTCTACGTATACACTGGAGGGAGAACTATCCAATACCGGTCAGGGGATTTTGGATTCTAACAACGGATATGCAATGACGGTTAACGGCCCTCAAAAAGGATTTACCTATGTATCCGATCCGTTACCGAAATTGGAACCGTCGGAAAAGGGGATCGTGAGAATTCATATAAAAACTCCTCTGGAAGAAGGAGTCTATCATATGGTGTTTTTCATCACGCGCGGACAAAAACAGGTGATCGTTGAGGAAAAAGACATAACACTTATTCCTCCTCCTACCATGACGTTGAATGTTCAAATCGGATGGAAAAAAGAAAGCAGTGCTGATCACGTTCGCGTCCTTGTCTATGACCCAAATGATACACTCCTCCATAAATTTCAGGATTTAAGTATCGAAAACGGGTCTCTCTCGATTACCGGTCTTTATAATATGATTCCTGGAAAAAACTACCGTGTTGTCGTTATTGCTCCGTATTATTTACCAAGACAACACATCGTCATGCTAAAAGAGGGAAGGACAACCCTGACTCTCAGGCGCCTTTTACCGTTGGATTTCAATAACGATGGGGCATTGAATGTATTGGATATTCCGGCACTTCTTTTTACCAGGCCAAACGAGGTAGTATCGAGATTTTTCTAAGAGCAGATACCGGATATGTGGTCATTTTGAAAATTGCAGTATAAATGAACGGACCGGAGAAAAAAGTGTCAATCTATATGACGCGGGTAAAAACTCCTTTTCCTCTCCGTCTGCCATCTGAATACCGTTAAACCGCACTATTTGTCCTTTCGGTTCTGTTGTGAAAATATAGTTCCCCTTAATATGCAAAGAAAAGGAATCAGACGGATAATCAAAGGCCGGCTGATTGTGAAGATTATACTGAATGCATGATCCCCGGTTGCAGACAAATTTCACTCCCGGGGTATAGATTTTAAACCAGGGTGAAGGAAGGTAGTGTGTGAATATAAATTGAATATCATCGGGTTTTGGAGTCCAAAAAATATATGCTTTCTGATCTAAAACAACATATTTTGTCTGATTCCGCTCGAGTGATTGTGTCAGCGTCTCAGCCTTCGGATCAAATACGTCAATATACGTCGCGTATGATGCGACATGATATAGAAATCCACTGGTCCTGTAAAGATACGAACCGGCCAAATCCACTACTGTTTCGTTTTTCGGAATATGTTCGTGAACCAATCGCAGCACCTCAAGCTGCTCCCCGTTTGTTGGCACTGCTCGTTCACGGTATTGCATAAAATAACTTGTTAATAGTAACGAAATAAGAGTAATCGGCGGAATATAAAAAATTGTTGCTTTAATAAAAAACAAAGGGGTTAGCTTTTCCATGCACATATGATGAAAAAAACGGAAACACCATACCAGCATATATGCTCCCGAAACAGATACTATTATGGATAGCGGTATAAAGTATTGGACAAACGGCCGCCTGAAAATAAAAAGAAATAGGATGGCAAAAAGAACAAATAGTACTATAAATAGGCCGAACCGCCGATTTCGGAGAATGACAATGGGAATTCCTAAAAAACCAAAAATCCAAATTCCAATTTGAACAATCCAAGGCAATGTTATCCCGCCTTTTGAAAGATAGACAATCGGCCACGGACGAAGAGCGTCGAGGAGCGAAAAATATATGCCGCTTGACATATTCGTAATTATTGAACCCCGGACAATATCATCTAACGCAAGATATAAAATGCTATGGGAATACAGGTACAACATAAAAAGGACAAACGGTATGAAAAAACCAAAACAAAAAGGCACTATCTGCTTTTGTATCCAGACAGATGCGTGTTTGATTGAAAAATTCCACAAAAGCAGGTAAAGAAGAGCCGGAAATGCAAAAATCATTTTCATAAAAACAAGACAGCTGACAGCGATACAAAGTCCGCTTATGAAAAACTGCTGAGATTGAACTTTTTTTGCCGTATAGAGAGCGTAAACACCGATGAAAAAAAGGGACGTCATGAGTATGTCCGGACGTATTTCGATAACTTTATCAAACGTCATGGGAAATACGATAAAGATAAAACACGAAAGGAGAGCGGTGAGACGGTCCTGGGAAATTGTATAGACGATTTTGTACAGTGTGTACATTAAGGCAACGTAAATACTCCAAGCGATAATTCGAAAAATAATAATGAGGTACGGTCCTTCCGGGAGAAGGAAAAACGGTGCAAAAAGCCAGTGGAAAAGCGGAGTGTAGTAGTAAAAAAAATCCCGGTAGGGGAGAAGTCCCTGGGAGATCAAATAGGCCCAGTTGGCATTTGCTGTTTCATCAGGATCGAAAAACCGAACCAAACCAATATGCAGCCTGCTTAAAAGAAGTGCGATAAGAAATACTGTACTAAGTACCGGGGCAAAACGATACATTTTTTTCAGAGGAGTATTCATGAGTTATATGATCGTTGCTGTTTGTTTCGCGGGGGTGGCTGAAGGGATTCGAACCCTCGACATTCTCCTCCACAGGGAGACGCTCTAACCGAACTGAGCTACAGCCACCATGTTCAAAATAAAAAATCAAATATCCCTGCCTCGCCGGCAGGCAGGAAATATCAAAAAGAAATTACCAATGTTATACCGATATGTTTGTATTATACATGAAATGAGAGTATTTAGAAAAAATCCAAACGTATTTTTTGCAAACAAAAATCTATTCCATTATACTTTGAAGTATGGAAATATCTCCTATTGTCAACGAAGTTCTGAAGGTATTTGAAGCCACAAAACCCATCTCAAAAAGCGGGCATAAATTTTCCGTGAGCCGCACGGTCTCCACGTTTGCCGTCCTTTACGAAAAAGCCAGAAACGCTGTGGAATTCCGCGCAGAACATCTTGTCAGACGTGCTGCCATTGAACGGATACTGAAACGCCGTATAGCTTTAGAATCAGATCCGAAAATTATAACGGAAAATCTGATGCTGGAGCTCATATGGGCTAAATATATTGACAGCTCGCTGATCGATGACACGGATATTCATGCTGTCGCGGAAATTATTACCAAATATCTCTACCTGAAACAAACCGTCTTTGGCCCGTCTTCACCAAAATACCAGGGAATCTCATGGGACACGGTCATGGGCATTGCTTCTGCGGAAATTGACGAAACCATCTTGCCGGCAGCCAAACGGGAAGCGCTGGTAAATTTTGTCTACCAATCTATCCGGGGAAAAATTCAGCTGCCTTCCGTTGACACCAATCTTCTGAATATCCTCACCTACATCTGTGTCGAGCGTTCGTATGCCCAATCCGACAACGCTCTCATCATGTATCACCTATTGAAGATGTTTGATCCTTCCTGGACTAAACGGTCATGGAAAGATATTGCTCCGACTGTGCAATCTTTTATTACCAGCATCCAGACCATACAGCAGCAGCTTGATTCTCCGCTTATTGCTCCCATGGGTCGGTATTTACGGAAACAACTGCCGCCATTCCTTCTTCTTCGGGATTTCTTTTTTGAACATGAAACGGACGCGCGCGCAATCATAGAAGATCAGGTAAAATTTGAGGAAGCGCTGTCAGCCATTGCGCACCAACGCTATCATGAAACCGGAGAAAAGGTAAGACGGGCAGTCGTTCGGAGTATTATCTACATATTCTTAACCAAAATGGTACTGGCTCTGGCTCTGGAAGCACCAGTGGACGTCCTCATCATGAAACGGGTTGATTATCTGCCTCTTGTTATCAATGCCATCTTTCCGCCGCTTCTCCTTTTTCTTATCACCGCATTCATCGCTATCCCCGGAGCGGATAATACCAAGCGACTTCTTGACAGAATCAAGCTTATTATTTACCAATTCACGGAGTACCAAAAAGGGCAGGATGCATTTACGCTTGCGGTTGCCCGAAAAAGGCCGCTTCTTGCCGGCATTTTTTCATTCGTGTACATGGTAGGATTTATGATTTCGTTCGGGCTCATCATTTTTATCCTCACAAACCTGCATTTTAATATAGCCAGCCAGATAATATTTGTATTCTTTGTGGCTCTGGTAACGCTTTTTGCCTATCGGATCCGGCAGTCTGCGAAAGAATATGAAATGATTGAACGCCAGGGGATATTGGAGCCGATTATTGACTTTTTTTTCCTTCCGATACTCTACGCCGGAGACTTTCTATCCAAAGAAATTGCAAAAATCAACATATTCATTTTTATCTTTGACTTCATTTTAGAAGCGCCTCTTAAGGTCATTTTTGAGGTTATCGAAGAATGGATCCGCTTCATCAGGACAAAAAAAGAGGAAATCATCTGATCCTATCTACAATACAGGATCACTCGTTATTTCGCTCCTAAATTTGCTATAATCAGAATAATTGCCTCCGTAGCTTAACGGATAAAGTGCTTGTCTTCGGAACAAGTGATGGAGGTCCGATTCCTCCCGGAGGCGCATTATAGAAAGCGGTTTCTCGCCCGCAGTATAATTTTTGCGCTCATAGCTCAATTGGCAGAGCATCCCGCTCTTAACGGGACGATTGAGAGTTCGATTCTCTCTGAGCGCACAAGAATAAACACTTTGGCAGACAGGCAGGAGTTTAAATCTCTGGCGGTTCACTGCGTATAAGTAAGAATCTGAGTTTATGATGCGGAAACTGACATTTCTTACTATATGGTTTCAGGTTACCTGTATCGTACTTATCTGTAACCTCTCTTTCCTTTCCGCGTATAAGCGCGGTTCTTCTCTGTCAATCCCGTATCCAACACAACTCTATCCCGATCTGGAATTTCACAGGGCAATACCCGCTTCAAGCGGAAAAGTATTGGGATCCTCCATAACCGCAGATGATGCCAGGGCCTTAATCGTAGAACGGTTTATTAAACGGTTCCGGCCTGATTCTCCGTTTCTCCGTCATGCCGGCTCAATCGTAGAAGAAGCAGACCGGTACAAAATTGATTTCCGTTTGGTACCTGCTATTGCCATGTGCGAATCAAATCTGGGGATAAGGCTCCCGTCCAGCGATTCATTCAACGCCTGGGGTATTGCCGTCTACACAAACACGAACAAAGGGAAACATTTTGAAGACTGGCCGGCAGCGATAACGTGGGTAACGAAATTCATCAGCGAAAAATTTTATGACAAAGGAATCACGGACCTGCTGGAAATTGGTGCAATCTGGGCACCTCCATCGGTAGATAACAACTATTCCTGGAGCCGGTGTGTTCAGGGGTTCATGGATAAAATGGAGTAGTCCTCTAAAAAAAAACCTATAATTCTATCTTCTTTTATTATTTATGTCATTCTGGTAAGCCGAAAGCCCATCCAGAATCCGAAAAGGGTTTAGAGATTTTGGACAAGCCAGAATGGCTATACTAGATAAGTTCTGAGCCACCAAATTAGCTTCAATATTGACTCATTGAACACATTTTATCCTATAAACTTGACACGTTGTGAACTATAGGGTATACTGCTCCCCAGATCCTAAAGTGAATCTCCTCATACGATATTTGCTTTAGGATTATTTTTGATTGGTTGGTTAACAAGCAAATTCTGATTTGCAAGTTTACCAACCATCAATCCGCCGAAGTGAATATTTCGCGAGCATGGCTCCCGTCATATGATGGGATAAATTCCAGACTTGTCGCGAACACGAACGAAGGCGGATACACGATCGAACTAAATAACCCGAATTGATTTTATTCTTCACTCTTTCCCCGTACTTCTTCCGCTTATCCGCCTTCACGAAGGTAGCTTGGGCTACCAATCGTGGCGGCAGAGGAGGGAAGATCTATGAAACGCCTTTTGCAGGTTTTCTTCTGTCTGACCATAAGTGCCGGAATACTACGGCCGTTATCGGTTTTTGCATCTGACCAGATCAAACAAACATATCAAACAGCTGAACTTGCATGGGAGATACGAAACGGGAATATCGATAACCGTTCAGAGCGTCTGAAAAAATATCTTAGGGCGATAAGTTCACCCATGGCAGATGCAGCAGACCACTTTGTGAAAGAAGCAGACCGTCTGGGCCTGGATTGGAAATTGGTCGCTGCCATTTCCGGAAACGAGTCATACTTTGGATGGTATATTCCGGATAATTCCTATAACGGATGGGGATGGGCGGTGTGGACCGGAACCAATTACGGAGCGTGCTTTGGTAATTGGGAGGAGGGAATTACTGCCGTGTCCGAAGGATTAAAAGCTGATTATATCGATCAGGGATTAACAACCGTTGAGGCCATCGGCCAAAAATATGCAGCTGATCCTGAGTGGTCATGGAAAGTGAACCATTTCATGGAAGAGATTGAGGCATTTAATCCGTACAAAGGAGAAGAACCGTTCCTTGCCCTTTCTCTGTAGACATAAATGTTTAACAACCCCGCTCTTTTTCAAAGGGCGGGGTTTTGTTTGGAAAAATACGGTATAATTGACGTAATGCCAGAGTGCTGAAATCGGTAGACAGGCACGGCTTAGGACCGTGTGCCCTAATAAGGCATGGAGGTTCGACTCCTCTCTCTGGCACAACGAAAAATTCTGCTTTTGCAGAATCAACGATGTTGGAACGCCGTGGAAGTCGCGTTACCGCGACCACGCGGTTTACGTGATTTAAATCCTCAATTTATTGCGTGGCACACTTATAGAGGTTTCCCGAACTTCTTCCTTGACCCCACTTTTCTCTCCATGATACGATGAGAATATGATAAAAAAGGCATTCACTATTATCCTTTTTTTATTCCTCATCCCGTCAGCCGTTTGGGCAAGCTCCCAAAGCGCCTATCAGGAGTATCTGATTGAATTTGATAAATACCGGGCAGTACTCAACGAATTTAAGGTAGCACGTTCCGAATACCTGAAATTTAAAACCCTCACCAGCCAGCAAACGGCTCTGGATAAGACAAAACAGATGCTCAGCCAAAGATCCCAGCTTCTCCGAGCCTATCTGCAGTTTTTAAATGAAAAGCTGAATGAAAGTGCATCCATGGACGCGTCGACGAAATCCCTCTATCAAACTCTCATTGCTAATGAAGTAAAATTTCTCAATAACCATACCGGCCTCATGGGAGCAATCGGATCGCTTCAGGACGCCGAAGGTGTGTCTCAACAGCTTTCATCTCATTACACGATGTTGCAATCCAGTATGTACCAAACAATTGTCGGTTTGAAGACTGCCGAGCTCATGGCGCTGGATGCTCACTATTACGCACTCTTCACCAAAAGCCACACACTCATTCAGGAAAATACATCCTCATATACGCCGGAGAAACAAAGCATCATGGAACGATGGCTTCTGCAGATTCAAAACAAACGCGATCTTTTTAGGCAAAAATACGATGAAATTACTAAAGAGAATACCGTTCTCAAAAGCTCATCGCTTTCTGAAATTACCGCAAGCTACCAGCGTATTCAAAAGCTTATGTCTGAAGCCCGGCAATACCTTTCGGAAGGAACATCATTTTTGCAGGAACTGACTGCATCCATGCAATATGGAGAATAATATGGAAAATCCACAATCAGGTCAACAGCCTACATCACCCATTCAACCGGTCATATCCGGGCCAACCAGTCCGAATCCTGTTATACAACCGCAAATAAAACGTCATTTTGATATGCGGTATCTTTTTCTTCTCCTTGTTGTCATAGGTTTGGGCGGGGGATTATTGACAGCCATGAGGCAACCGGTGTCCCTTCCAACTCCTACCCCATCAGACACTCCAACTCCAACCCCTAAATCAAAACCCGTTGTTCCCGTAGCTACACAAAGCGCATATCTGGAATTGACCAAAAGCGTTGCCTCACTTTCCGCTCAAATTAAAAATCTGCAGGTTTCAGATACCACGCTCACTCCACCCACCGTAGAATTACCGTTAGGATTCCCAAATGAGTAAGAATGTGCTACACTTGCGCTTCACATGAATGCAATACTAAAAAAACTTGATAACGGAAACACCGAACTTACCATTTCTATCCCCTGGACAAGCGTACAGGAAACGTATCATGCGGTGGTTGAAGATTTTGTAAAAGAAACCGAACTTCCCGGATTCCGGAAAGGCAAGGCTCCCAGAAGTACTGTTGAGGCAAATCTGGATAAAAATAAAACATATGAGGAAGTGCTCAAGCGTCTTTTACCTGATGTGTATGCAAAAGCGGTAACACAACATTCTCTCAAACCGATTATCTCTCCTCACATAACGTTGACAAAAGCAAAAGAGCAGGAAGATTGGGTTGTGACTGCGGTAACCTGCGAAAAACCAACAGTAACGCTTGGGAGTTACCGGAAGACCATAACGGAGTTAAAAAATGAAAAACGCAATAAAATCTGGCTTCCCGGACAGGAACCGAAAAAAGAAGAGGAAAAGGACAAAGATCGGAAACCGACTATGGATGAGCTTTTAGACGCTGTATTTAAATCAGTTCAGGTTAGTCTGCCTGCAATTCTTATTGAACAGGAAGTAACGCGGATGCTTTCCAACCTTATCGATCAGACAAAAAAGCTTGGTCTTACCATCGACCAATACCTGTCCTCAACCGGAAAAACTATCGAGACTCTCCGGCATGAATATGAAGAAGAGGCAAATCGCATGATTACCTTAGAACTGGCACTCGGAGAGATTGCGGACAAAGAAGGAGTGAAAGTGGAAGAAAAAGATATTGATGAGGTTCTCAAAACCGCAAAAACAACCGAGGAGAGAGAGGGGTTGGAGAAGGAAAAATATTATCTTGCTTCGATTCTCAGGCGCCAGAAAACGATTCAACTTCTTGCATCACTGTAGTAAAATACATACTAGCACTCCTGCCCGACAAAAGAGTATAATATGGGCCAAACTCTTATGAATCAGCAACCGAATCAGAAAAAGAAAGCACCGGTCTACGGGAACGACAATGTCCTCGAATCACTTCGGGGTATCGGGTCATCCGTAGGAAAAACCATTGCCAAAGACGTGGTAGCCCAAACCGGAGCCGACATGCTCCGGTCTATTCTCGGAGGTATGCCCCAGTCAGGAGAACTGAAACAAAACCAGACTATTGAATTCGGGAATGCTCCTGAAGCAGTTCCTGCTGTCCAACCGCGAAGATTGGAAACATATCGGGTCATCGCCCGCTCCGACGAAATGGAAGTAAAGCAAAAAATTGAAAGCATCAGAGCTGAACTGAAAGCCCTGTCCCAATCCATAAAAAGCCTCCGTCAGGAAATTACGAAAACCGTTATGGAAGTTCCTGTTGATCCGGGCATCTATCACATGAACTTCTTTGACCACTTACGGAGTTACCTGGTCGCGATGAAGCAGGAAGTCGATGACAGCAGAACGTGGCTCATGGCATTCAATACCAAAAAAGCCAAAAAAGGGTATTGGGGCATGGTGAAAAAACACGGAACGAGTTTCGGCATGTCCAACGAACGGGCTATAGCAACTTCGGCCGGTTAACTTTCTTCAATTCGCTATTTTTCCTTATCTTAGGATATAATTATCTTTAACTTGCACTGGCCGGTTAGCTCAGTTGGTTAGAGCGCTGCATTCACACCTGCCCGACGCCAATGGACCTGTAGCTCAGCGGTAGAGCGTTCGATTCACATTCGAAAGGTCAGAGGTTCGAAACCTCTCAGGTCCACTGCTATGGCAGGCGGGTTGCAGAGGTCGGGGGTTCGAGACCCTCACCGGCCACAGGTACATTTTGTGGTAAAAAACTAGCTTCATAAGGACAGGCCTTGTGAAGCTAAAAATCATACCAATGCTTCCATATCTATTTCTCATCCTCCAAATTCTCTTTGCCGTCTTTTTTTTCTATCTCTGTATTGCATTTATCACCGGTGCGCCGTTTGTGCCATCAACTGATCCGGTGTCACGAACCATGATACAGCTTGCTCACATCAAAAAAGGAATGACTGTCTACGATCTTGGTTCGGGAAATGGAAAACTTCTCTTTCTTGCGGCGGAAAAAGACGCAGTAGCAATAGGATTAGAGATTAACCCATTCCTTGTCCTTCTTTCCAATCTGCGGGCGTATGTTTCCCCGTATCGGGAGAGAATAAAAACGTATTGGAAAAACCTCTGGAAAACCGATGTAAGGGGGGCAAACATAGTCTTTGTCTACCTTCTCCCATGGAAAATGGACAGACTGGAAAGAAAATTGAAAAAGGAATTAAAAAAAGGATCTCTGGTTGTCTCAAACAGTTTCATATTCCCAAACCTGACATGCGTGAGAAAAGATGAGAAAAACCATGTCTATGCATTCCGCATCTCCTAGCCCCATCCCCGCATACTTTAGCATGTTAACATGCTAAAGTAGCATTGAATATTGACAATAGAGGCAAAATGGTTATATTATATAATTACTTCAATTACTTCTCGCTTGCATGAGACCTCACCAACCTCAAAGAGAAGCGCAAAAATCAGCGAAATGATTGGAATGAAGTCACCAAAAATTGGATGGAACCGTCCTTGAGGAAATTGAGGACTCCAATACTATGGTGGCTTTTTTGTTGCTATAAGCTTTATCATAAGAGGAGGAAGTATGTCAAAAATATTAGACAAAAAATTACAGAAAATGTCTGAAAAAGAACTGCAGCTTTGGGCATTGCGCCATACGGCAGAACATGTCCTGCACACGGCACTGCAGAATCTTTATCCGGAACTGAAAAAAGCCATGGGTCCGGCAACGGCTGACGGGTTTTATCATGACTTCGACCCTTCTCCGCCAGCCGGCGGATCAGGGAATGTCTATAAAATTTCTGAAGAGGATTTTCCGAAGATCGAAAGAGAGATGCAACGGCTTATCGATGCAGACCTTCCGATGGTACAGAAATATATTTCCGGTGACGATGCACGGCAGATATTTCAAAACAATCCGTATAAGTTAGAATGGGTAGATGATATCCAGAAGCGGGGAGAGAAAATTTCCATTTACTCCATGGGAAATAAGGATGTCGATCTTTGCAGCGGGCCTCATATCAAATCAACAGGAGAAATAAAGGCGTTTAAATTATTATCTATTGCCGGCGCGTACTGGCACGGGGATGAAAAAAATAAAATGCTGACAAGAGTCTATGGCACCGCATTTCCAACACAAAAAGAACTGGACGACTATCTCTTCGGGTTAGAAGAAGCAAAAAAACGCGATCATCGCAAACTTGGACAGGAACTTGATCTGTTTTCCATAAGTCCACTCACAGGCCAAGGGCTTATACTTTGGCACCCACGGCTTTCGATAGTACGTAATGTTATTGAACAATTCTGGAGGGACGAGCACTATAAACGCGATTACCAGCTGGTATTTACACCACATATAGGAAGTGTCGATATGTTTGTGAAAAGCCGTCATTTATCCAAATATATTAATTATATGTTCCCGATCATGCTGCATGAGCATATTGAGGGTGAAAGTGCTCCGGACTACACAACAGACGAGGTCCTCAAGCCCATGAATTGTCCAAATCATATACAGATTTACAAAGCTCGTCCTCGAAGCTACCGAGAATTACCCATGCGTATAGGGGAGCTTGGGACGGTATACCGGTATGAACGCGCTGGAGTCCTCCACGGCATGACGCGTGTACGCGGCTTTACGCAGGATGACTCCCATATATTTTGCACACCCGACCAAGTGATTGGTGAGGTGAGAGAGGTCCTTAAAATTATGAAGGATTTTTATAAAATTTTTGGCTTTTCTGACTACCAAGCGTATATAGCAACAAGACCTGAAAAATATCTTGGTGGTGTAGATGCTTGGAATTTTGCCGAAGCATCTCTTAAAAAAGCTGCCAAAGAAGAAGGATTTTATTATAAAATTGACGAAGGAGCAGGCGTTTTCTACGGACCGAAAATTGATATGAAAGTGAAAGATTCTCTCGGTCGGGAATGGCAGCTGGGTACGGTTCAGTTTGATTTCAATCAACCAGATCATGCGGAGTCAACCGAACAGGACATCGATGAATTTTGGGCTCTTAAAACCTTCAAACAAAAATTCAAAACAAGAGAAAATTTGGCTCGATATATCAAACGTATTGGTCGAGGTTTCGATGTCACATACATCACTCGCGATGGCAAAGAAGAGCATTGCGTTATGATTCATCGTGTGGTACTGGGTTCAATGGAGCGCTTTTTCGGTATCCTGATTGAGCACTATGGAGGGGCATTCCCAACGTGGCTTAATCCGATCCAGGTCAGAATTTTACCAATTGCAGATCGGCATCTTCCGTATGCAAGAAAGATCTGCGAAACACTTAAAAAAGAAGGTATCCGGGTGGAACTTGATGATCGAAATGAAACCCTGAATGCAAAAATCAGAAAAGGACAACAGGATAAGGTTTCCTATTTACTGATAATCGGAGATAAAGAAATGACAGATAATACAATATCAGTGCGTGATCGATCGGGAAAAAACACAAATGGACTTAAAATCGATGATCTTATAAACGATATTCAGAACCGGATTAAAAATAAAATCATCTAGATATTGTAAAATAACAGTCCACTATTATACAATACCTTTATTATGGTATACCATATTGTCTTATTTACATTTTACGATAATGCAAGTCAGGAAAAAATCAAGGAATTAGCGGATGCGTTAGCGGTTTTATCCAAAAAAATTCCCGGAATCACTCATTATGTCTGGGGGCCGTCAGTCAGTATCGAGCATCTGGAAAAAGGGTATACACATGGATTTATCATGACATTTGAAAATGCACAAATGAGAGATACCTATGTACCGCACCCCTTGCATAAGGAATTGGTAAAAAAATTTGTTGATCCTATATGCGATAAGGGAATCGCCTTTGATATCGAAGAGTAATAATGAATAAACCGTTGTATCCAATAGTTCATGTCGTTACGAAAGACACGTTACCTCTTTACGGTCTGTATCTTAAAGCACAAAAAAAATCCAATCGAATAATCGTCCATATCCACGGTACGTCAGGTAATTTTTATGGCAATACGTTTTATCCATACATTGCTGATGTTGCGTATAAAAATAATTTTTCTTATCTGCAAACAAATAACCGTGGATACGGAAATTTTGAATATGAGCCCGGTGAAGTTCCTCATGGAGCTGCTCTGGAATTATTTGAAGACTCCGTTATGGACTTGGACGCTTGGTTAGAATTCTGTGTTAGCAACGATTTGAATGAAATCATATTGGAATCCCATAGTTTTGGAAACGAGAAAGTAATTTATTATGTAAACAAAGGGAAGTATCGGAAAAATATAATCGGTGTCATTCTTTTGGGATTTAATGACAGTGTGGGCACACAACAGCGATATGAGAAAAAAATCAGGAAAAATTATTTTACTGAAGCAAAAGAATTAGTCAACACAGGGAAGGGACTTTCCTTTTTATCGGATATATTTGGTGGCATTGCCGGAGAAGCGCCATTAAGCGCCAGAAGTTATTTGAATTTTTACTCACCCGGATCGGAATTATCAAAGACTATGCCGCTTCGATTAGGGAAAAAACTACTGATGTATAGCAGGATAAAAGTGCCAATTTTAGCCGTGATAGGTGATAATGAAGAAGGTGAATACACAATAATACCAATAAAAGAAGCTATGGCTCTCATGAAAAAGGAAAATCCGCTGACTGTTGCTCACCAGATAAAAAATTGTGATCATGGTTTTCATGGAAAAGAAAAAGAGTTAGCTGATTTGATAGATACATTTTTAAAAAAGAATTACAAATGAATCACGAAAATTTACTCGCGCTTTACAAAAAGCCAATCTTTTGGGTATAATACCAATAAGAACCGGAAGTATCTCTTGTGCAAACACAGTCAACATTCCACTATCGCATTAATTATCAAATCACGAGCCCCCAGCTCCGGCTCCTAGATGAAGAGGGAAAGCAAATTGGTATTGTCTCCAAACTGGAAGCCTTGCAGAAAGCAAAAGAATTGGATCTCGACGTTGTAGAGATCGCTCCGAACGCCAAACCGCCGGTTGCTAAACTTATAGACGTAAAAAAATTCAAGTATCAGGAGCAAAAAAAAGAGCGGGAAAGCAAAAAAACCCAGAAAAATGTCGGAGTGAAAGAAATCCGGCTTCGTCCGTTTATCGGAACCCATGATTTTGACACACGGGTAGCCCAGGCAAAAGACTTCCTGAAAGACGGAAATCAGGTGAAAATCAATGTGTTTTTCAGAGGCAGGGAGATTACCAGAAAAGAATTTGGATATAATATCATAAAGCGGTTCATTGCTAGCCTTGAGTCGGTAAAAGTTGTGAAAGAACCTCACATGGAAGGCAAAGCTCTCGTCACCATGCTCGTACCGGAGAAAAAATAACTTCGCTAACGCTCGAATTTTCAATTTTCAATTATCAATTTCCAATAATCCCGCTTTTGGCGGGACGGAGTTTAAGACATTGTGATTTGGGATTTATTTGAAATTTGGAATTTGTAATTTGAAAATTTCAACTATATTTACTGAAGTTCGCCGTCTATAAATGAACGTTGCAGATAAGCCTGCTAACCGAGTATAATACTGAGGTATGCCGAAAATGAAAACTCGGAAAATAGTCTCAAAACGCTTCAAAATCACCAGTACCGGTAAAGTGATGCATGGCGTGCAGGGAGCAAGGCATTTACGGAGAAATAAAACGAAATCCAGGCAAAGAAGACAGGATAAGATGATGGAATTAAAGACGAATAGACACAGCAGGAATATAAGAACAATGTTACAAAAATAAAGTTATATGAGAGTAAAACGGGGTGTCACCAGTCACGCAAAGCACAAAAAAATCTTTCAGGCAAATAAGGGCTACCGGATGACCAAACGGAGGCTTATACGTGTAGCCAAGGAGGCGTATCTTCACGCAGGAGAATACGCGTTTGCAGGACGACGGAACAAAAAACGGGATTTTCGTCAAGCATGGATTGTCAGAATTTCCGAAGCAGTCAAAAAACAGGGGATAAATTACAGCACATTCATAAAAAACCTTAAGAATGCAAAAATTACTCTTGACAGGAAAATTCTTGCAATTTTGGTTCTGGACCATCCAGCTGTCTTCCAGGCAATTGTTGACAAAGTAAAATCATTTAAGTAAGATGAATTTCATGGATGATAAAAAACGTGCCCAATTTGATAAAGAATTTGAAAAATTGAAGAAAAAAGCAGAGAGAAAAGAAAGAAAAAATGCACTGTATAAACCGGTAACAACTCTCTATTTTGAAAAGGCACTATATAATTCGCTGAGAGCATTAGAAATACGATTTGAAAAGAAATTTGCAACAGATGAAGAACTTAAAGAAATCGAAAATAAAATAGACGGATTACACAATAAGTTTGATATATTATTTGAAAAATTGGATTGGTTTACAGGGAAATATACAAAACTTGAAGAAGAGCAAACAATTATTGGCAGTAAAGTTGTTGATCATGGTGAACGGATCGAAACAATGGAAAAAAAGGTTGGAATATATGCAAGTTAATAAAAATAATCAATTTTTTGCATGTTTTAGAACCTCGCAAAGCGGGGATTCTTTGGATGCATAAAAATCGACAAAAATAAGCAACCAGCGAACCCCGCAAGAAGCGGGGTTTTTGATGGTAGAGTTGCTGATTCGCCTATCGGCGAAGAGGCGTACTCTCCCACATCCGCCAAATATCGCTCTTCGAGCCGTCTACGAATAGTAGTGAAAAGGCGAGAAGAAAGATATGGCGGAGTGCTATATGTAATATAAATATTTTACAGTTGAATGATTGAACTATGAAACAGTACAATAAATCTATGTCTGATACTAACGAAAATAAAACAATACCGACGGATCAGCTCGTGAGTCTTCTTCTTGCGCTCAAAGAAGATGCCCAGCATCAAATCGATGAATCTGACGCTTCCTATGAGGAAATTCGGCAATTATTTTTCGGTAAGGAAAGCGAGTTGACACACCTCACTCAGTTCATGCGTTTCGTCCCCAAAGAAGATAAACAGCGGGTCGGCATTGTCTTAAATCAGGTAAAACAGTCTCTCGAAGCACTCCTTTCAAAAAAAGCCAAAGAATCCGGTATCGTTAATGAGGATTGGATGGATGTGACAGCTCCGGGTATACGCCCCCCTGTTGGACACCTGCATATCGTCACCCAGGCAATTGAGGAAATTACGGAAATTTTTAATAAACTCGGATTTACCCGTGTCAGGCACCCGGAAGTGGATTGGGATTGGTACGCGTTTGAGGCACTCAACATGCCGAAGAATCATCCTGCTCGGGATGAGTGGGAGACGTTTTTAATCAATCACACACCGGGTGTGAAAGAAGTCCACACACCCGGTGTGCGAAATATAGTTCTTACTCCCCATACCAGCAACGGTCAGGTACGGGAGATGGAAAAAGGCATTTTACCAATCAGGATGATTAACATTGCCAAGTGCTACAGGCGTCAGATTGATGTTTCCCATACCCCAATGTTTCATCAGTTTGAAGGACTCTATATTGACAAAAATGTATCAATCGGACACCTGAAAGGAGTTCTCGATTATTTTGCTAAGGCGTTTTTTGGTCCGGATCGGAAAACCCGCATCCGCCCGTTTCATTTTCAATTCACAGAACCTTCATTTGAAGTGGACATTTCCTGCGGAATTTGCAATGGTAAGGGTTGCCGGCTCTGCAAGGAAGGGTGGCTGGAACTCGGAGGAGCAGGCATGGTGCACCCGGTAGTTTTAGCCAATGGTCGCATCGATACAACATTCTATAACGGGTTTGCGTTCGGATGGGGAGTGGAACGATGTTTTATGATGAAATCCGGCACTCAACTTGATGACATCCGGGTGTTATACGGAAATGATGTGAGATTTTTAGAACAATTTTGAAAAAGCACGAAACACGAAATACGAAACAAACTCAAAAAGTTTAATATTTAAATTTTAAGTATTTAATATTGTTTCGGATTTCGATATTCGAATTTCGAATTTACTTAATATGAATATCTTAGTACCCGATTCCTGGCTTAGGGACTATCTCAAAACCAAAGCAACTCCAAAGCAAATAAGGGGGTATCTTTCTTTGTGTGGTCCGTCTGTGGAAAGAATCAATACAGTAAATAAGGAAATTGTCTATGACATCGAAGTAACCAGCAATAGACCGGACATGATGTCAGTATCCGGTATTGCCCGGGAAGCGTCTGTCATCTTACCGCGATTCGGTATCAAGGCAGAATTCGTAAATGATCCGTATATGATTCAAAAATCATTTTTCAAATCCGGTTCGAAATTTTCATTATCCATAACAACGGACGTTCAGTTAAATCCGCGTTTCACTGCAATTGTTATTGACAAAATAAAAAACAAGCCGTCTCCTCCGTGGATGCAAAAATGGCTGACCTTCTCCGGTATGCGGCCGATTAACAGCGTCGTAGATATCACGAATTATTTGATGAAGGCATTCGGACAACCGGTTCATGCGTTTGATTACGACCAAATTCTTACCAATAACAAAGGCATTCCAACTATGATTCTTCGGGCTTCAAAAAAAAGAGAACGAATAACAACATTGGACGGAAAAATGCATACTCTCCCGGGAGATGACATAGTTATTGAGGATGGATCAGGCCGGCTTATTGATCTCTGCGGCATAATGGGCGGAGGAGTTTCCCATATAACGGAAAAAACGACACGCATGGTTTTGTTTGTCCAGACGTATGACCCTTCACATATACGAAAAACCTCCATGGCGCTTGCCCACCGAACCGAAGCAGCTTCGCTTTTTGAAAAGGGAATAGATACAGAACTTGTGATGCCAACGATCTTAAAAGGAATTGAGCTTCTCACAAAACTGACCGGCGGCGTTGTTGCAAGTAAACTCTACGATATCTATCCAAAGCCTTTTGAGCCGTACACTGTTTGGGTATCCCGGAAAAAAATCAATACCTATATGGGATTTGACCTTACTGACAATGAAATTAAACGAACGCTCACTCCGCTTGGGTTTACCCCGACAATCTCCAAAGATTCGGTAACGGTCACGGTGCCGAGCTTCCGAAAAGATATAACAATTGACGTTGACATTATTGAGGAAATCGCTCGCATTTACGGATATCATAATATTAAAACTAAACTTCCTGATACCGAGCCTCCGGTGGTATTTGAAGACCCGATCCTCAAAGAAGAGCTTGTTATCAAACACGCACTAAAAGGTTGGGGATATACGGAACTAGTCACCTATTCCATGGTTTCCGAAGAACTCATGGATGTATTCGGATTTTCAAAAGAAAAAGTCTATACCATCAGCAATCCCTTAACATCCGAATGGATCTATATGCGGCCGTCGCTTCTCCCAAGCATGCTTTTGACGATTCGTCAAAACCTTCCGTATCGGGAGTACCTGTCATTATTTGAACTTTCTATGATTTATAGATATCGGAAAAATGATATCCCGGAGGAACACCCGATGCTTATCGTTGGTATTACCGGAAATGAATTTTATACATTGAAAGGTGCAGCCGAAGCATTGTTTGATTCATACGGTATTCCTTTTCCGAAAGACGAAGGACCAATTCCGAAATGGTACATGATCGACCGTTGTTTGTCTTTAGGGGAATATGGATTCGTCGGCGAAGTTTCTCATGATGTATTAACAGCCATGGGAATTTCAAAACCCGTAACGATTCTCGAGTTGGATTTCTTAAAGCTTCATATGCATAAAGTGCAGACAAAACAATATGCACCGATTCCCAAATATCCGGCAAGCTATGAAGATATTGCTCTTGTAGTCCCTGAAAAAACGCTTATCGGTCCCATGATCAGTGATATCCGATCCATGCATCCTCTCATTTCTGAAGTAACACTCCTTGACCGGTATCAAAATACCAGAACATTCCATATCGTATATCAAAGCAGTGAAAAAAATCTTACTGCTGATGACATTCAACCGATCCGGGAAAAAATCCTTCGTATGGTTTCCTCAAAATACCAGGTAACGCTCAAAACCGTTTAAGGAATTGGTGTGGGAGTAGGAGACGGGGTATTGGTTGGAGTATCTACCGGCAAAGGGGTCGGCGTGCCGTAGGGCTGGTTGACTCCTATTGCGATCTCCCGTTCTGTCGTGTTTCCTTTGTCATCCTCTGCTCTTACCCGTATTGTATGGAGACCGTTTGACAGAGAAAAATTGTCTGATATCGTTTTTCCGTTTGACTCTTTTTTTTTGTCTCCGTCAATAAATATTTCCATCTTTGTAATAGTTCCGACAGATGTACCTTCAGCAGAGACAGTAACGCTGTTATTGTTCACTTGTGATCTATCGGACGGTTCTTTAATAATGACCGTTATTGTGTCGTCTCCTTCATACGTTTCTCTGGGGGGTTTCAGTTTGCTATCCGACTGACCGTTCAGCCAGGCATCAATTCCTTCCTGCCACCGGTTTTTCCCGTCTGTAGAAACCGGATCCTGCTCCTTAAACACAATATACTGCTTTGTTTCATAATCACCTTTGGCAATTTCTACGGCGTTTGCCAGTTTATTTCCGTCTTTTTTTGAAATCTTTAGATTTTGGTAAATAGAGGACGGAGTATTGGGTTCCGTACCTTTGATGTAATACTCTTTTCGCTTGGGCATACCGTCAACCGGTGTTCCTGAGCCAAATGCGTCAATTTCCATTTCTATGATATTTTCCGGTTTGACAAACGGTTCATCTTTTTTATCTTTCAGAATTTCCCGGATAATCCGGTTCCAGATGGGAGCAGCACCCGTTACGCCTGATGCTAAGGTGGGATTCATAGGGGAATTGTCATTGTTTCCTACCCACACACCGACAACGAAAGAAGGAGTGTAGCCGATCGTCCAATTATCGCGTTTGTCATCGGTAGTTCCAGTTTTGACCGCAACTGATTTATCAGCAATAAAAAGATATGACCGTTCGCCGAATATTTCTTTCCGGGCGCTGTTGTCTGAAAGAATGCTGGAAATAAGAAATGATACATCTTCCGAAAGAACGCGTTTGGCTGATGTCGGAAGCTGTTCAAACAGTACTTTCCTTTTTGCATCTTCCACCTTGAGAAGCGCTTTCGGCTCCTGTTTTACGCCTCCGGTCCCAAATATTCCATATGCACTGGTGATGTCCAGAAGTGTCACTTCTCCTCCTCCTAATGTCAGAGAGAGCCCGATCCGTTTCATGTTTTCATCATTGGGCTCCAGAGACGTCATGCCCATGTCATTTGCTGTTCTGAGGATATCCCGGATCCCTACCAACGCACTCACTTTCACGGCAATCGTATTGATGGAGTTGGCAAGAGCGTACCGCAGCTGCATCGGCCCTCTGTATTTCAGATCGTAATTTTTTGGATTGTATTCAGGTTTTTTCGGATCCCCCGAAGGGTACTTGGTCTCAACGTCCAGAAGGACAGTTGAGGCCGTATAGCCCTTTTTGAAGGCCGCGGCATAAGAAAACGGCTTCATAGCCGATCCCGGCTGCCGGATCCCTTGGGTTACGACGTTAAACTTAAGGCCTGCAGCGTCCGTTGCCGTGTAATCCTTGGATCCGACCATGGCCAAAATCTCTCCGGTTTTGGGGTCAATAACAACAGCCGCACCGTTACTTGCTTTAAGATTTTTGATTTTATCAACTTCTTCTTTTACTATTGCCTCTGCCTTCTCCTGAAGTTTTAAATCTAATGTCGTTGTGACCCGCAGTCCTCCGGCGTTGACTGTTTTTTCACCGAATTTTTCAACGAGAATATCTTTTATATAGGCAACAAAATGCGGTGCTTTGAGCCCTATATCTCCTTTGACAAAGTTCGCCTGATCCAATTTTCCCTTTTCGTCAATTTCCTCTTTAAAATTGATGTAGCCGTCTTCCCGCATTCTTCGCAAAACCTGTTGAGCGCGCGGTATATATGCGTCTTCATCGTTTCCGAAAGGAGAATAGTATGATGGGGATTGCGGTAATCCGGCTAATATGACGCATTCAGTGCGGGACAGTTCTTTTGCGTGTTTATCAAAGTAATACTTCGCAGCTGCTTCCAGTCCTACTGCCGTTCCGCCGTACGGAGCCTCATTGAGGTACATCTGCAGAATTTCATCCTTACTGTATTTCCTTTCTATCTGAATTGCCAATACGGCCTCTTTCATCTTCCGGGGCAATGTCCGTTCCTGGGACAGAAGAACGTTTTTAACCAACTGCTGTGTTAATGTTGACCCTCCCTGAAAATTATGGAAAATAAAAATATTTACTATTGCCCGAAAAATACCCTGTGAGGATAATCCCTGATGTTTGTAGAAATTTTTGTCTTCTATGGCAATTGTTGCCTCCCTGCAGTCTTTTGGAATATCGTCAAAAGAAACCGGAATTCTGTTTTGGTCCTCAAAAATATCATAAATCGTCTCACCGGTTCTGTCTAAAATAACCGTGGATAATCCCTCGACCCGCCTGACTTTATCCGGCCTCGGGAGATCCTTGGCATACCACGCAAAAAGAATGCCAACTCCGAGAATACCGGCAACGATGAGAAAGAAAAGAACTGTTATTGCCAATCGAAGCCTATGCAGCCGTTTCTCCTTCCGCCAAAAACTTCCCCGCAGTGTCCGGTCCCAGTAGTATTCCTGCATAACACCTATTGTACTGTACTATTTACCCTCTTGACAAACTGTCTTATAGTTTGATATAGTTTGTCTACAATTTAATAGGAAAAGCAATAACGGAGATGAAGTAGGGATAGAATTGTGACAGGAGAAAGCAATCGGCTGATGAAAGATTGCCGTAAATTCTCGCCTCGAAATACCCTCCATCAGCTGAAAGACTGAAAAAATAAAAGTAAGTCGATCCGGGTAAGCCCGTAAAAGCAGAATGTGAATGTCGCTTTAAGTGGAGTTCACAAATGAGGCTAAGGTAGAAGTCGGTCTCTTGACCGATTTTTTTGTAGAATCAAGATATTCCACTTTAGCATGTTAACATGCTAAAGTATGCCTTAGCAAAACAAGGTGGTACCGCCCTTTCTTGAAAGAGCCCTTGTAAGTTTCCAACGTATTGTTGGGGATTTACAAGGGCTTTTTTTAATGGCCCGAAAGGGGGTGAATAATATATGCACAGATGTGAACATCTTAGAAATGGTAATTGTTCGGCTATACATACTATATTTCATAGAGAAGGCGGAGAAGTACTTACTTTTGTTCCATCATTTGGAATACCAAAATCGTGGGCAGATGAAGGCACTCTACGAACTCATTGGTCAGCCCGTTGTGTTGCAACCAATGATTTTGCAGCACAGTCTCGATGTAGTGATTTTAAAGCACTAATAGATGAAGAAGGAATACATCGAACTCTTTTTGAAATAGATACAAACAAAAAACCGATTGAGGTAGAAAAAGAAAATATTCGGCTTTTTATTGCATCTCTTAATTCTTTATTACCTTTACAAAATGATAACGAGGTAAAAGAATTATCAGATATTGTTAAAGAAGATGCCGAGAACCAACCCAAGAAAAGTATTTTTAGAGAATTGTTCAAAAATCGAGTTTTGTTTAAGAAACGATAATAATCATTCTTGCCCAAAAGAAGGTTAAGGAACCAGCCTTCCGATGGGCAAACAAATAGTATGAAAACAGTTGGAATTATCGGAGGATTTGGCCCGGAAGCGACTGTATTGTTCTACAAAGAACTCATACAGGAATGTCGTCATGCAGGCCTAAAGCATCAACCGCATCTTGTCGTGTGGAATGTTCCTGTACCGAAAAAGCTTGAAACCGATTTATTGATTAAAAATACATCTGTTAAGGAATGTATTCCTTTACTGACCGATGCGGCGATTAATCTTGAACGGATAGGCGCTGATTTTATTATCTTGCCGTGCAATACACTGCACATCCTTACTCCATTCATCAGAAAATCTATAACAATTCCATTCCTAAGCATTATCGACACTACTATTATGCATCTACATAACAATATGATAAAAAGAATCGGGTTGTTGGGTACATCAATGACTGTCAAACATAATCTGTTTGCCAAAGCGGATCAAGCTATCGAGTTTGTTATACCATCACCTATGCTTCAAAAAATAATTGATTGTGCACTCTATGAATTTGTTTCAACCGGTAACTCAACGCCGTTAAAAAAAAATTAAAATCCGCTCAACAGATGTTTCGAAAAAAAAGCGTATCGGATGTTTTAGTTGCGTGTACCGATTTTCATGGAATTGTGAATAAAAGTTCAAATATAACCATTCACGATACACTATCAATTCTTATTCGGGATACAATAAAGAACATAGTAGGAACACAAAAGTAGATATGATATAGTAAAATAAACTCTATGGATACTGTTGAAGAACTATTAACCAGAGGTATTGAAAATATTATTCCCAACAAAGAGAAGTTACGGGAGCTTTTGGCCGGCGGGAAAAAACTGAATATTTATCTGGGCATTGACCCCACAGCGACAACTATCCATCTTGGCCATGCAGTACCATTGCGAAAACTCCAGAAATTTGCAGAACTAGGCCATCACGTCACGTTTCTTATCGGTGACTTTACCGCCCTTATCGGCGATACATCGGATAAAGACAGCGAGCGTCCGCAGTTAACGAGCAAGCAAATTGAACAAAACTTCCAAACGTACAAGTCGCAAGCGGAAAAACTATTGGATTTTTCAAAAATAACCGTTCGCCATAACAGTGAATGGTTATCCAAGCTTTCGTATGCGAAAATCATCGAGATTATGCAGCATTTTTCCGCCGGTGATTTTTTTAACAGGGAACTCATTAGAAAACGGTTAAGTGAGAGTAAACACGTCGGACTTCATGAAATCATGTACCCGGTCATGCAGGGATATGACAGCTACTTCATGGATACTGACATACAACTCGGAGGAACAGACCAAACGTTCAATATGCAGGCAGGACGAATCCTTCAGAAGGATCTCAGGAATAAAGAGTCATTCATCATCGCAAACGGTTTTCTTACCGGAACCGACGGACGGAAAATGAGTAAAACCTGGAACAACGCTATCTGGCTGACAGATAAACCAAATGATATGTTCGGCAAAATCATGTCTATTCAAGATACGTTGCTTGAGGAATATTTCCTGCTTGCAACAAACGTACCAATTGGAAAGATTGAGGAAGTTAAAAAACGTTTGAGTGACGGAGAAAATCCGATGGTTCTTAAAAAAGAACTTGCCCGCACAATTGTCAAAGAACTCCATGGAGAGGAACAAGCAAACGAGGCTCAACAATCATTTGAGGCGACATTTCAGAAACAAAAAGAGCCCTCAAAAGATATGGTAACAATATTCCATACTGACAAAGATACGGTAGATATTGTTTCCGTCTTAGTAGAATCCGGTTTATGTAAAAGTCATTCAGAAGCAAGGCGGTTAATTGTTCAAAAGGGGATTGATGAAGAATCAATCTGCATGGACAATACTATTGTTAAGGTTGAAAATGATAGAATATATAAGATCGGTAAAAAAAGATTTCTCAAAATACAGAAAGGGGCGATATGACCGGGTAGTGAAACTTCAGAAGATTATATTCTTTTATGTATATGTCTTGTATAGCCTTAAAAATAGAAATCTATACATTGGTTCAACTAACAACCTTATTCGAAGAGTAAAAGAACATAATCTTGGACTAAATAAATCGACTAAATCATATAAACCGTGGAAACTTATTTATTATGAAGCAAGCCTTCATGAACAAGATGCAAAACGCAGAGAGTATTATCTCAAAACAAGTCAAGGAGGAAGACTTCTCAAGCGCAGATTGAAAGAATATCTATTCTCTCTGCGTTTTGCCTGAAGTTCTACTACCCGGATGAATTTCTTTCGAAAACACGAAAAATTTTGGAAAGTGATTGTTGTCATCGCATCCCTCGCGCTTATCGCTACGTCGTTTGTTCCGCTTCTCTATATCCGTTAAAAACGTGCATTCCAATCCAATCCAATCCATTTGACGAAAATAAATAACCGCCGTACAATATCTGTAGTATGCAAAATTTTACTGTCCTATTCCAAAGCGAACCTGAAGGCGGATTTACCGCCATTGTTCCGGCGCTTCCCGGATGCGTTACCTATGGAAAAAATGTAGAGGAAGCAAAAAGGATGGCCGTTGATGCGATAGAAGGGTATATCGCCAGTTTACACAAACATAATGAACCGGTTCCTTCAAGCGGAGAAACGTTCATCGGCAATGTTCAGCTGTCAACTGTAAAAAGTCAATCAATCCATGCCTAAACTCCCGATACTTACTCCGAAACAACTGATTCAAAAACTGAAACGGATCGGCTTTATAAACGATCATCAAACAGGAAGCCATATTATCATGTACCACAAACGAACAAAAAACCGGGCTGTCATCCCGTATCATCTCAAAACAATTCCAAAAGGAACATTACTCTCTCTTCTTCATGAAGCAGGCCTTGCAAAAGAAGATATTTGTAATTGCTAATCTCATTACATTGCAAAGCTGCGCTTTACAGAAGAATGTCATCCCGCACTTGATGCGGGATCTTAATCCGCATATAGTGAAAGAATGGATTCCGGCTCATTGGCCGGAATGACAATGAAACATGAATCTCCGGCTTGATACGTCTATCCAATATGTTCTCCGCGTCGGCCCTGTGATGGCTAAGCGTCTGGAAAAACTCGGAGTACGTACGGTCCGCGATCTTTTGTTCTATGTACCGTTCCGATATAACGATTTTTCCCGTATCGTACCTGTCAGTCATGTTGTCCCCGGAACAACCGTCACTGTTGAAGGTGTTGTGCATTCAATCCGGAATATTTTCACCAAAACCGGAAAAAAATTGCAGGAAGCCGTAATCAGCGATACAAGCGGACTTTTAAACGTCATCTGGTTTAATCAAATCTATCTACCTAAAATCATTCACGAAGGCGACCGAATATCTCTCTCTGGACCGATTGGATTTTTCGGCAATAAACTGGTGATGGAATCGCCCTCGTATGAAATACTGGGA
>Ga0209518_1000372_pt1 | contig 58987 bp, 84 predicted proteins | sample RifGroB1_FD_183993 | JGI IMG/M metagenome (GOLD analysis project Ga0209518, IMG submission 183993) | Groundwater microbial communities from Rifle, Colorado, USA - Groundwater B1 (SPAdes) (version 2) | ecosystem: Environmental > Aquatic > Deep subsurface > Groundwater | place: Rifle, Colorado...
AAGCGCCACGACCTCCTCTTCACTCGCGCCCGCGGGCGCCCGTTCACGAAGAAGTCCGTGGAGCGGGTGACGCACGCCTGGGGTGAGCGGGCTGGCGTCCCCCAGTGCGTGCCCCACCGCTTCCGCCACAGCTTCGCCACGACGCTCCTGGAGTCGTGCGGGGACCTGCGCGTCGTCCAGGAGGCGCTCGGCCATGCGGACATCAAGAGCACGACGATCTACACGGAGGTGACCGACCGGCGCCTGCGGGAGGCCGTGGCGAGCCTGCCGTGGGGGCGCCCGTAATCGGCGCTGGCGCCCGTGCGGCGGGGTCCCGAGCGGCACGACGGCCGAGGACCTGTAAGCCCGCGCCGAGCGACGGGCTACTTCGTCGGTGGCTCGGCCAGCCGCGCCTTGACCTGCTTGAAGGCCGCCACGCACCCCAGGATCCCTGCCAGCAGCCACGTGGCCGCGCCGGGGACCTGCGCGGCCCCGGTCTGCTCCATGATGCCGCCGGCCAGCACCCCGCCGGCGGCGATCACGAAGTCGCTCACGGCGTCGAGCCAGATCTTCGTCGTCGGGTTCATCCTCATCCCCTCCAGCCACACGGGTGGCACACGTACTCGTCGGTCGCCCTCGCCTTCCACAGAAGCCGTTGGCAGCGCGGGCAGCGTCGCTGCCAGACCATCCCAGGGCGCTCCTTGGCGGACTGCTCGCCCACGTTAGCGCGGCAGGAGCTTCGGCAGGAAGCCGCCAAGCCCACCGCCCGGGAAGAACGCGGCGCCGAGCTTGATCCCGTCGCGCTGGAGCTGGAGGACCACCTGGGCGCACTCCGCAGAGATCGGCTCGGCAGATTTCGCCTTGGCGATGTGGGCCCGCATGACGAGCGTCGCCAGCCCTGGTCTGTTGGCCTCATCTGCCGGAGGCTCGGTTGTCTGGAGCCGCTCGGCGATCTCGGCGAAGCACTCGGGCCAGCGGTCGCCGACCGGCAGCCGCCCCACCTCGCGCGCCACGCGCCCCTCCTGGGCGGCCTGCGCGAAGTCGGTCGCCGTGAACGCCTTCAGGTCGCCGAGGGCACCACCAGTGGCGCAGCCGGCGGCCAGCGCGGCGCCGAGGCTTAGGGCCACGATTCTTACAGTTCTGCTCATCGCGTCGCCTCCTTGGGCGCGAGGCACCTAGCCTCTATCTCTAGCGTGTTGACTACGTCGGCGCGGCGGGACGGCGCGGCGAAGGCGCGCAGGAAGAGCAGGAGCGCCACGGCGGCTTCGTTCACGGGGCCTGCCACTACGGCACCAGCGGAATGCAGTCGTAGTTGACGACGCGCCCGGCCGCGAACTCTGCCGCGACGGCCTTCGCCGCGACCTCGAGCGTCTCGTTGTCGAGCCGCAGGCATCCGTAAGTAGGACGTAGATTCCCACCGGGTCTTAGGTCTCCGCCGTGGATGCCGAGGCCACGCCGCCCAGCCTCCCATGCGGCCTTCGCCTCACCGCCGATCGGGAAGAGCCGCAGGAAGAAGGGACCGTAGGAGCGCGCCGGCTGCTTGCTCTGCTCGATCGCGGTGACGCGGTACTCGCCAAACGGGTGGTCGCCGAAGGAGCCAGTGCCGTCGTCGTCCCTGGTGCCCTCCGCGCGCTCTTTGGCGTCGTCGGCTTCGCCGCGGCAGCGCACAGGTCCGAACAGGACCCCGCCGGCGTCGTCGAGGACCCAGAAGCGCCCCTCTGCCTCACGGTCGGGGGGGAGTTGCGCGCGGAGTCTCATTGGCCGCAGGCGTCCTGCATGTCGGTGTTGCCCTTCCAGACGCCGCGGCAGATCAGGCGGTAGAGCCTCAGATTCTCCCGCTGGTTCGCGCCCGTGATGGCCTCGTGCGCCCGTATCGCACCGAGCGTCGCCGACTCGCTCGTGATGCTGTTGGGAAAGAATGGCGACCTGAGACCGATTGGGTGGAAGAAGTTGAGGAGATAGAGGAGGAGGAAACCCGCGATGCCAGCGGGGCCGATGATCTTCTTCCACACGAAGGTCCGCACGTCCGTGCGGAGGGTGCTGAAGTCGCTGTCGGGAGGGTCCACCTCGCGCCGCTGGGGAGGACTCATCTATTCGACCTTAATGGGGCGCCACGTCTTCGTGCCCACGTCCGGACGGAACCGCTTGGGATCCACGCCCGCACGCTTCGCGGCGGCCTCCACGAGGCCGTCGAGTTCCCGCGCCCTGGCCTGATACTCCGCCTCGAGCGCCCGCACCTCGGCCTGAATGGCCCGCGCCTCTTGCTGGAGCTTCTGGCTCCGCTCCTCGAGCACTTTGCGCTCGAGCACGACACGCTCGATCGTGAGCGCCTCCAACTCCTCCAACTTCGGGGGAGCCTTCGCCTCCTCGGCCCAAGCGCCGGGAACGACGAGGAGCCAGAGCAGCGCGAGTATGGCGGTCTTCACGAAACCCTCCCGGGTGTGGTGTAGGCGAACTTGTCGAGGAACATGGTCCCGTTCCAGCGGAACGCGAAGCGGGGTGTGCGGTTCTGGAACCACCCCGGCGGCTGGACGGGTGCGCCGTAGCCCGGCGTCGGGTCCGCCCACCAGGTCTCGACGCCGTCCACGAGCTCAACCCAGGCGTGGCCGACGCCACCCGCGAGCACGCCGGCGACGAGGTACAGCTCCGCGCCCTCGGCGAGCGCCCAGGTGCGGGCGATCGTCCACACCGCCGCGTCCTCGCAGTCGCCGCTGGCGTAGTGCTCCGTCTCTTTCGGGCTCTGCCAGAGGTCGCTCCCGGGCTGCTCGGCTCGGTACGGGAACTGCTGGCACTCGAGGACGGCCTGGCGGAGGGCGTCGAGCGGCGTCATGGCTTGTCCAGGACGAGGCAGTCCCACCGAGCGCCGGGATCGACGCGGACCCAGGAGCCGCCGCGCTCCTTGCAGAGCTGCGCGTTCAGCTCGTCGAGTTGCTGGTCGTAGGGCGTCTCGGTGACGGGCGCTTTCTGCCACGCTGGCGCGGCGCACCCGACCAGGAGGAGCGCGATTAGCAGGAGCCTCAGCCCGGGCCGCCTCATCATTCGCTCACGCCCAGCTCTTGCAGGACGCGCGCGCGCGTGGCGGGCGGCAAGACGTCGAGTTTCTCGCGGTACGTCCGCTCGCGCTGCTGATCACGGGAACACCTCCGTTTCCGTGATCATTCCAGGATCCTCCACGCCAGCTCGCCCAGTACGGACATCGCACACACCGCCACGACATCCCCCGTCGGCTGCGTCATGAACGTGAACATCCCTCGCGTCGCGTCAGCACAGGGCAGGAGGATGCCAATGTCGCGAAGCCTCACGCCCCCGTCCACGGTGAGCGCCACGGAGTCGGCGTTCTTGGGCTTGACGTACAGCGAGCGCGGGTTCGGCTGGGAGCCCACCACGCTGAGGGTCGGCTCATCGTCGAGCCCATACTGCATCCAGATTCCGTCCGTATCGAAGGTGTTGCGGATCTCGAAGGACGGCGCGTAGGGGCCATGATGACGTGAGACGAGGGCAAAGTTGGCCGATCCGTCGCCGAAGACGACTTCGATCTGCTGGCCATCGTACCGGATCGTCGAGGCGTCCATCGCCTGCAACGAGAGTCGTCGATCGCCGCGGGAGTCAATGCGGATGCCCGTGCCCGCGACATCCCACGACCAGCCGAGGCCGTTCACGACGCGGAAGATCGGGTTGACTTCGGGCACGGCCAGGAAGGTCGTCGCCGTGGCGGCCCCGGCGCCGAACACCACGCCCAACCCGAACACCGTGAGCGCCCGCACGACGCATCTCACGGAAACACCTCCGTCACGAGGTAGAACACCATAGCGCCCTGGCTCAGGTTCGTGGCCGCGCCGTCCCCGAGGTTGCCCGTGCCGCTCGTGATGCGATAGGTCACCGTGGTCGTCGAGCCCCAGGACATCAGCACGCCGTTGAACAGCGCGCCGTTCGCGCTCCGTGCGGCCGCGTTCAGGCTGGCGCCCAGCTCCGCGTCCGCGTCGCCGAACTGCGCGGTGGCGGCGTCGAGGTCCATCGAGGCCAGGAGCTGCGTGCCGCCCGCGCTCGTGCCCAGCGTGCCCGACAGCGTCGCGGTCGTGCAGACTGCGGTGCAGGCGTAGGTCGTCGTCAGGTCGGCGAACACCGCTTTCAGGAACGTCTTGGCGGGCAGCGTGGCGATCGTGAGGTCGCAGGTCGTCGCGGCGGCGATGCAGTTGGTGGAGAGGACCGTGACCTTGTAGACGACGGAGCGGACGGAACTCGTGTTGTTGACCGTGACACCCGTCCCACTCCCCACCGTGAGCGCTGGTTCGGTGAGTTGCAAATCGCCCGTATTGGAGAGCGTGGCCATCGCAATGGTATTGAGCTGGTTGTTCCATTGATACCCAGATGTCCCAGCACGAAAGAGCAGCTGAGGCCCAGCACCATAGATCGACGGCCCGGTATTGCCGGTCGCATTCCACGTCAACGTCCCAGCAGATGCGCCGGGCGAGACACCGAGCCCGATGATCGACGTGCTCAGCGTCCCCAGCGTCGTCCCGTCCGTCGTGATTTTGGCGTGGCCGGGGGCGGCTTGCGACAGGTAGAGTGTTGACGCGGCATCGGCCTGGTTTGACGTGCCACTCCATCGCAGGGAGTAGTCCTTCGCCACCGCCATCATTGACGACGTGAACCGGATGGAGTGTGTCCCCTGGTTCAAGTTGAAGTTGATGGTCTCAGAGCCAAATGAGAGACCCGTCCCGATTTGAGCGTCACGCGCCAGACTCGGCGCCGCCGCCGTGCCGTCGGGGAGGAGGAGGGGACCCTGCGTGATCGTGAGGAAGGGGAGCGTGGTGGGCGAGGGGTACTGGATCGTCTGGGCGTGGCCCAGTGGCGCGACCGGCCCCAGGAGGAGCAGGAGCGCGAGCAGGGCAGCAAGCGGCTTCGCCATCATGTCTTCCTCACTTGTAGAACACGGCCATGACGGTCGCCGCCGTCGCGCCCTGCTGGATCGCCAAGAAGCGCGAGATCGACTGCGTGCAGATCGTCAGCGTTGTCCCCGCGTGCGCGTCCATCCCAAGTGCGGGCGTCGGCGTGCCGCCGTCGTCGAGGTACATGATGGCGGCCGTCTGGACCTTGGCGACGGCCAGTACGGGGGCCGCCCCGCCCGCCGTGTAGGTCGCTACGGTGAAGCCCACGGCCGTCGTGCTGACCGCGAGCTGCTCGCGGGCGTAGGGCGTCAGGGGCCGGTTGATGCCGGGACACGGACCCTGGGCGGCTGTTGGGGTCGGCGCCAGCGCGCCCACGAGCCACGGGGCGACCAGGAGGAGCCCCACCACACCCACAGTGACATAACGCCTCATCGTCGGTCTCCTTATCATCTAGGTGCCGCTGTCGCAGGCTTGGCGCGTGCGGCGCGCAGCTCGTCCACGAGCGCGCGCGCGCGGTCGATCTTCTCCATGACGAGCGCGTCGATGGCTCGCCGCTTGGCGGCTGGCGTCATGTCGCGATCTGTGCGGATCGCCTCGGCGCGGCGCGTCCGCTCGGAGAGCCCGCGAGCCTGCGCGTCCAGCCGAGGCCACCAGTCAAGCTCGAGGGCGTGCGTCGCCCGGAACTCCTCGATCTCCGGGGCTGAGCGCCCCTGGCGGAGATGGTCCAACAGGCCGCGCGCGGCTTCTCGGCTCTGCTGGTAGGCGTCGTAGAACTCCTGGATCGACTGGGCGCCCGACGACGGCCAGCGCGTGGTGAAGCGCCGCAGCACCATGTAGTCCGACGCCGTCCACTCGGGCTGCGCCGGGCGACGCTCGACGAGGTCCGTGAAGGCGTCGGCGGCGCTCGTCACCGTGCCCGTCCAGTGGCCGAAGAGACCGCGCGCGATGAAGTCCAGCTTGATCGGGCTGAGCCCCAGCGCCTTGGCGACCGCCGTCTGGCCGAGCTTCTTGGCGACGTCCGAGGTCGTGGAGGTGGCCCGCTGCTCGGTGGGGAGGTACTCAAGGCTCCGAGGCTCGATGGGCCGGCCGCGGTAGAGGTCGTAGCCGGTGGCCACCTCGCCGCTGGTCCGGAGCAAGGGATTGAACCAGCCAGAGGGTCCGAGGCCCGTCGCCAGACCGAAACTTTCCAGCAGTCTGCTGGGGGACAGTGAGCCGTCCTGCTCGCCCCACTCGAAGAGCTGCTGCGGCAGCGCCCCGAACAGGAACCCGTAGAGGTAGAGGCGCGGCATCTTCCAGGGCCCGCCGAGCGCGGCCCGCTGCTCCGTACTCATGTTCCTCCACGCCTCGGGCGTCACCGGGTTCGTAATCCAAATCCAGTTGAGCGTGCGGTCGAGGTTCGTGAGCTCCTTCCACCTGGGGTCGTCCTTGTTGTTGAGCCAGAGGAGCGCCTCCAGCACGACCATGAGGCCGCCGAGGATCGCCACCCGCGCCGTCTCCTTGCCCCATAAGTTTCCGCCGAGCGCGCGGGGGACGAACGCCGCCTTGAGGAAGCGCGCCTCACGGTAGATCGCGTTCAGCGACGCGCGCAGGAAGGGCACGCCCTGGACCCAGAGGTTCCAGCCTGGCGCGTCGCCCGACAGCCCGAAGTCGATCGACGACTCCCGGGCCTCGTAGGCGGCTTGGACGGTCTGCGAGAAGGGATCTACGTCCAGCGCGCGCGGCGCCTCCATGGCGGTCTTAGCCACGCCGATCCGCGTCGGCATCTCCGAGAGCTCCCCCAGCTCCTCAAGGAAGGCCAGGGCGCCCCGGAGGCGCCCCCCCTTGCGCCAGTGGCCCTCGATGACGTCGGCGAGGTTCCGCTCAGCCGTCTCGCGGTCGATCGCCGTGATGTTGAACATGAGCCCGCCGCCAGCCATGAACCGCTCCACTGTCTGCGGATCACTCCAGATCGCCAGGATCCCCTTGAGATAGGGCGGCAGGATGCCGCGGCTCTGGAGCAGGGCCTCCTGCTGGTCGCGCGCCATGTTGGGGAACCAGAAGTTGGGGTTCGTCGTGATCCCGGCCCGCAGGAGCCTCGCCGAGCCACGGAGGACCTGCCAGATAGCCTCCGTACCTCGGACGAAGTTCGCGAGGGCCGTCCGGTCGAGGTGCTGCAACATCCGGAGCAGACGGCTGTCGTGGACCTGCCACACCTCTGGTGTGCCGGCTCGCCAGATGACGACGTGGTCGCGGGGCAGATGGCGGATCGTTGGGGAGAACACGGTGGCGACGCGCGAGAGGTCCAGCGTCTTCAGCACCTCAAGCGCGGCGTGGCGCCCCGCGGCGTCCGGGATCGAGGCCGCGACGGCCGCCTCGAGGTCGCGCCGAATCCGCTCCAAGTCGAAACTGAACGCCTCCAGCGGCTTCGGGACCTTGTCCATCCACTGGCCGAGCTGGGCGTGGGGCGGCGAGCCGTCACTGGGTAGGATGATGTCGGCGAGCGCCTGGTTGACCGCGTTGCTCTCGGCCGCCCGCACGATCGCTTGAGCCTGGGCCATCCGCTCTTGGAGCGGTGCCAGCACGATCCGCTCGCTGGTCCCCTTGATCCCCTTGAGGGGTCTCGCCCCCCCAGCCGCCCGCGCCGCATCACTCAGCGCCGTGTCGTCCATGAGGCGGTGGAGCGGCACGTAGACCTCGTTCGCGTCGCGGATCGCCTGGATGACGTCGGGCGCGTAGGCCCCCGAGTCCTCCAGGTATTGGAGCAGGCCGTCGTTCCACGTCTGAAGGTCGTCGAGCACTCGCGAGAATGTCGGGAAGTCCCGCTCGTAATCCCGGACGGACGAGTCCAATTCGGTGTCGGCTCTGACCTCCATGAGCGTCTTCAGGTGGAGCGCGGCCGAGCGGTGGCGCTCCTTCGGGCTGTCGCGAAGGTACTGGATGCGCCGCAGCACCTCGTAGGTTTGGTAGTCGTCCCTGACGTCCCAGATCGGCTCCACGATCTCGGTGAGCGCCTTGGACCCCGGCACGACGGAGCGATCCTCCCACCTGACGACGCCGCCACGGATGCGGTCGCGCTCCAAGACGAGAGAACGGTAGCCGATGAAGTTACGGAAGGCGTGGAACTCTCTGGCCGTCAGGGTGCGGCGCAGCTTGTAGGGGTCGCGGCCCGCGCGGAGGTTTTCGGCGAGGTCCGCCTCCTTGAGGATCTGCTTGAGCGGCAGGGAGCTGTCCCAGAGCCCCTGGACGAAGTTCGAGAGCGCCTCGCGCCCCCGCTCTCGCAGCGCGAGTCCCTCGCGCGGACGGAGGGCGATGGCCGCGCGCGCCCGCTCGCGCAGCGGAGCCCCGCGGAGGGCACCGGCGCGCGCTTGGAACTCGAGCAGGGGCGCGCGGAGGTCGGGCAGGGTGCTGAGCCTCGCCTCGAACCACGGGAAGAAGGTCGGGGCCACGGCCTGCGCCTGGGCCGGATCGTTCAGGTAGAGCCGGGTGAACTCCGCGAACCCCTCGGTCATCGGCGGCCCCTTGACCCCCAGGAGCCTCGTCAGTGCTTTCATCTCCCGCTTGAATGGCGTGAGCTCCCGGTAGCCGATCCCGAGCGCGCGCATGATGCGGTGCCCCGTCTCGTGCGCGAAGGTCTCGACGTCGGTGATCTGCTTCATCCGGGTGTTGCCCGTGAAGTGGCTGTACTGGCCGAGGAACCCCTTCAGCTTGCGGATCCCCCCGGCGAGCGTGAGCTGGCCTACCCCCATGCGCCGGAGCGCGTCGCCGAGGTCGCGAATCATCTCGTCCTTGCGGGACAGCGGCCCGGCGGGCGCCGCCGTCGTCGAGGGGGCCGCTGCCGTGGCGGTCCGAATGAGCCTCGTGGCCATGCGACTCACGGCCACCTCGAAGTTGCTGGCCCCGCCCTCCTCGGCCCCTTGGTCCCCCTGGGCCTCCTGCTCCGTGAAGATCTGGCCGACGGCCGTGCCCTTCTTGATTCCCAGCGCGGCCTCGATCTCGGGGATGCGCTTCTGAAGCGCCGCGAGCCGCGCCGCCTGCGGGAATGGCTTGGCGACCTCGGCCTGGAGGCCGGCGATCTGCGCCTGCTTCTCCGTGAGGATGGACCGCACCGTCACGAGCGTCGAGTCCAGCCCGCGCAGGATCGCGTCGGCGCTGGCGATGGATGGGACGCCCATCGTGTGACGCCCGCGACCAGCGAGCGATAGGACGACCGTGAACCCATCGTGCGAGCTCGCCTCGAGGCGCAGCCCGCGGTACTGTCCAATCTCTTTGGGCGCCGCGTTGACGACGGACCATGCCGGCACGGACTTCACCGCAGCCTCAAGGCGCGCATTCACCTGCTCCACGAGCTCTTTGCGCGTCTGGCCCTCGCCGATCGTGTACTCCTGCCCCTGGACGACGGCCCGGAAGGGCTGGTCGGCAGTCGCGTCCCTCGCGGCGATGTCGGCCTCGAGCTCGGCCACTTGGCTGGCGTGGGCCTTGATCGACGTCTCATGCAGCGCCATTCGGTACTTGTTGGCCTGGCGCGTGTTCTCCCACGCTGAGCGCACGGCACCGAGTCGCCGGAACTCCCCCTTGGCGTCCTCGAGCTCGATGATGAGCGGGTTGCCAGTGGATAGGGCCTTGATCGTGGCGGGGTCCCAGATGATCTCGCCCACGTCTTCGGCGGTGTCCTCGGAGATCTTGCCGCTGAGCGCCTGCTTGATGAAGCTGGCCTTCTTCTCGAGGAGCTGCCACGTGAAGGAGTCGAAACTGATCTTGCCGTCCTGCCCCTCCGTCACGTACTGGAAGATCTCGACCTCGCGGTTGTCGTTGCCCTGGCGCACCATGCGCCCATCTCGCTGCTCGATCTCGGCCGGCTTCCACGGCGGCGTGATGTGGTGGAGGGCGATCAGGCGCTTCTGGACGTTCACGCCCTCCCCCATCTTGTCCGTGGAGCCCAGGAGGATGCGGACGGTGCCTGCGTTCACGCGGTCGTAGAGCTGCTGCTTCTCGGCCTTCTTCTTGAAGTCGTGGGCGAAGGCGATCTCTGTGTCCGGGACCCCCAGCCGGATGAGCTTGGCCCGGATCTCATGGTAGACGCTTTGGCGCATCTCCTTTTCTTCGGGCGTCTCGGCGTAGGTGTCCTCGTCGCCCTCCGACTCCTCCTCGTCCGCCACCTCGGCCTGGATCGGGTTCGGGCGGCCCTCCATGATGGCGCGAATGGCCTCTTTGTACTCCTGGGCGAGCTGCGTGTCGCCCAAGAGGAGGTCGGAATGCGGGGAGAGGACTGCGCGCGTGACGGGCTCGCCGGCCTGGACGGCCTCGAGCACGGCCACCCCATGAAGGAGCCGGACGCGAACATCGTCCGGGCTCATCCCCCGCGTGGCGGCGAACTTCTCCAGCGTCATCTCCCAGGGAGCCTTGACCGCGCCCTTCTTGGCCTTTGGCGTCGAGAGGTCGATGAAGAGAAGCTGCGTACTCCGGTCGGCCGCCGTGCGCTGCCAGATCTCGTGGACCTTGGCCACGGCGAGGTTCGCCTTACTCTGCGGGTTCTCGGCCGCCCTGGGGTTGACCAGCCTCGGGTCGAGCGCGTTCTTCCGCCCGTCCGTGCCGATCTTGAGCATGTTGTCCTCTTTCGGATCGACGTGGCCCAGCGCGTCGGCCCGATCCGCCAGGGCAGCCATGTAGTCCACCTGGTCCTGCGACATCGGCGAGAGGATCGTCTGCGCCCCGCTGGTATACCGTAGCGGCAGCCCGGGGGTCATGGCCGCGAACGCCTCGTCTTCCTCACGCACCGCCCCGCGTACTCTGGGCAACCCGAGATCAATCCCAAGCGTCTTGGGGTCCATCTGGACGTCGGCGAACTGCCGGAACATCGTCAGCATCCCCTGGAGGTTCACGAACTCGGAGAAGCGCGTCGAGTCCTTGTAGGTGCCGGCTACGGTCATCTCGGCCTGGGTCGTCGTCTTGCCGAACGTGCCCGCCCAGGCGTCGAAGTGGCTCCAGCCGTGCTCCTTGATGACCCGGGGGGCGAGATAGCGGAGGAGCGTGAACATCTCGGCCATCGTGTTGCTGATCGGCGTGCCGGTCGAGAAAACGACGCCGTGGCCGCCGTTCAACTGCGTGATCCAGCGCGTCTTGATGTACAGATCCATAGCACGCTTCGCCTTGGAGGTCTGCAACCCCTTGACGTTCCGCATCCGGCTGACCGTGTGCAGGTTCTTGTAGCGGTGCGCCTCGTCCACGAGGAGCATGTCCACGCCCAGCTCCTCGAAGGTGATCGTCGTGTCCTTAGTCTCCGCGCTCAGGAGCTCGAGGAGCTGGGTTTCGAGCCGGGCGAGCGCCACCTCGATTTGACGCACCACCCGGGACTTCTTGCCCTCCGACAGCGCCAGCTCGATCAGGACGCGCTTGTGATCGTCGATCATCTCGCGGATGAAGGAGGCCTGCGCCTCGGTGCTCATCGGCAGCAGGCCGAAGGAGCTGTGGGGCACGATGACGGCGTCCCAGGTGCCTGTGGCGATGCGCGTCATGAATGTCTGGCGCTTGCCCTTGCCGAGGTCGCCCTCACCCGGAACGAGGAGATTGGCGGCGGGGTACATCTTGTAGAAGTCGTTGGTGATTTGCTGGACCATCGAGTTCGGCACGACCATCATGGCCTTCTTGGAGAGGCCGAGGCGCTTGGACTCCATGATGGCACCGATCATCTCGTAGGTCTTGCCGTAGCCGACGCCATGGGCCAGGAGCGTATTCTCGCCCTGGAGGACGCGCCAGATCGCGTTCATCTGGTGCGGGTAGAGCGTCACGGCGGACGACATCCCGGGCATCTCGAGGTGGGAGCCGTCGAAGGTCCGCAGGCGCATGCTATTGAACCGCTCGTTGTAGTCCTTGGCGATCGCTGCGGCGCGGTCGGTGTCCTCCCAGATCCACGCCTGGAAGCGATCCATGACCGCAGCCTGCTTGTTCCGGGCCGCCTCGGTCGCGCCGACATTCAGGACGCGACCGCCGTCCGGCATCTTGTCGTAGACCACAGGCGCCTGGAGGTTCAGCGCCATCTGCACGAGCTCGACGCCGTTGACGCGCTCCGTGCCCCACTCGCTCGTGGCCTGGTAGCCGCCGTAGGTCGTCCGGCCGTCCACCTTGACGCTCCAGTAGTTCATAGGAGCGGCGTAGCCCACGGCCACGCGGGTCTGACTCACGCCGAAGATCGAGCCGACGAACTGCGCCACGGTGTCCTTCTCGATCCATGAGGCGCCGAGCGTGGCGGTGATCTGGTGCGGCTGCTTCTCCTCGGGCTGCACAGCCTCAAGCGCCGTCACATTCCGCGCATACGCCGGATCAAACTCGGCTGCGACTCGGGCGGCTGCGAGCTTCTCGCGCACGTTGCCGGAGAGGTACTGATCGTCCGTCTCCCACGTCCCCTCCGGGTTGCGGTACACTCGGCCGCCGAGGCCGGCCTGAAGATCCTCTGGCGTCTTGCCAGTCAACCCAGCCATCCGACTCCAATCGACTCGGTTGGTTTCGCTCAAGGAGATCAGGAGCGCCTGCTCAGCCGTCTCAGCAGAGACAGCTCGCTCTCCCTCCCTCGGCATGACGCGCTCGCTGAAGATGGCCGTCTTGGACGCCACCCCGGTCGCCTGATCCCACTTCTCCAGCCCCATGAGGAAGTACCCGTCGGGGTCGCCGAGGAAGGCGCGGACGTTCTCGCGCTGGTTCAGATAGCCCGGGATGACGACGTTCTTCTTGCCCTGGACGGTGCCGCGGCGGGTCCACCGCTTCACGAAGGTGTCGTAGGTGCCGTTGAGGATCTTCCGCGCCGTCTCCAGCGTCGCGTCGGTTCCCGTCCTCGACTGGACCAGCACCATGCGGGCGGCGTCTCGAATCGCCATCATGCCCTTGACCCGCTCGATCTGCCCCTGGTCCAGGCCCGCGAGCGTCATCACGGGCTCTTTCCCCTTGGCGACGACCTTGTAGATGTAGAGCTTGCCGTCCTTGCCGAGCACGAAGCCGTCGGGTTTGGCGAGGCCGGCCTCGGGGGGCGCGAGGTCATCGGTCCTGGGGTTCTTCGGATCCGTCGTCGGGTGTTCGAGGGGCGTCACGATATTCGCCGGCAGGCCGGCGATGACCTGGGCGAGCGCGTCCGGGAGCGCGCGGGCATCCGTGGCGAGCCCGGCCCGGGCCTGCCGCTCGCCGCCGGGGGCGTACATCACGTCCACGGTCGGCGTCCCCAGCAACATCTCGGGGTGCTCGTCGAAGTAGCGGTTCATCCGCACGTTCGAGCCCTCGACCACGCGGAGCGAGGACTCCATCCACGGCAGCAGCCGGGCCTGGTCGAGCGTGATCGGCGCGGCGCGCTTCTGGAGGACCACCAGGTCCGTCGTGACCTCGGTCCCCGCCGTCGCCTTGAACGCCGTGTTGGGGAGTCGGATCGCGGCCACGAGCTCGGCGTGCTGCGCCAGGTACTCCCGGACGTGGGGCGACCGCTTGTCCATCGTCCCCGTGGACGTGATGAACGCCACCAGGCCGCCGGGGCGCACCTTGTCGATGGACTTGGCGAAGAAGTAGTCGTGGATGAGCTGCGTGAGGCCCAGCTTCTTGTAGCGCCGCCCGGCGGCCGTCCCGTCGTGGACGCCGTACCCGCCGAACGGCACGTTGGAGATGGCGAGGTCGAAGAAGTTGTCGGGCAGCCGCACCGTCTCGTACCCGGCCACTCTGACGTTGGTCTGCGGATAGAGTTTCTTGAGGATCCGCCCAGTCAGACTGTCCAGTTCGACGGCGGTGCGCGTCGAGGCTGCCGCGGCCTCGTTCGGCATGAGCCCGAGGAAGTGCCCGATGCCGGCAGAGGGTTCCAGCACGCGCCCCCCGGTGAAGCCCAAGCGCGTCACGGCGTCCCAGACCGCTTTGACCACCTCGGCGCTCGTGTAGTGGGCGTTGAGGACCGTCTTGTTGGCCGCCTCGTACTCCTCGGGCGCCAGGAGGTCCCTCAACTCCTTGTGCTCGTCCGCCCACTCGGACTTCTTCCCCCACGACCGCCCGTGGGTCGGGTCGAACACGGTCTTCAGCCCGCCCCAGCCGACGTACTTGACGAGGACGGCCTGCTCGTCCGGGGTGGCCTCGCGCTGTTCGGCCTCGAGCTGCTTCAGAAGCCGGATGGCGGCGACGTTGGCCCGGTACTTCGCCTTGGGACCGCCCTCTCCAAGCCGGTCGGCGTCGGTGATGCGGTAGTCGCGGCCGGGGGTGGTGGGGTGGTGGGGCTCGGTGCGGGAGCGAGGGTCGGGCTGCGGGGGACGCCCGGCTGCCGCCCCCTCGGCAGGTTCGGCTCCTCTCTCTCCGAGGGCAGGAAGGCCCACTCCTGCCTCACCGCCTCCCACGCCAGGTTCTCCTGGAGCCCCTTCTGGAGCAGGCTCGCCAGCGCGTCCGCGGTCTGGTTCTGCGCCTGGAGCACGCTCCGGTCCAGGTCGCCCGCCTTCTGGAGCCCCCGATACATCGCCGGGCGGAAGCGTTTCCAGTGGTCCTTGATCTGGAGGCCCAGGCTGCTCAGGCCCGACGGGCGGGCCGGGTTCTGGTCTCGTTTCGGGAGCCGCACGGGTCTCACCTCCTCGTGGCGCTCGCGCCGCCGTCACCTTCGCGTGGTGGGTCTTGATGAGGCCGAACACCTGCTCGAGGTAATCGCCGACGCTCTGGTCGATGTCGGCGAGCATCCGCTCCGACCACGCGGGGTAGTCGCGCAGTCCGGCGTCATAGAGCGTCCCGCCGTAGGCCACGAGGTCGGGGATGACGGAGAAGTCCACGCCCTCGCCGCCCAAAGCCATACCCGCGGCCTTGAACTTCTCCCGGAGGCGCTTCAGGGCGGCGGCGGCGGCGTCCTTGTCGAAGACGGGGGCTTCTGGGCCTGGCGGCGCCACGACTGGCGCGACCTGACCTGCGGACGCCGTGATCTCAGGCGGCTCCTCCAGCGCGGGAGTCCTCACCGTCTCGACGGTCGGCTTGACGACCTTGCCGCCCTCGATCCGGATGCGCGTGGCTGGAGGAGGCTCCGGTGGCACTGGAGGCTCGAAGCCGAGCCTCCGGATCGTCTCGGACGAGACCGTGTCGCCCGCAGGCTTGTCCCCGACGGCCTCCGTGAGGTTCCATAATGGCACGGGCGGCTGTGAGCCCACGCCCTGCTGCCAGCCCCTCCAGACAACGGGGGCCACACGGCCCGTGGGGGCCCCAGGACGCACGATCTTGCCGCCCCTGATCTGGATGCCCTTGGGGGTCGGCGGCTCGCGCACCTGCTCGACCGGCAACGATTCCAGCGCCGCGGCGACTGCGGCGCGCTCCGGGGCGTCTCGGGGAAGCTCCTCGAGGCGACCACGGAGGCGGTCGCGGAGCTCGAGCACGCCGGGCAGCGCCTCGGCGTCCGAGGACAGCGGCTCGCTGCCGATCTCCTCCACCAACTCCCTGGCCCGCTCGACGAGTGCCGCCGTCTCGTCCGGTGTCGGCGGCACGAGAGTCCCCTGGACCTGTCCCGGCTCGATGGCGGAGACGCCGGGCCGCGGGATCTCGACGATTGGACCTGGGGGAACTTGCGGGGTAACTACCGCCGGGGCCTCCGGGGTCGGCGCGGGCTCCTCCTGCGGCGACACCGCAAGCGGCGGGGGCTCAGCCGCCTTGGCGGCGAGGTCTTCGATCCGAGAGACGGCGGCTCCGGCGCGCGCCGTCGCCTCCTTGGCTTTGGCGATCACGTCCTCGGCGACCTTCGTGGGCGGTGCCGGTCGGGTCTGCTCCTCGCTCCCAGGAGGCGGCGGAGGGCTTGGCGGCAAGGATCGCGGTGGCGCCTCCTCTCGTCCCTCGACTAGGGCCCTGCCGCCGCCAGCGACGCCGCCCACGATGACACCGACGGCACCGGCCGTAGCGACACGCTTGGCACCCTCCGGGGTCGCGGCACGCTCCACGACGCCGCGGGTCGTCACGCCCCCCTCCTGCGCCATCTGGATCAGTTCTTGGCCGGCCTCCTGCGTCCCCTCCATCGCGGCACCCTTAAGGGTCTTAGCGACGGCGCCACCTTTCTCGGCCAGCACGCCGAAGCGGTTCGTGACCCACAGGAGCACCATGTTCTGCCAGAAGACTCGGTTGGCCCGGCTCGCGGCTTCGGGCTCCGGAACGCCCTCGCCGACGAGCTGGTCGAACGATGAGCCAGCCTCGGTCGCCGCCTCCATCACAGCCATGACGCCAGCTCCGGACCACGCCGCGAGTCGCGGGGATGCCTTGGCGACCAGTTGCAGGGCCTTGGCCGAAGCTACGCCCGGGATGAAGAACGTCGCCATGGAGCCGAAACCGGCCGCAAGGGCGTCCAAGAATCCCGGGTCCTCCGGCTGGAGACGCTCCACGACGTCGCCGATCCTGGCGGCGAACTCCTCGCCGATCTTGCCGACTGCGGTGTCCGTACCCATGAGCCATGGCAGAGAGGCTGCGACACCCTGCGCCGTCGAATACGCGCCGCCGGCGACGTCGCCGACGTAGCGGTGTTTCTTCAGGGCCTCGACGAGCACATCGCCTAGACGCTCTACGGGCGTGGAGGGAACCTCACCGGCCTGCCGCCGGCGAGTGTGCTCGCGAGCCCGCTCCTGAGCGGAAGGGCCGCGGCCTGCCTTCACGTAGTCGGCGAAGGCCTCCGGTTGCGTCAGGGGGTCGGGGGCACCAGGGATCTGTGGCGGCGGACCCAGGGTCGAGGCGAAGCGCGCACGCGATTCTGCCGCTCGGCGCTCGACCTCTTCGGCCGTGACGGATTCACGGTCTGGCGGTTGCCGTTCCGTCTGAATCCCTGCCGCGAACGGTGCCGCCGCCTTCCCGATCTCGACGACGGCGGCCGGCACGGCCTCTGCGGCTCCCCTGACCGCCCCCACTACGCGGCGCCCGAGATCCTTGGCCGGCTCGGTGGGGTGCAGAATCAGATCGGCGACAGCCTTGCCAGGCGACGCGAGCACAGCCCCGACCTGCCCGGCGGTGTCCTTGAGGGCGCCCGGGACCTGGGCAAGCGTCGAGATGTCCTCGGGCTCGGGGATCGGCTCGTAGTCGAGCGACAGCGATGTGTCGGCGGCGGGCTGCTCCTCCGCCTCGGCCGGCCGGTAGTCAAGCTCGAGGCGGAGCGCCATGCGCTACTGGCCCCCGAACCGCTGCCGCTGCTTGCTCAGGGCCGCGTCGTACTCCTCGGGCGAGATCTTGCCCGCCGACCGCCAGCGGTTGAGGTTGGCGGCGGCGTCGGCCAAGTTCCGGAACTGGGACGCCACGCGATCAATCTCGTTCAGTGCATCGGCTCGCACGCCCTTCGGGCCCGACGTGGTGCCGGTCTTCTCGAGGCCGCGGAGCTGATCCTCGGCGCTCTTGACCCGAGCGCGGGCCGCGAGGATGTCGTTGGCCAGCCGCTTCGACTCCTCGACGCTCATGAGCCCCGTTGACTTCGCGCGGATCAAGGAGTCGAGCTCTCGCTGTGCCGCCTGGAGGATCGCCCTGGCGCCCGCCGTGTCGGCCGCCGTCCGCGTCGTCCGCTGCTCTGTCCCCTTGACCTTCTCTGTGGCGCGGGCCTCCTCGCCCTTCACGCGCTCGACGGCGAGCTTGCCGGGCAGGACGGCCCCCTCCTCGGCGGCTTTCTTCTGGCCCGCGAACGCGACCTCTCTCGCCTTCGTCACGGTCGAGGGGATCTGCCCCGGGTTCTTCGTGAAGTAGCGCAGGGCGTCGGGCGACTCCTGCATCACGCGGTCCCACGCCGCGTCGGAGCTCTTGAGGTCGGTTTGCAGGACCATCCACCGCTGCATGGCTTCGAGCGCGGGGCCCGGGAGCTGGTTGGCGTACACCTGCTCCATCGCGTACTTCAGGGCGCCGGCCACCCAGGTGGTCCCGGCGGCCTTCGGGTGGTCCTCCAACTTGATGAGGAACTCGGTCCAGTCCTCCACGCTCCCTGAGCGCATGGCCTTGGCCCACGCGGGGGCCGTCCCACGCACGGCAGCGTTCAACGCCGAGCCGCGCTCGCTTTTCTCCTGGAGCGTGGTGAGGTCTTTCATCCCCTTGGCGAACCCCTCATGATTGCCGCTCAGCCACGAGACATTGGTCAGACCCAGGAGCAGATCCTCGGACGAGGCCGTGCCCTGCTGGGCGCGGTCGAGCAGATCGGCCGTCAGTTTCCGGGCCTGCGTCTTGCGCCCGGCTTCCTCGATCTTCTGGCGGTAGTTCTCCTCGGCGACGTCGGCCTCCGTCATCGTCTTGCGGAGCAGGGCGGGGTGCAGGGCCTTCGCCATGTCGAATTTCTGGGCTTCGCGCCCCTCCTGGCTCGTGCGGAGGCCCTGGCTGAACTCCTGCTCCTGCTCCGCCCATGCCGTGCGCCGCGAGCGGTCGAACGCTCTGGCGCCGATGTCGGCCGCGCCGGCGATGTCCTCGCCGACCTGGGCCAGGACGGCCCCTGGCCCGATCATCCCCGCCTCGATCCCGCGTCCTCTGGCCATGGCCTACCTCTCCCAGTAGGTGTCTTCGGGCCGCGTGAATGCCGCGCGCTCGCCCGCGCGATGCTCCTCGAACGCCGAGCGGTCGTAGAGCGGCTCGCTGGTGGCCCCGGGCGCGCCCGGCTTCGTGGCACGCCCCTGCTGCATCCCGTAGAGGAGCGCAGCACCTTTCAGGATGCCGCCCCCCAGGCCGGCGTAGCCTCCAGCGAGGCTCGCCTGCCGCTGGTACTCGAGGTTCGACAGCTCGCTCGGGTAGAGGCTCGCCGAGGCGGCGTTGATCGTGGCGAGGTCCTGTGGCATCCCGCGCAGGATGCCAAGGGTCACGGCGCGGTTGCGCTCCTCGTTGGCGATGCGGCCCTGGGCGATGGCCTCGGCGGCGGTCATCTCGCCGCGGCGGATGGCGCTCTCCGTGATGCGGCGTCCCTCCCGGCCCTTCGAGAGCGCCGTGGCGCCCCCGGAGGCGAGGCGGAAGTCGGGGCCCAGCGAGCGGGCGAGGTACTCCTCCTGGCGCGCCTCGTCCTCGTTGAGCGCCCGCGTGGCGGCCGGGTCCAGATCTAGCCGGCCCTCAAGCCCAGCGAGCACCTTCTCTTCGGCCGCCGCCTTGATCTTCTCCGCGCGGGCCTCGGCGGTCGTCGGCGCCCGCTTCTTGAGTCCCCGGATCGAGCCAGAGGGGCTGTAGTCCGCTTCGAGGCCCATCTGCTCGAGCAGGAAGGGCTGGAGCATCTTCTGGAGCGCGAACTGCTCGTCGGCGCGGCCCGTCTGAATCTCCATCTCGCGCCGCTGGGCGGTCGAGAGCTTGCCCGAGGGCATCGACGCCACGCCGTAGGCCTGGAGCCCGACGCCCACGGCGGCGATGGCCGCCATGTACCCGAAGAGCGGGGCGACCAGCAGCCCGACATATGGCAGGGCGAGGGGCGCGAGTTCTGCGATCATTACGTTAGTCCTTCCACTGGATTTCCCAGCCGTCGAGGTAGATCGAGAGTCCCGACGCGACGCTCCAGGCGTAGTAGATCGTCGATGTCACGGCCCCGTAGGTTGGCACGCGCGTCGTGATGCCTGCGGTCGTGGTGCTCGACAGGGTGGTGACTGGAACGCCAGCCGATGACACCGTGGCGAAATTCTGCCAGTGCAGAAAGAGCGCGCCCCCGCCGCCGACGTTCACCGGGGTGACGTAAACCGCCCTGGCGGTAGTGGCTGGCACAGATGGAGAGAGGGAAAGAGCCGTGGCCGTCGTGACGGTCGTGTTGGTCGCCACAAGGAATGGCGTGGTGTAGAAGAAGATGTTGTCGCGCTGGATGCCGTCCAGGAACTGCGCCGAGCCGTCCGTGCGGAAGGCCCCGAGGAGGCGCTTCTTCGTGTACCCCGTGGGCATACTGGGGCTGCTCTCCGACGTTGAGGCCAGCCCGGCGAAGGTCCCGGTGCTCGGGTTGCGGATCGCCCACACGTAGTAGAGCGTGTTGTTGGCGAGCGCTCCCGTGTCGAGCGCGTTGGCGCCCGTCGTCGTGGCGTCGATCGTGACGCTATAGGTCGCCTTGATGGCCCCCTCGACGCTCAGCCGGTCTGCGGTCACGTCAAGTTTCGTGGTGGGCGTGGCGCCGTTGCGGATGATCTTGAGGTTCACCGTCACGGCGCTGCCGTAGGAGGACGAGGCGCCCGTCAGGGTCGAAACGCTACCGGTCGAGTCCTTGTACGCCAGCACGGTGGCGCCCCCGCCATCGTCCTTCGCGTACAGGGCGAGCACGTCAGAGCCGATCGACGCCGTCGCGGGATCCGAGCTCTCCGAGAAGAGGGTGTAGGTCGCGCCCCAGTGCTTGGGCACGTCCTTGGCCACGGAGTTGTCCATGACCTGATACCAGTACGTCTTCCCCGAGAGCGCGAGGAGCTGGTAGCGGATGCGCTCGAGCTCGCCCGCCAGCGTGGTGGGAAGCGACTCCGAGCTCGACGGGTACGGATCGGTCGTCGTCCGCATCTGGGTCGTCGTCGCGGAGTAGTCGTCCGCGCACGTCGGCACGTTGGCCGTCACCGTGCGCGTGAAGGCAGCGTTAATGTGGTCGGTCGTGAGAACCTCGTGAGTCGCCCACGTCTTGTAGACGCCGCACTGAGCTGCCGCAGGGGACGGCAGGCCGACGAGCAGCAGCACCGCGAGCCACGCCCAGCGCCTCATGTGCCCTCCCCGGAGAAGCCGCCGGCGCTGAAGAGCACCAGCAGGCGCGAGATGCGGAAGTATCGCCCCGCCGTGTTCAGGTAGCCCCGGAAGGCGATGCGGTGGCCGCGGCCACGCAGCCTCAGCGTCACGCGCAGGGGCTTGTTGGGGTCGATGTGGACCTGGTCGGTGGTCCCGATGTCCGTCACGGCGACGTCGGCGTCCTGCCCGCGCAGCGAAGGCTCCAGGACCGTGTGCTGGAGCACGCCGTCGATGTAGACCTCAATCGCCATGGTCCAGTTCCCCACCGCGACCCCCTCGACGACGAGGAAGTGGTAGTTCTTCTTCAGGAGCGCGAGCTTGGGGTTCAGGTCCCGGAAGTCGTCGTCGTAGGTCCAGAACTCCGAGGAATACGCCGCGTCGTCGTGCGAATAGATCTCCTGGTCGAGTTGGCGCACGAAGCCGTCGCTGCCGCCCGCGACGGGTCGGATCACGCCGTCGTTGTCCTGCTTGAGCGCCATGGCCTCGCAGGAGGGGTAGGTCGAGTGGTGGAACCGGATACCGTAGTCCTTGAGGCGCTTGAGGTTCGCCTTGATCCGTAGGTCGTTCGTCGCGGAGCCGAGCTGCGTCACGCCGGCCTGGAGTTCCTCCAGGGAGGAGTTGTAGATGAGCTGGCAAAAGGGCAGGCGGCGCTTGTCCACGGTGTCGCGGATGAACTTGCCGTAGGTCGTCTCCGAGATGGAGGCGGCGTTCACGTCTCCTTCCTGATAGGCGGAGGTCTTGGACAGCCGGTGCCAGGAGCCCTGGGGGTCCACGAACACTACGTCGTCGAAGAACTCGTTCTCGTCGCTGCCCTTCACGACCGTCACCGCGAGTGGACCAGCCAAGCCGACCGCCTCCGTGTGCTCGTGGACCTGCCACTGGCCTGTGTCCACGTTCGAGCTATCGACGCGGTAGATGCCGCGCGGGCGCTTGAATAGCCAGCCCTGCTGTCGCCAGTAGATCCCGCCCACGAGGCGGTCCCCCTTGCCGGTGAAGACCGGGAAGGAGAGGGGGCTGGTCAGGAAGTCTTCGTGGTCCCCACGGGACGAGACGTAGAGGAAGTGGCCCACGAGCACGGCCAGCCGGCCCTCAAGGAGAAACCCAGCCGAGGGCTGGTCCCCGCCCGTTGCCCAGTCGTCGTGCGGTCGAGAGATGCGGTGGATTGAGGCCGTAGAATCGTACACAGGAGCCCGAGTGCTGCCAAGCGAGCCGTCCGGCGTGTTATCCGTGTACTCGGTGTCGGTGTTGTTGGCGAGGGTCGCCAAGAGGTAAAGAGCCGTCTCCTCTGCCTTCGAGCGGTAGATCCGCCGCGAAACTGTGCCCACAGGGCCTGTCGGGATCTCGGTGATGGCGACCTGCGCCCGCCCGGCATTCTCGATCTGGACCAGCGTCGGGGCGGGCGACTGGGTCTCCCCCTGCGCGGTCACGAGGGTCACCGCGTAGCGGTGCAGGCCGATCGTGATGGCGCCCGCCACCTGCTGGACGGTATAGGTGGGGCTCAGGGGTGCGGCGAGCGCCGCAGCGGCCGTGGGGTCGCCCGTCAGGATTTGGGGAGCGCCGGCCCCCAGCACGGCGAGGCGCTTGACGCGGCCGGTGGACTCGGCTCCGCACTCGACCGGCACCATGAGGCGGTCCACGAGGAGCCCGGACTTGATCTGCGTGTAGCTCCCTCCGCCGTCCTCGCTCTTCCAGATCGTGCCGTCTCGGCCGCACACGATGATCCGCTCGACGCCCTCGGAGGGGAAATACTGGACGATCGTGCCCACGACAGGAGCACCGGACAGCGCCGAGGCGTTCAACTTCCGCGTGCCGAGCTCGGTCTCCCAGAGATCGTTGTCGAGGCGGAGGTTCCGCGCGCGACGCAGGAAGATCGGCGAGACGCTGTTGATGTTGCTCGTGACGAACTCTCCGCCGCGCGCGGCGAGGATCGGCTGGATAAGCTGCGTGTAGCTCATCCGCCGACCGGCTCCCGCCGCCGCCGCACGCGCGAGCCCTCCAAGCCCAGCTTCTTCAGGTTGTCATCGGAGATGAGGTCGCCGATGGTCTTCTCCCACCTGGCCCCCGCGCCGGCGGCACGGTCATCGTGCTTCATCACGTAGAGAAAGTAGAGCGTCCCGTCCGACAGCGCCCAGCGCCAGTCGCGCGGGACCACGATCTCCCATGGCTGGCAGACCGAAAGGTCGCGCGGGATGGCGGTGTGGGCCACCTCGATCAGGCCGTCCTGGCTCGGGTACTGCGAGAACCTGATCTTGTCCTCGGCGACCCGGGCGTACTTGTCCGGAGGCCACGAGGGCGAGGGCGGGTCACCGTAGTCCCTGTGGATCTCCTCCTCCGTGATCGGGCCATCGACCTCGCCGCCCGTCTCGGGGCACCACATCCCGACGATGTGGCGGACGGCACTGGTCCGGTTGATCGTCGGCGCCTCGTCGGTGCCGAGGCTCGCGTCCGCGACGTTGTCGGTGTAGGTCGTGGTGATGTTGTCGTCGATCGTCGCTAGTGCGTAGTAGACAGTCAGCCCGGCCTTCGTGCGGTAGAGCCGCCGCTTGAGCGTGCCAGGAGGTCCGGTTTGGATCGCGCTCACGGACACTTTGCCGTTGGCCGTCTTGTCGGCAACCGTCAGAGAGGCTGACGCCACGCCGGCCTCCGTCTCGCCGTTGGCCGAGACGAAGGTGATGCGGTAGAGGTGAGCGCCGTCGTCCACGTTGCCCGCGCCGACACCCGCCAACGCCGTCGTCGGAGCCGTCGGCACCGACTGGATCTCGCCAAGGTCGTACTCGTCCTTGACGATCGTGACGGACTGGCTGGTCAGGGTCGAACCCTGGAGCGGGGCCTCGACGGTCAGCGCCGTGCCGCCGGGGATGTGGGCGACAATACGGTAGACCTCATTCCGCGTCGGGTGCTTGATCTTCCAGCCGACGAGCGAGTAGGCGACGGAGGCGCTCAGCGTGACGGCGTAGGTCGCCGTCGTCCACGTGATCGTCGCCGTGATGTCGCCCTTCGCTTGGAGGATCAGGGGCCTGCGGGCCCGCGAGAACAGGAAGGGGTGGCGGCTCAGCAGGTCGTGGTAGGCGCGGTCACCCGCTCGTGCGGCGAGCGCGTAGAACTCGCTGAGGCCGGCGCCCGTCTCCTCCTCGGCGCGGTCCAGCGCGTCCAAGCGGATCGAGGGCCAGTCGTCGAACGACCCCACTCACGACCTCCTCACCGGACTCAGTACGTGCGCTGCTTCGGCGGCTTCTTGGGCTTCGGCCTCTTCTGCCCCTTCACGAGGGATCACCTCCCTGGTCAGGGCTTCGGCTTGGCGCTCGTATCCACCGAGCCTTGGCCCGGGTAGCCCGGCTTCGTGATGTTGGGCCGGCCCGAGCCGCGCTCGAAGGCGATCTTCGTGGACTTCCTGATCCCCCCGAAGGCCGCGAGCGCGCCCGAATCGGGCTTGCCGCCCGGGGTGCCCTTCTGGTCCGTCTTGCGGGCCGGGGTGCCGAAGGCCCCCGCCTCGCCGCCCGCCCCGACGGCCCCGGCGCGCGTGTTGCCGACGTGCTGGTCGTTGCCGTGCTTCATCGCTTCCTCCTGTGCCTCGTGGCCCTACGCCTCGAGGCGGTCGGTTCCGAGATCCGGGTCGCCGTCGGTGAAGGTGACGGCGGCGGCGTCGAGGGTCGTCGTGCCCGGCGTGAAGGCGTAGTTCTCGACCGAGATGGTGCCGATGGTCGCCTTGTTCGCCGACCGCTCGGGATACTTGCAGTTGCCGAGCACGGTGTCGATGTTGCCCTGCTTGCTCGTGATGGCCCCGTCCACGTCGATCTCCACGCGGAATCGCGTGGACTGCGTGGCGGTGATCGCCGTGCCGCTGATCGAGGCGGCGATGTCGTCGGCGCCCGCCTTGCGGTAGGCGACGCCGTTGATGCAGAAGTCGAAGTCGTCGTCCGTGTTCGCCGGGTTGACGCGCAGGAGCTCCGGCGAGCCGCTGCCGAAGGTGAGTCCCGGCGCCCCGAGCAGTCGGTTGCGGAGCGCCTGGAGGATGGACACCAGAGCGCCCTGATCCACCCCCGTCGGACTGATCTTGCTGTTCTTCCCGCCCATGGTTCGCTGTCCCCCTCTCCGTGGGTCCTACTCGCGGCCCTCGAACCCCATCTTCTGGAGCGCACCCGCGCCCGAGTCGGGGTCCTGCTTGCGCTGCGCGCGCGTCTTGAGCCAGTCCTGGAACTTGACGAGATCCTTCTTCTGGCCGCGCAGCTCGTACATGCGCTCCTTGTCGGCGCCGCGCTTGCGGAAGAAGAACCGCAGGTGCTCCAGGTGGCTCACGACGCGGAACGGGCGCCCGTCCTCGTGGTGGAGCCGAGTCGTGATCTTCCGGCCGCGGTCGTCCACCGTCGAGAAGTCGTACATCGTGTAGCCGATCGGGGACTGCTCCTTGAGGCCGCGGTCGGGGTCGTCCGGGTGGTCCGGATCTCGGACCTCGATGACCTGCCCCTTGAGTCGCTCGGTCTTCTTCGTGTTGCCGCCCAGGTACACGACCTTGATCCGCAGGAATGGCAGCGTATCGCCGCCGACCGCGTCGGGTCGCAGCACGGTCTCGTTCGCCAGGGCCCGCTCTTCCTCTCGGCTCGCGGGGTGCGCCATCACGCTCTCCTTCTGGCCGCCTCAAGGCGGGCGGCGGCGAAGAGCGCCACCCCGGCCTGGGTCGGCATGTGGAACGTCGGACTACCCAAGCTGTTGACGACGGCCGCGGCGGCGACGACGGCCCACATGAGCTCTTTGCGGTCACCGAGCAGGATCGGGCCGACGCCGCGCGCCAGTGTGGCGAGCCAGAGCAGCGCCAGACCCAGGCCCACCGCCCCGAGCTCGAACTGAGCCTGCACGAGTTCGTTGTGGGCCTGGTAGGGCAGGAAGTTGGGCCGGTGCTGCGCGACCTCGACCGCCCACTGTCGCCAGGACCCGACGCCGTATCCGAACACGGGCCGCTCGAGGATCATGGGCACCGCGGCGGCCCAAATGTTGCTCCGGCCGGAGGTCATGTTCTCGAGCCGGGCGACGCTCGACCAGTCGTTGGCCCGCTTGACGTGAGCGACGGACACGGCGAGCGTCAGGGCGGCGGGGACGACGACCAGCCAGCGGCGCCAGGGCCTGGGCAGATCGCGCCACGCCACGAGCAGGAGCGCGAGGCTCCCGGAGACCATCGGGCCGATCGACAGGGACAGGGCGACCAGCCCGTAGGCCGCCACGCCGGCCCAACGCCCGATGAGCACGTAGGCGACTGGCACGGCGAACGCCATGTAGGCGCCCCAGTAGTTGGGGTGCGTCAGCCAGCCCATCGGTCGCGCGAGAAACTCGGTTGACGCGAGCACCATCCACGGCAGGGCCGTGACCGAGTAGATGGCCTTCGGGTCCAGACCCCACCGCTCGAGCGGCAGCGCCAGGACCGCCACGGTCGGACTCGGGAAGATGCTGAAGATGTTGCACAGGCCGATGACGGCCTGGACTGCGGCGCCGGCGAGCAGCGCCCAGCCGACGCGAGACGCCCACGCGGTCGTGAGCTTCGCCGCCTCGACGTAGAGCAGCGCCCCCATCGTCATCAGGAGCAGCAGGGAGACGGGCCGGATCGGGTAGCCCGCCAGCAAGACGTGACCGAGCGCGTAGGTGAGGAGCAGGGCGAGGGGCCACGATGTCCGCCCGATGAGCCTGAAGAGCACGACGGCTCCAGCCACCATGAAGTACATGATGATGGCGCCGCGGATCGGCATGGGCATGTTGGGCATAGGGATCGGGACGGCGAGACCGAGCATGAGCCCGACCCAGAGGAGCGGGACGAGCGGAACATTAGTCACGGCCTCTCGGCAACGACTAATGATACACTCGGCCCATGAAACGATGCCCAAAGTGCCAAGAGACCAAGCCGGCCGCCATGTTCTACCGAAACCAGTCTCAGTCTGACGGTCTGAGTTCATACTGCCGCCCCTGCGCGAAGCAGTACAACAGCCGGCGCTTCATGGATCCCGAGACGCTCGAGAAACGGCGGGCGTGGATGCGGGCATGGTGCAAGAAGCCCAGGCAACGAGAGCGAGCGCAGAAGTGGAAAGACGAACATCGAGAACACGTTCGAGCGCAAGAGCGAAAGTACCGGCGAGAGCGGGCGATGAGAGGCCAAACGAAGGCTTACCGCCGAACGCCGCGACACAAGTTGATGATGGGTGCGGCGATGATGGTGCGCGGAGCTCTCGGTCTCGGTTTGCTCACGAGGCAATCCTGTGTCATGTGCGGGGCTCCGGAGAGCCACGCCCACCACGAAGACTATTCCAAGGTCTTCGAGGTGACGTGGCTCTGCCGGACATGCCACGCACGACATCACGGGAGGCTTCGAGCCCGAGGAGACATCGTCAGCTCTCGCCCCATCACAACCGGGTCCTAATCATTCGAGGTTTCCTCGTAGATGAGGTAGAAGTGTCCGTACACGTTGTCGTTGGACGTGGTGTAGCTGATCGTCCGGTTGGCGAGGTTGTTGACGTAGGCCCGACGCAGGTAGGAGCCGGCGTGGGCCTGCGCGACCGTGGTGTCCTGGCCGATGTTGCCACGCGCCAGGAGCGCGCCGTCGTGGAAGGCACTGTACTTGAAGTCCATGTAGCTGGACACGGCCGCGGCGGCGCTGGCGACGACCGCGTGGCAGCCTAGCCACGTCGCCTCGCCGTTGAGCGATCGTCCGCCGGCCGAGTCGCCGACCTTCGTGACGCCGGAGCCGCAGAAACCGTTGGCGTCGCCGGCCGCTTCCGTCGAGAGCGTCCCGATCTGGATCCAGGCGCTGTTGGAGCTCCCCCCGTTGAGCTCGATGAAGACGTCGCGCACGATGGCGCCCTTGGGGATGGAGAAGGTGCTGGTCTCCGACGTGTTCTTCGTGAACGCCTGCCGCACGACCTTCGTGACACCCTGCTGCGGCAGGACGACGCGGTGGGTGTTGACGCTGAAGGCGTCCATGCGTGCCCGGCCGCGCTTGTGCCAGACGATGAGGTCCACGGCCGTCGAGGCGGTCATGTACCAGGAGCAGACGCCGGTGGAGCTGGCCGAGAACGGGTTGGCCTTGACGGCGTTGACGGTGGCGGTGCCGTAGATCGTGGAGGCGGTGTCGCCGCCGGCCGTGTAGACCTGGCAGGTGACCCCGCTGGTGATCGGCTGGCCGAGCTCGTCCACGACCTGGGCCCAGAAGTAGAACGAGCTCTGGGCGTGGCCGGTCGGCACCCACACGGCGAGGAGCGCGATCGTGAGGATCGCGGTCAGCAGTCGCTTGAGCATCACGGTCTGTCCCTCCCTGGCCCCCGTGGGGCTAGTTGCTCGTCCGCGCGGTGCGGCCCGAGATCATGGCGTGGTCCACGCTGTTGAAGACCGCCTTGGTGACGCCGTAGATCGCGCCGATGGCGAACCCGGTCTTGTTGTCGTAGTCGAAGCTCTTCTCGACCCACCGAGGCCGAGACCCCCACGCCCACGCACCAGCCTGGCGGCCGACGAAGATGCCCGAGGCGCCGTTGACGTTGGAGCCCGAGCCCCAGTCCGTGGAGAGCGCGATGTCCTCGTGGATGTGGACGATGACGCCGTCCCAGACGCCGGTGGAGCCCTCGAACACCGGGTTGTCGTCGCCCCGCATCTGCGCCTCGCGCTGCGCCTGCGACCACGAGGCATCGTGGACCTTCAGATCGTGCTCCTGGTCCGGAGCGGCGATGTAGATGTAATACTCCTTGGTCCCCACCTTGACGGGCCAGATCTTCGGCACCGCCTTCTTCGCCTTCGTCTTCATCTTGGTGAGGAACGCCGTGGTCAGGTAGTCGGTCGCGGTGAGCGTCGCCGTGGAGGTCGCCGTGCCCGCGTAGACGGCCGTGGACGGCGAGGAGTCCAGAGCTGCGAAGATGTCCGCGTCGATCTTCTCGGCGAGCCACGTCGTCAGGAGCTCCTTGGCGGCGCTGCGCTGGCTGTAGGCGGTGCGACGCTCGGAGAGCAGCCCCTTGAGCCGGATCGCCTGCCGCACCTGGTCGAGCACGACGGCGTCGGAGGACGGGGTGATCTCCTCCTCCTGGTCCTCGAGGTCGCTGTCGCCCGTGACGCCAGCGCCCTGGAGCTTGCGGATGAAGGAGAACGTGACCTGGTCTCCGGAGGTGCTCTCGAGCTCCTCCTTGACCTGGATCACGTTGTTGAGTCCGCGGCCCATGAACTTGTTCCAGTAGATGAGCTTGGGCAGCTCGACCCAAGCCTCACGAGACCACTTTTTGACGGCCTCGGCGGAGCCGGTCGCCCACTCCGAGTCGGCGCCGCCGGCGATCGGCAGGAGGCCGTGCCAGGTCAGCGACCATGCGGTCAGCGGCGTGGCGCCGTGCCCCAAGTGGTCCACGAGGACCAGCCAGAACCCGAGCCAGCCGAGCAGCGTCCGAATGAGTCCGTTCACGGGTCTCCTCCCTGCTAGGGCGTCCCCATCAGGTATTGCTCGCGCACGGAAGCGGGCAGCTTCGCGTACTCCTCCTCGCTCATCGCGTCGATCCTCTTCCGCGTGAGGCGGGTCGTGCTCTCGCTGCCGCGCTGTCCCGTGAGCGTGCGGATGCCCATGGGGCGGCGCCCGATCTGTTCGAGTCGTTCCACCACATCGCGGCGGCCGGCGGCCCGGTCGCCCGCGGGTTCGTCCAAGATGTCGGTATCGTCGTCCGGGTCCGGCTCGGCCGCCGGCGGGCGCTTCCCTTGGCGCTCAAGTTCGGCGAGTCCGAGCTGGTAGGCGTCCTCTGCGGGGTCGTCGGAATTGAGGATGATCTTCCGCCACAGCACGGGATCCTTGGGCTTGCCCGAGGCATCGAGGGCGATGGCATCCTCCACGCCCGATTCCTTCAACACCGCGTCGTAATCGTCGTGGTCGCGCCGAGCCATTTTCTGGCTCATGCGAAGCTGCTGGGTCCTGATGTTGGCGATGCTCGGCTGGATGAGCGTCTCGTCGATGTGGTCGCGGATGATCGGCACCGCATGGCGGAGATCCTCCACCTCTTCGAGACTGGCGAGCTTGGCGTCGGCCTTCTTGAGCTCGGCGGCTTCGGCGGCTCGCCGGTCGGCGGCGTTCCTGGCGTTGCGCTCGGACTCGAGCTCCGTCACCAGTCTGTCGCGGCGAATACGATCCGACCTCCGCTGCTCCTTGAGCGCCCGCTTGAGGTTCGCGTTCTCGGCCTCGAGGTCCTTCGCCGGCTTGCCGTCTCCGGAGGGCTGGTCCTGCTGGCCTCCGGTCCCTGGGCGCTCGTCGCCGGCCGAGGTCTTCGGCTCTTCGACGAGCACGGCATCGGGGGTGGACTCGGCACCCGCGCCATCGACCAGCAGCGGGGCGTCGTCGTCCACGGTCGCTTCGACTGCCGCTCCCTTCCTCTTGGCCATCTCCCTCTCCCTTCGCCACGTCACGGCGGGCGATCGTCCGGACAGCGCCCGGGGTGACGGCGGGGCGCGGCGCCGATCAGGGGCAGACTCCCCCTCCTATTGGCTAGGGCGGGGTGTCGCAGACTCGTGCTAGACTCTGCGTGGTCGGCACGAGGGCGACCGTGAAGGCAGGTCGTCGCCACGGGCGCGGGTATGGGGTGGAGTCGATCCCCGGTGTGCGCTCCCAGGCCAACGTGGGGAGGACCAGTTCTGTGGCGGATCTCGACTTCGGTCGGCTCCTGGGCGCCCGACCAGCCGTCAAGGAAGCTCGGGGATAGGGCGGAGCGTCTAGGACCCCGGAAGGTTCAGCCGGCGGCTACTGCGCGAGGTCGGGGCGGGTGGCGGCGACACCGCCGCCCTTGGGCAACTGTCCGCTCGGATTCTGCGGGTTCCCCAGCTCCGCGCCCATCTGCTGGGCGGCGTCGGGCTGGGCGTCGAGCGAACCGTCGGCGAGATCCTTGGTCGTTGAGGGGTCGAGCTCGCCGCGGAGCGAGATGCTGACCTTGGGCGGTGGCGGCCCGGCCGGCGCCTCGGTGCGCTCGGCCACCCACTTCTTGGCCCGCTGCACGACCTTCTCCGGGAGGCCGTCGAGCAGCTCGATGATGGCGTCGAGCAGGATCGGCGTGGCCGCTGGGACCTTCTCGAGGAGGTCCAGGATCGTGGCGAGGGTCGCCGCGCGCTGGGTCGGGCTGGCGGGCGTCTCGACCAGCACGAGGTCGTACTTGAGCGTGCCGAGGTCGTTCAGAACGCGCCGCCGCACGCCGACGCTCATGGCAGGGTCCGGCTCCTCCACCACCTGGTTGACGGTCACGAACTCGTCTTCGCCCGTGTCGGGGTTCAGGAGGCGCACGACGCGCTCGTCGGTATACACCTCCTGGATGCGGCGGGCCATCTTCTCGTAGATCAGGCGCTTTGTGAGCTTGAAGTTGTCGAAGATCGGCATGGTGATGATCTCGCCCTGCTGCTTGGCGCGAGCCATGGCGACCCCGCTCTCGTCGCTCTCGCGCAGCCCACGCATCGAGGCGTTCACGCCCGAGGTGATGCGGATGGAGTCCTCATCGAACTGGAGCGTCTGAAAGAGATCCTGGGGCACGTTCGGTGGCTGAATACGCCGCGGATCGGCGGCGTTCTTCTTGACGAGGTAGACTCCCTTGGGATCCCTCGAGTCCCGCTCGAAGGCCGATTGGTCCACCAAGGAGTCCTGGTCTGCGAACCACCCGTCCCCCGTCGCCTTCGTGAGCCACGCGATCTGACTCTTGCGGGCGTTGACGCCATCCTGGGCGTCGCGGAGCGACCGGACGATCCCCTGGACCTCGTCGCGCTTGAGCTCCGCGAAGAACGGCACGATCGGATAATCATGCCGGTCTGTCTCGAAGGGCACGCCCGACTCGAGTTCCTGCTCGGTCGCGGGCAGGATGACGCACATCTCGATCGTCCTGACGTTCCGCTCGATCAGCGTTAGAGACCGGGTCGGGTCGCGCCGCGCCAACTCCGTCAGGATGCGCCGCATCCTGACGTCGCTCGTGGATTGGATGACGCGCTTGCCCCCGTCGATGGACAGGATCCACACCGGCGTGTAGACCGGGTAGTAGCACTCCAGCACCCGGACGCGGCCCGCCTTCTCATCGAACCAGAAATCTCGATCGTCCTGGGGCCGAGTGCCGAGGTCGCCGCTGCCGTACGCGTCAGAAGGGTCCCCTTGGGAGAGGGTAACGGGCCGCTGCGAGGCATCCTCCGGCTTGGGCGATGAGATCGCCTCCAGCGCCTCAAGGATCTCGTCCTTCTTCGTCGGGTAGAGCGCGATCAGTTCGTCCACGTCCACCCACTTGTGGCGCCACATCGCGCGCGTATCCTGGAGGTCGTACCTCTTCCAGGGCGTGGCCCACATCCACTCCTCGGGCACTCGCACCGTGTTGAAGCCGATCTCGCCGGTGACCTCCCGCGAATAGTCGATCGGCAGCTCGAACCCGACGACGCCGCAGATGGTCCCGTCCTCGAAGCCGTCGGAGAGCACGTACTCGGCATTGGTGTCCCGGTGGACCTTGCGGATGAGCCGGGTGAACACTTCCGCAACGGGCTTGTCCTCAACTCCATGGGGTGCGGCCTTGGGGTCATAGCGGTTCATCCGCTCCATGCCGAATAGGACCAGGCAGGTGGGCTTGATGCGGTTGAAGGTGAGGGCCGGTTTGCCCGCCTCCTGCATCTTCGTCCTGACAGCCGGATCGTACTGGCCCGTGCCCGTGTAGTAGCCGAAGTCGAGCGAGACGTTGACGCGCAGGTCCCGCCAGAACGGCTTCTCCCACTCCTCGCGGAACATCCGTGTCATCCGCTGGACGAGTGTCTCGGCGTCGTAGGCCGGGTTCGCGGTCACGCGCTCGCCGCTCCGCTCGCGGGGATCCACCGTCCTGACTGGGACTGGCACGGACTACGGGGCCTCGACGCGCCCCTTCGACACCTTCTTGGACGCCTTCTTGCGCGATGACGCCACCTGCTTCGTGCCCTCCGCGCGGTCCTTCTCCTCCTGGGTGGGCTTGCGGTCCCGGTTGGTATCGGCCGAGTCCAGGGCCATCCGGTCCACGGCGAAGTGCTGGCCGCCGATCGAGATGACCGGCATGCCGCGGTCGCTCGCATTCACCACGGTCACGTCGATGTTGACCTGCTGATTCTTCTCGTACAGGTGCATCTCAGGCATCTCGCTGCTCCTTTCTACGTTCTACGTCGCCATCCACGCTTGCCGCTGGCCGGAGGCGCCCACGAGTTGGCGCGGCGGTGCCGGGCGGCGGATCTTCGGGCGCTCCACGAGCTTCTCGAGGGGGAACTTCTCGCCGATCGGGTAGGCCCCGGCATCCCCGTGCTCGCTGTTGAGATCCTTCACGATCTCGCCCACGATCCCGGACGGGTGCTTCTTTCTGTGCCAGCCGCCCGAGAGGGCTCGCCGCATGTCCTTCGCCGACGGGTCCAGGCGATACTTCGGCACGCTGCGGATGGTCGGGCCGCGCAAGATGGCGCGCAGCGGCAACACGCGGTCGTCGATCGGGATGGGGCCTGACGTGAACGACGCAGGCCGCCCGGGACGCCCGGTCAGCATCTCCTCGATCGCGGTGACGGAGGACACGCTTGAGTTCTTCTTCTCGGGGTCGCACATTGAGGGGTCGCCGATGTCCTCGAAGGTGTAGTCGAGGATGCCCATGGCCTTCTGCCACGGCCGGACGTTCTGCTCGATGTGCTGCTCCATCCCGATGTGCTCGCCCCGGATCGAGTAGAGGACGTGCAGGAAGTCGTTCGGGGGAGGGAGGAACTGCATCCAGACCGTCGTGGGGTTCAGGCCGCCGTCCCAGCCGCGCGTGATCGGCACGCTGCGGAAGATCGGCAGCGAGACCGCAGACACGTGGCCGTCGCCGAACTCCGGCGTCACAGCCACGCCGAGCTGGATGTAGCCGACCTTGCCCTCGACGAGCCTCGCGATGAGGTCGAAGCGGCCCATGCGCTCGAGGATCGCGCGGTTGCGCTCCCGGTACTCCTGTGTGATGCCCGGGTTCTCGCCGGCCGGGATCTCGATGAACTCGACGGTGATACCGCGTGCGGCGAGACTGGCCAGCGCGTCGGGATCCTCTTTGTACTTCATCGTCCAGTGGGTCTCATCGGGCGGGTTCATGCTGATCTGAACGCGCGGCTCGATGCCCTCCTGCCGGAGCGAGGTCACGGACAGGAGCGCGTCCTCGGGCACGCCGGACGAGAGGTCGGCGGCGGGCGCGGGCTCCTCGATCCAAGCACCACCGGCCTCGAAGCCCTGGAGCCGGTTCGCGTCGGCCGGCTGATCCAGACCGAAGAAGTTGAACTCGACGATCGGGATGAAGGCGCCGTTGGAGGCGCGCATCCCGAGGCGGATGATCTTCGGCTCGATCAGCTCGTGACCCTCGGAAGGGATCTTGTACTTCTGGATGCAGGTGCGAATCGACGCGATCGTCGTGAGCTTGAGGTTCTCCAGCGTGTCACGGATGACGGCCCAGCGCACGGGCCAGAGGTCGGCGGAGTGGCGCAGCGCGTGGGCGAGCGAGGCGAAGACGGAGGAGACGGTCTTGCCCTCGCCCCTCGGCCCCATGAGGAACACCATGTAGGCGCGGGAGTCGATGTACCTCTGCTGCGTCGGCGTCGCGTGGAACGTCACTTCAGGCATCTGTGGCCGGCCCGTCCGCCTCAGTTCTGGCTGGCAACTGCTTCTGCGACAGCGTCTTGACCGTCCCGTCCTCGAGGGCCTGCGCCTTGACGATGGTGCCTCCGATCTGGAGGACGAAGATGCCGTCGCCAGGTGCCTCGAAGGCCAGCGTCTCCTTGGGCTTGCCGTAGGTCATGTGGTGCCCGAGCACCTCCATGTGGGGCGCCTTGCCATTCAGGATCCGCTCCTTCACGTTCTCGCGGTACGTCTCGGACGTGAAGAAGCGATCCCAGAAGAGCTGGACCTCCTTGACCTGGATCTTGGTCAGCCGCCGACCCTGGGCGGGAACCCCTCTCACGCTGGCGCCTCGGCGAGTGGCCGCATGACCTGGTCCGGATGGTAGGGGCACGGGACAGCCACGACGGGCTCACCGAGCCCCGCGAGGGCGAGGGAGTCGCCTTTGGGGCAGAGAAACCACGTTGAGGGCGCGGGCGTCCGAGCCATAGCCTGTCACTGGCTAGGCCCGGGTGTCGCAGCCGTCGGGCTAGTTGTTCGGGAGCCCCTTGAGGCGGCTATTCCGGCGGTGGACGAGGAACGGCTGGACGGTCGCGGTGGCGCGGGGCCGGCCGGGGACGAGGATGAGGCCCTGGCCGGGCGCGTGGGCGTGGAAGACGAGGGCCTCGCCGTCGCCGAGGTCCACGCGCCGGACCTCGCCCCCCGTGGTGTCCTCGAAGGTCGCCGGGCGGATGCCGACCATCGGGGCCTTCTTCACCTGCTCGCAGATCAGCGGAAACTCCAGGATCGCGGCGCCGAGGATACCGATGAGCGCGAGGTCGAGGGTGGCGGCGGGCACGCCGGTCGCGTCGTAGTGCGCCTCCCAGAGCGGGGTCGCCACCGTCGGCGTAGCGATGAAGATGAGGCTGTCGAAGCCAACGAGTTCGAGCCAGACGCCCTCGCCCCCTGAGTCCGGGTCGATGAACTTCGGCTGGCGGATCTCCCTGATCGTGGCGCCCCGGACGATCTCGTTGATCTGCTCGGTGGTCGCCGGCGTCGAGCCGTAGAGGTTCCTATGGAAGTCGGCCACGACGGGGCCTCCGCGGGTAGGTGGCGCAGAGCCACGTGAAGAGCACGAGGAGCCCCACGGTGACGCCCAGGAGGGTCAGCACCCAGAGCGCCTGCTCCAGCTCACTCACTGAGCCAGCCCATCACCGCTTCCCCTTCTTCTTCACGCGCTCCGGCAGCCCCTTCGTCGTGCCGCCGGGCGCCCGCGCGAACTCACGCGCGATCGCGGGCGCCGGGCACTTCCCCTTCATGTGCTGCGGGTCGTGGGCGCACCCACCCATGAATCGTTGCATCGCCTTCGATTTGGGCGGCATCGTCTTCTCTCCTTCCCACCTCGACGATGGGGAGATCCAGGAGGTTCTCGGTCTTGGCGAGTTTCCGGTCGGAGATCATTCGTGTCTTTCCTCGAGTTCTGTCCGGCCGATGAGTTTCAGTGTGCCCTCGGCCTTGAACACGTCGGCTCCATTGTAATAGTCGAAGTCTGGATGGACCGGGCCACAGATCAGGATCTCCCGGTCGGGATCGAACTTCGAGAGCAGCCCGATCAGTTCGCCGACTTTCACTACTCGACGCGCTCGCACGCGATCGAGGCGTTGGCGATCATCGCGGCCTCGCGGATCTTCCTGATCGCCACCGTCTGGTCGGCCGATGGTGGCGTGTTCTGAACGACCACCTCCGCGAACACGAGCGCGGCGGCCCGGATCGCCTCGTACTTCGGAAGCTGATCTGGCGTGGGCGCGTGGTAGGTGAACCAGGTGATGAGGTCATCGCGATTCATGGCAGGATCCCCTTCGCGTCGTTCAGGTCGGCCTTGGTCAACGGCGACGGATCGGGTCGCTCGATCTCCTTCCACCCGGGAGGAGCGTACACCAGCTCCCCGTTCGCGTACATCGGCTTCCTCTCGCCGAGGTAGACTTCAGCGATCTGCTTGGAGGACCACCTAAGACGGGAGAGGATGAGCGGGCGCGCGGACCACGGGTCGTCGCCCCGGCGAGAGGCTTGGCGCTGGACATGAGCCCGGAAGAGGCGTCGGCGGCGGGGCGTCAGCAGGATGCGGCGGTTATAGCGCCATAGCCCCGGGACGCGCGCGCAACACTCGCGCCACTCGCCACGGCTCAACCGCACCTCGAACCACGGAGAGGGCCGGCGACGGATCATGGCGAGACCCACTGCGAAGAGCGCGGGCATCTGCGCCGGGACGCCGGGGCGGAGGACGGGCGGGTAGTGGTTCCAGACTGTCGCCGCGGTCGGCCGCCCCGTCGCCCACGAGATCACGCGGATCTCGTCGGTCGTCGCGCCCACGTAGAAGTCCCCGACCGGCAGCGGCAGCGACGGGACGAGCTCGGGGCGGGGACCCCGATAGGTGACACGGCTCACGTCTGCACTCGGATCACCACGGGAGACCCTGGAGTCTGCTGACCTCCGCGACGGGCTCATACGTGGCGGCGAAGATGCCGGGCTTGCAGGGATAGAACTCTCCCGCCACACCCCGGATGATCCAGTCGCCGACGTCGGCCTCCAACCGCCGGTTCTCCAGCGTCCGCACGTACAGGGTGCCGTCCTCCAGCGACACGGCCTGCCCGGCGAACTCGCCGACCGCCTCATGGTTGGTCCCGTCGTACTGGAGCGCGTCGATCACCACGGGCTTCTTCCGGTATTTCACGGCCGTCCCTCCGGCGCGAGCGCGTTGGCCCACGCGATGAGGCGCGCCTGCGACGCGGCTTCGTCCGCCGGCGTGTCGGCGGGGAAGAAGCCGGAGCCCAGGCGCGCATGGGTCGCCGGGTGGTGGAGGATCAGGCGGATCGTGCGCCGCCCGGCCGACATGCCGATCTCCCACGTCGGGTCCTTCCAGCAGCGGATCTCGGGCTCAGGCATCGCAACCCTCGCGCGAGCTCTGTCGGATCGTCGTTTCGCACTCGACCATGAGACCGAAGGCGAGCCCCTGCGCGACGCGCATGTGCCCCTTGGTCATCCGCCGCTCCTGGGTCTGCTGGCCGCCGAGATCGACGAGCAGGGCGAGGACGGCCACGTCGCTCCTGCGGAAGAGCTCGCCGACGAGGTCGTCCAGCGGCACGAGTTCGAGCGGGTTCGCGTCAGGCATCGTTGTCGTCCTCATCATCGACCTCGTGCTCCTCTAGCAGCGCCGCCTCGAGCGTCATCACGCGCTCGTGCAGCATCGTCAGGATCTGGTGGACGACGGGGTCGCCGACGCGCACGAGCAACCGCCCGAGGGTGTCATGGTCCATGGGGAGCCTCCTGGGGGGGCGTGGCTGGGACCCTCCGGTGGTTCGGGCACGACCGCTCGCACAGGACGCAGATGACGCGCTGGCAGCGCGAGCACGCCCCCAGCGCCCCCGCGCTGTGGGTGGCGCAGGGCTCCGCGTGCTCGAGGGCGTCGAGCGTCTTCATGATGCGGCGGACGGTGAGGATCACAGCGGGAGCACCTCTTGGCGCAGGCGCTTCACCGCGATCTCGCAGTACTTCGGCTCGATCTCGATGCCGATCCACTTGCCGCCGAGATCCTTGGCCGCCTCGAGTGAACTCCCGGAGCCCGCGAACGGGTCAAGCAGCGTCCCCGGCGCGAACGGTTTATAAAGCCAGCGCATGACCTCGACTGGTACGGGAGCGCGGTGACCGAACTCGCGCGCGAGGGCCTGCGTGCCGTCCGTCTCGATCATGGAACTCTCGCCCGGACGACCGAATGCCCCGCGCCCGAACACCTGAATCAGCACTACATCCCAGCGCCACGGGCCAGCGGCCGGGCTGTTGATGTAGCGCCGACGCCAGACGAGCGTGCGCGAATGCGGCAGCGCGCGGATGCTCGACTTCAAGAACTCCTGCCCGCGTCCGCTTGACGTTCCGAAGACGCACGCCGTTGGGGCCTTCTCGCTCGCTAGATGCAGAGAGACGGCGATGTTGCCACTCACCGCGAACTCGCCCTCGGGACGCCCGCCGCTGTACGGAGGATCGGTCACCACCACGTCCACCGGCTCCAGCAGCGGCAGCACGTCCCGGCAATCTCCGCAGTACAACGTGACGCCGGGCTCCTCGTAGTAGAGGAAGTCGCGGAGGGTCATCGATACGCCTCCCAGGTTCTCCGCAGTCCTTCCTCAAGTGAGATCCGTGGGCGCCACCCAGTCAGGCTCGTCAGCCGCTCGATGCCGGGAATCCCCGCGCGCGGGAAGCCGCGCAGATCGCCGGTCGTGATCGGGCACTCGCCGATGACGGCGAGGATCACACGCATGGGGGAGCCTCCGTGGGTGGGAGTCGGCGCTTCAGGTTGTTCCACAGCGAATCGAGGGTCTCACGGGTCACGCCGTTGGCGCGCGCCAGGAAGTCGAAGTCCGCGCGGCGGTCCTGCCGCGCGAGGTCCACGAGCGTCGGGACCAGATCGTCACTCTCGCCCACGACGGGCTCAGGACCCCGGGCGGTTGGTGGGTCGGCTGCCTGTAGCCAGTGGGTCTCGTCGGGCGGGTTCATGAGGATGGCGGCGTAGAAGTCGAGGAGGACGTTCTGCTCGTGCCTCCGCAGGGAGGCGATCAGGGCGGCGGCGTGCTCGTGCAGCCACGCGGGGCTCGGGCCCTCGATCCTCGGGCCATCGTCGCGCGCGCGTGGACCCGGTCTCAGCGCGCGGCCCCGCGGCGCCGGGCGCGGTCCTCGCGGAGCATCTTGAGGAGCGCGACCGACACGAACACGACCGTCAGGGCCCCGACGAGCGCCAGCCCGATGACGACGCCCAGGAGCGTCCAGTTCAGGAGCGCCAGTGTCACGGCGCGACCCCCGGCGGCAGGCGGAGCGCGCCTGACTCCAGTAAGAGGAGCAGCGCCCAGGCCAGGCGCAGGCGCGGGCACAAGGGATCCCACGCCGGGACGTCCACCAGCGGTGGCGCGGCGGCCACCGGGCCGGTATAGATACCGGTGAGGCAGGGCCCGGCCTCCTCCGGTCGCCCACGGAAGGGCTCCTTGAGCCGGACCCGGCCCGAGAGCTCCACCGAGGACCCAGGCGGCGCCTGGACCCGCTGCTCGAGCGTCGCCTCGCCACCCCAGGCGGAGACCGCCCACACCGCAGCGAAGAGCACGACCCCAAACGCGATCCAGAGCCCCGCCAGATAGAGCACCACCCAGCCCGGGGCTGGGCGGACACCCGGCTGGAGCGCGGTGTGGCAGGTGTGGCAGGCGTGGCAGAACCCGCAGAGCACGCACGCGGGACCGAGGTGACCGCAGGTCGTGGCGTCCCTGGTCATCACCACCTCCTCGCCGCCAAGTGTCGCACGTTCCACGAGGCACACCGCGTCACGCACGTATGACGCGGTGCGTGACTAGAATCCACGTCGCGGAACAAGCGAGAACCGCCGTTTGTTTGACGCGCCGCGTTCCCCTCAATCATGCTTCCACGACCTCCTCGAAGCACCTCGACCCTTCCAACCACCGATACCCCCGCGTCTCCATCGCCGCCCCCGCGTACACCGACGTCACCAGGTACAGCACCTCGGGATGACGCGGAACCCCTGCTAGTATCGCCCGCCGCCTGTCCTCCATGGAAAATGTCGCAGGCCCGTCCACGTGGCTGTGGTAGATCACCGCCAAACGAAACCCCTCCCCAACCAGAATCATGCCCCGCCTGAGATCGTCCGGATGCACGACGTACTCCTTCTCAACCCAGCGCGCCACGTTCTCGCACTTCAGCACCACCCGCTCGCCGTCCCCGTCACGCACCAGCACCATCCCGCACGACTCGAACGGGTACTCCGCAGCCCCGTGCGCCCGAATCTCCTCACGCTCCCCAATCCCTAACCCCCAACCCATCCTCACTTGCTTACAGGTTTTTTGTTGACACGGTGCGGCAAAAGCAAAACCTGGTGCGGGCAGATGGAGACCCCCATCTCACCACTCACGGCCCCCGCGGGCCCGCCCCTCCCCCCCGGGGGTGTGCCTTTTGGTCGCAGGAGGCTCGATCTGCCTCGAGCTGGTAGTGGGGGTCGTCTCGGAGGTCGATCGTGGCGCCTATGCCCCTTTCCGCTCGCCTAGCGCCGGATACGCTAGCCCAGCGCGAGCTCGACTGCACAGTTTTTAGCCAGATTGCTCCCGGGCGAGCCGGCACGTAACAGGTATTATGGGCCGTTACCAGTGTTTTCGCGGGTTTGCGCGGCGTATCGCCTTGAGATGGCCCGTGGGCCACAACCGATGGGGGTTCGGGCTTGCTGGTCAAGCCGGGCGAGCCGGGACCGCGCCTTCCAGTTCCGACCTCGGCCCGGAGTCTGTCTGGAGGAAGCTTGAGTCTTACACACTCAAGAGACCGCGCACCAAGCGCGGGGCTCAAAAGCGATGTCCTCGCGCGCGCGCTGTCTCTCTCTAAATCTACCTCTAAATCTACCTCTAAATCTACTCTCCCTCTTCCGAACGCCGCCGGTGCGGTGTAGTTGGCTGATTGATTTGATGGTGTTTTATCCTGTCTTACACACGAGTTATCCAACTCCCTCAGACCGGCTGGTCTGTTGTCTGTGGATAACTCCATTGGTGCCAGGGAGACATCAACAACTTGGCTGCACTGATGGTGCGGTGCAGTTGCGGTGATGATGCGGTATGGCGATCTAGTTGAGAAAGTTTAGCTGGTAGGCGCCACTTTGGGAGACTGGGGGTCCTCACTTTTCGCTTGACAATGAGTATGCGATAAGATACAGGATGGGTGAAGGAGGGGGCCATGAAGAGGGACACGGGGCTTGATCTGATGCGCTGCCACCGATGCGGCGGCGACGCGGGCGCGCTCAACGCCGCGGGCTCGCACAACCTGTGCGACGCGCGGGCCGAGGAGGAAGCCATGGAGCACGACAAGCAGAGCCGGGAGCCGGAGCGGGCGGAGATCATCAACGAGTCGGACGTGGTGTGCGGCGGGTGCGGAGCGGACCCGAGGGCAGAGGGCGTGGACGCGATGCGCGAGGAGGGTGGGTGGTTCGTGGACGCGATCCTGAAGGAGGACGGGACGTGGGTGGCCGAGGTGCGGTGCCCGCGGTGCTGGTGATGAGGGACATGATCTGGGCGGTGGCCGTCGGGTTCTGGTGGACGTTGATCGCGCTGCTCCTGTGGACCGAGGGGAGAATCCCATGAGGAACGACGAGGACGACGACGGAGGCCTGATCGACGGGGTGGGGTTCGCGGAGGAGGGGGGGCAGTCGGCGCTCCGGGCGGCGACGAGGAGGAACCCGAGGAACCGGCCGTGCCCGACCTGCGGGGCCAAGAACCGGCTGACGCCGATCGACGTGGCGCGGGGCTACCAGTGCGACGCCTGCGCGGACCGCGCGGAGGGGGGAGGCTTCTGATGCCCGCCACGGTCGAGCAGGTAGGGGCGTGGCGGGAGGCGTGGGTGGGCGATCTGCGAGTGTCGCGCCAGACGTTCGGGCGCCTGTTCACGGTCGTCGTCCACCGCTGGGGTGGGGGCGAGTCGTGGACGCGCTACGTCGTCCTCCCGCGCCCCGTGTCCACGCGGATGTTCCGCGCGATCTTCGACGAGTGGGTCGCGCCCGTCACCGGCGAGTCGGCGTACTCGCCGACGGGGCGCGCCTTCTGGCGCGCGCCGCGGGTGATCCGCCGGCGCCGTGTCGTGGGGATCCAGCAGTCGGGCGGACTCGATGTCTGAGAAGGAGGAGTAGCCATGGCCGAGATGCACTTCTACACGATGGAGCCGCCGTTCAAGTGGCAGGCCGGGACGGTTGGGAAGGATCCCGGAATGCCGTTCTACTTTGACTGCGCGGGGTGCGGCGCGAAGGAGCCCGAGCTCGCCGGAGTCTTCGCGCGCCCCGGGCTGGGCGGCGACGTGAAGCTCCGCCGCGAGGACATCGGGGTTGAGCGGACGCCGGACGGGTTCTACAAGCTGTGCCTGTACTGCGTGCCCTGCACCGCCGCGCGGGTCGAGAAGGCCCGCGCGGGGCAGAGCCAGGAGGTCGCCCCATGAACGACCCCATCTTCGGCGAGATCATCTCCACCTACTCCCGCACCGAGGCGCTGGCCGACGGGGTGCTCGTGGACGTGAGCGCCACCGCGCGCGAGGCGGGGATCAAGTTCCCCGTCGCCCTGACCCGCGCCGTGTGGACGCGCTACGTCGAGATCCCCGCGGGCGTCCGCTGCCAGGACGAAGCCGGGCGCCTCTGGGACATCCTGTGGATGTTCCGGGTGTCGGTCAGGCGCGCGGCGCTCGCCGGCGGCGAACCCCTGCTCTACCACCTCTACGTCCGCCAGCACAATCGAGAGCGCCTCACCCGCCGCGATCTGGTGACGCTCAAGGCCCTGGTCGGCGCGGGGGACGACGCCGAGCCCGTGCTCACCATCCTGCTTCCCGAGGAGGACTAACATGAGACCCGACAAGACCCAGCGCATGATCGCGGACGAGGTGCTTGGCCAGACCGCCGAGGGCCACACGCGCCACCTGCTCACCTACCTGAGCTACGACAAGGGGGGGAACAACTACTTCCACGGCGGCAGCGACCCGCGCGGCTACAGCCTCATCGTCCGGATCGAGGACGCCCACGCGGACGGGACCACCAGCTGCATGCTCTTCTCCGGCGGGCGCAAGCGGTTCGTCGAGGCGGCCCGCGCCTTCGCGCCGCGCCGCCTCGCCGCGATCGTCCCGCCCGCCGACATCATGGCCGACATGCAGGCCACCATGCGCGCCCAGGACGCCAAGGAGCGCGCCGAGGAGGTCACGCGATGAGCGCGCACACGCCGGGACCGTGGACATGCCGCCAGAGGGACGATGTAGAGCCGGGAGGCATCATCCGGGACCGCGACAATCACGAGGTCGCGCGAACGACACCCGCCAACGCCCGCCTGATCGCCGCCGCGCCGGAGATGGCGGCGCTGCTGCACCAGATCGGGTACGAGCCGTGGGGCGCTGCGGAGAGCACGAACAGTGACATCATCCGTCTCATCGTCCATGATGTCCGCGCCCTGCTCGCCCGGATCGCGGGGGAGGAGTAGAGGTCATGCGGACGAGCACCGGCTACCACACCCAGGTCGAGGCCTTCCGCGCCGCGCTCCTGGCGGCGACCCTGCGCGCCGCCGGCGGGTGCCGCACCGAGGCCGCCGCGCGCCTGGGCCTCACCCGGACCTACTTCCAGCGGCTCCTCATACACTACGGCATCCAGAAGCCAGTCGCCACGCGCGGCCACTGCCCCTTCCCCACCCACACCCACGGGAGGACGCCATGAGCCCGATGCTCGTCGAGAAACACGAGCGGTGCGTCTGCGGCTGCTGCCGCTGCCTGCACGTCTCGGGATACGAAGCCTGCTCCCGCTGTCACGACTGCGTGCGGTACACCTGGCCGGGCCGAGACGCCGGCACGAGACGAGGCCGACCCCACAGGGAAGACGCCACAGGGAAGACGCCACAAAGGAGAACGCCATGAGCGACACGAAGATCACGACGCTGGCCGAGCTGCTCTCGGCCGAGGGCTACCCGATGCCCGACGGCTCCCAGGTCCCCCGGGACCACTTCTACGACGACGGCGCGGGGCGCGTCGGGCTGAAGTACGGGGGCGACCACCGGGTCGTGTGGTGGGCGTTCGTCCAGGCCTCCGGCTGCTACAAGATTACGGGGTCAACCGACACGCCCGAGGGCGCCCGGCGCGTCAAGGTGCGCCCCGACAGGGTCGCGGACGCCCTGGTCGAGCCTCAGTCCGATCCAGGCGCCGAGGACCCGCCGCCCTTCCCCTGCCCCGGGTGCGGCCGGACCGACGCCTGGGTGGCCCACTACGTCGTCCCCGAGAGCCAGGGCGTGACCGCGCTCCGGCTCATCGACGGCCATCTCGACGCCGACGACTACGACGGCTGCACGAAGTCCTACGACGCCGAGGGGGACGAGTGGTACGAGTGCTCCGCCTGCTTCTTCAGGGTCAACCTCGACGGCACGCCCCACGCCGACAACGCCGAGTACGTCAAGACCCATCAAGAGGAGAACAACCCATGATCCTCAACATCTCCCCCGTCGAAGCGAAGATGCTCCTGCGACTCATCGGCGTAGATCGGATGAAGTTCGGCGAACTGACGGTGGCCGAGGCCCGCAAACACGCCGCGATGATGACCGGCGACGACGACATCGGCGCGATGGAGGCGGTTCAGGACCGGCTCTGCGAGAAGCTCCACGCCGCCGAGGCCGAGAAGTGAGGGCGCTCAGCGAGCGGCAGGCGTCAACGTGCGAACAGGCGAAGCACCCGAGGTGCGCGTGCCGGTGCGGCGGCGCGCTGCACGGCGCGGCCCGAACGGTCGCGCCGAAAGAGTTGCCCCTCGACGACCCCCACTGTGCCCTGACCGCGCGCGAGCGGCAGGCCGAGGAATCGTTAGGGAAGCCGCCGCGCGAGAACGAGGGACGCCGCCGATGACCGCCCCAGGCCGGAACGTCCGGGGCTACGTGAAGCGCCAGGTCCGCGCGGTCCTGCTGGCCGAGAAGCTCCAGGCCCGGCTCGACGCCCTCGAACCCCTGCGCCGCAAGCACCGACTGGCCAAGGACGCCGCCGACGACGCCCGCCTGAAACTCCGCGGGGGCCAAGACGAGGAGGCGCGGCGCCTCGTGGACGCCGCCCTGACGGCGCACCGGGCGACTACGCGAGCGGAAACGGTGCGACCCTCCGGCGGGATGTAGGCGATGGGTTTCAGCAGTTTGACTAACTCGTCGAAAATAAAGGGCCGAAGTCCCGCCGGGGCGAGATATCGGGGCAGAACTGCATATAGAGACAGGAGGGCTGATGGTCGAGGACGCCGTGGCGGGAGCGCGCCGGAATGATCACACCAAAGGCCTCCGCGAGCGCGTCATCCGCGCCGCGGCGGCGAAATGGCCCGCGGACATCTGCGAGAGCGCGCCGGGTCATGGGAAGTTCGGTGCAGCGCTGGGCGCGCTGCTCAGCATCGACGAGCGCCGGCTCGGGGAACTGGCAGCGCAGCTCGGCCTGGCCGCAGCAGCCCCTCAAGCAAGCCGAGAATGACCTGCTCGACTTCCCCCGGGTGCTGGTAAGCGCGGTCGAGGGCCGACTGCCGCTGCCGGTCGGCGCGGCTCGCTCCTTGGCGGTCCATCTGTCGTCCGCACGCCAGGCACCGCAGCCGCGCCGGTTCGACGTACAGCACGCCCCCGCAACCAGGGCATCGGGCAGCGCTCACCCGCGCACCGGCACGCGCAGCGCCGCGAGCTCCTCCATGCGGCGGTAGAGCGTGGCCCGGTGGATCCCGAGTAGCTGGGCGAGCGCCGTCCGGTCGGGGAAGACCCCCGAACCGACCAGGATCAGGAGCCAGCGGAGTTCGCGGTCCGGCACGATGGCGCGCAGGCGCCCTGCTCTGGCGCGCGCCGCTGGCGAGAGTCCCAGCGCCCTGGACACCGACGCGAGCGTCCGGGCCGCTGCCAGCTCGGGGTCTGGCACGAAGCGACCACGCAGGTCGCGTACAAGCCGCGCCCCGACCTCCGCGGCCGACTCGCCGGCGACCAGGAGCAGGTAGACCGCGCGAGAGCGGGGCTCCAGCAGGGCGAGGGGGTTCCCGGAGGGCACGTCCGCCCAGGGCGACCGCACGAGCTCGCCGCCGCGCGCCACGTCCGAGGGGTGGAGGCGCTCCACAACGACCACCGTAGCATGCGCCGCGTGCCGCTTGTCAACCGTTCCTTGACAACGTGACTCGCCGATGCTAGTAGTGAATCCGCGTCATCCCGATGCGCTGGAGGGTCGCTCTGTGGACTGGCTCGAGATCGGCATCACGCGGCGGCGCGCGCGGCTCACGCAGGAGCAGCTTGCGCGCCGGATGGGCGTCAGCGTCTCGACGGTCCAGAAGTGGGAGCGCGGCGTGGTCCGCATGCCACGCCACCGCGAGCGCCGCTTTCGGCGCCTCACCGTCTCGGGACTGCCCAGGGCCCGTTTCTCCTTGACAACTCCCAGTTGATTCGGGTAATGTCCCCAACTGCAATGGTTCATGAATCGCTCGCCGTCGTCAAGGCCGAGATCGCGCTGTACCGGACGGCCGTCGGCGTCTCCCAGAACCGCCTCGCCCGCCGCGCCCGCGTGGATCCGAGCGTGCTCTCCCGCGCGCTGAACGGGCGGGTCGTGGCGTGGCCGACGCTGCGACGGGTGCTGGTCTACTGCCGCCGCAACGGACGCCGGAGCCGGTCGTGACCCCCCTCGCGCACCGAACCTCCTCAAGCAAGACCAAGGCCAGGCCGGAGGAGAAACCGGCGTCCGGAGGAGCGGAGAACCAGTGATCTGGGTCGTTGTCCTCGTGGTCGCCCTCGTGAGCATCTGCTGGGGCGTGCGGCGAGGGCTCAGGCCGTGAAATATACTCAGGAGTGGTGCCTGATCCTCAAAAGGATGGTCGCGGCGCTCGTGAGCGACCCTTCAACCATAGAGATCAGCGAGCGCCGCGTTGCGGCTGGACTGCTCCTCACGATCCATGTCGCCCCGAAGGACGTCGGTCGGGTGCTCGGCAGGCATCGGACCAGGCTGGACGCCCTCAACGTCATCGCCCAGGGCTGGGCTGGATTCGAGGGTGAGCGCGTCAAGATCGTGGTGGACGGAGTCGGAGCCATGCGCCTGAGAGGGGGTGAGGAGCCGATGGTCGAAGGAGAGGAGCAGCCGAGACCCGATGGGCCGAAGCCGCCGGATCCGGAGCCGGAGACGCCGTAGGTCGGCGAGCGAGCACGGTGAGCGAGCACAGGGCTCGTTTCCGGGGCCCTGTGCCTCCCCTTGAACGATGAGGATGACTGGATGAGCGACGCCATCGGCACCACGTACCCGGATCGGGCCACCTGGCTCACCGCGCGGCGGGCAGGAATCGGTGCCAGCGAGGCGCCAGCCCTGATCGGCGTGAGCCGCTGGAGTTCGCCCCTTCGCCTCTACGCGGAGAAGCTGGGTCTCGCCGAGCCCATAGACGAGACCGAGGCCATGCGGTGGGGCACGGCGTTGGAGCCGATCGTGGCTGACCGCTACGTCGAGGAGACGAAGCGGGAGGTGCTGGCGCCGCCGCCCTTCACGATCTACCACCGCCCAGACCGGCCGTGGATGCTGGCGACGCCAGACCGCTTCGTGACGAAGAGCGCCCGCGGCGTCGGGGGCCTTGAGATCAAGACGACGGGGTTCCTGAAGGCAGAGGAGTGGAGCGAGGAGCCGCCGCTGCGCGTCCAGGTGCAGGCCCAACAGCAGATGTGCGTGATGGGCTGGCCGTGGGTCTCGATTGCGGTGCTGATCGGCGGCCAGCGGTTCCTGTGGTGCGATGTCGAGCGCAACGACCCGTTCATCGCGCGCCTGATCGAGTGCGGCGAAGCGTTCATCGACCGACTCAAGCGTCAGGACCCCCCGCCAGCCGACGCCACCGCGCACGACCTGTTGGCGAAGCTCTACCCAACGGACGACGGCCAGAGCGTGCCGCTGCCGGCCGCCGCCCTCGCCTGGGACGCCACGCGCCTTGAGGCGCAGGAGCAGCTCAAGCACTGGAAGGCCGTCCAGGACGAGGCCGACGCGCTGCTCAAGGGGGCGATCGGAGCGGCCACGTTCGGGGTCCTGCCCGACGGGACCACCTATCGCTGGAAGGCGAGCGAGAGGAAAGGCTACGTCGTCCGGGCCACCACCGTCCGTACGCTCAGGAGGCTGAACCCATGAGCCAACTCATCACCGCCCAGCAGAAGATCGCCACGGTGCGCGACCTGCTCGAACGCTCCAAGCTCCAGATCGCCGCCGCGCTGCCGCGCCACATCACGCCCGACCGGATGCTCCGGCTGGCCATGACGTGCCTCCAGCGCAACCCGGCCCTCTTGGAGTGCGAACCGATCAGCTTCGTGGGCGCGATCATCCAGTCCGCGCAGCTCGGCCTCGAGCCCGACGGCCTCGGCGCACGCGCCTACATCATCCCGCGGCGAAATCGCCGGAAGCCCGGGACGCCCCTGGAGGCCAACTTTCAAGTCGGCTACCAGGGCCTGATGGAGCTCGCGCGCCGCTCCAAGGAGATCGCGCGGTTCGACGTGCATGAGGTGTACGAAGGCGACAGCTTCTCCTTCGCCTACGGCCTCAAGCCCGCGCTGCACCACGTCCCGAAGGGCGAGACCAACGAGGCGAAGATCACCCACGTCTACGCGATTGGCACCCTCACGAACGGCCACTCGCAGTTCGAGGTGATGACGCGCGCCCAGGTCGAGGCGCACCGGGAGAAGTACAGCCAGGACACGCGCGAGGACAGCGCGTGGCAGACGGCGTGGCCGCAGCAGGCGAAGAAGACCGTCATCATCAAGGTGTGCAAGTACCTACCGGCCTCCGTCGAGCTCCAGACGGCGATCGCGCTGGCCGAGCACGACGAGATCGGGTTGCCGCAGGATCTCGGCGTCGTCGCCCAGGCCACCAACGTCCAGGCTGCGCCCAAGCCGGCGTCGAAGCTCGACGCGCTCACGGAGACGCTGGGCCACGCGCAGGCGGAAACGCCGGTCGCCGATGCCCCCACGGCGAAGCCGATTCGCCGAAGAGTTCTCAAGGACACCCCCTCCGGTGGTGAGATTTCCCCTGCCGCGCCGGACGCCATGCCGGCCCCCGCAGTCGAGCCTGTCGCGGCAGCGCCGCTCGCGCCACCGGAGTCGTCGCCCGCCGAGCCCCTGGACGAATCCGAGAAGGCCGCCGCGACACGGGGCGAGTTGATCGGCGCCCTGTGGGCCATGCTGAGCGAGCACGCCGGCGGCCAGCAGCGCCGCATCATGGTGGCCCTCAAGCACCTCACGACGGCACACTTCGGCGCGGCCAAGCAGCTCACCGAGCTCACCAGCGAACAGCTCATTGCGCTGCTGAAGCTCAAGCGCGAGGACGTCGCCAAAGTGTTCGCCGAGATCGGGAAGTAGGCCGTGGCCGCTGTAGCAGCCTGCGCCAAGATCGGCTACCGCACGAAGGTAGACGCGCTGATCGCCATGAGAGCGCAAGAGACACGGGCTGCTCAGGTCGAATGATCCGCCCCCTGCGCCGTGACCATATCCCAAGCGTGGAGGCGCTTGCGCTGGAGTGCCACCCGACGCGCCAGATGCGGCCTGCGATCTGGTGGGTTGCCCATCCGACTGCTGTTCATCTCTTCGCGGACTCCTACGTCAACGCAGAAATCACCGGCTACACGAGCTACACGGTCTACCCGAGCCCGACGGGTCGTCAGGTCATGTACGGGATGGATCTGGGCGTGGCCGCAGACGCGAGAGGCCGGGGAATCGGCTCGGCTCTGTTTCTCTACCGCCTGCTGGTGGCGTCGCAACTCGGCGTGGATCTCTTCATCGGGGCAACGCGCCCCGACAACGAGCCGATGGTGAAGATGTTCAGGCGCTACGGCTTTTCGCCTGGCTCGGTGATCGAGCACTACTACTGCGAGGAGACTCCCGTGCGGCCGGGGCAACTCTACTTCGGCGACCGCGAGACGATCATGCGGGCGCTCCATGTGTAGGGCGAGCCAGCCCTGCGGTGGTGCGATCGTCGAGGACGACGAGTTCTTCAGACGCACAGGGCGCCGGATGGTCCGCTGCTTCGGCTCTGGGCACACGCTCTACGTCGATGCCGCCCCGATTGAGCGGCCCACCCAGGAGCTCTTCGTCGAGCGGCGACCATGCTCCGGCGGATGCGGGGTCCTCGTCCAGTACAGGAGGGGCCAGCTTGGTTTCTGTGGGCGCTCCTGCCGGGTGGCGCTCTACAATCGCCGGCGTCGAACCCGCCGACGTCGGGCGCGTCGCCTCGTTCGCCTTGGTCTCTCCATGTCTCAGCGTCCGTGTCTAATCTGCGGGCACATGGTCGAGTGTGGGACGAACGGACGCCGGAAAGTCCACTCCGGCCAGTGCGCGCGGCGCCATCGGCAGGCTCGGGACCGGCAGACCGCTGATGCGTTGCGATAGGCCACTATGGATTGGGGCCCGATCTACGCCGACCTCTGGACGGATGAGAAGTTTGAGGGTGGATCCTTCACCCTGCGGTCGTTTTTTGCTTTCCTGCTCACGAACCCGTACGGAATGAAGGATCTGTCAGGACTCTACCGCGTCTCACCTGAGCAACTCTCGGTGGCCACCGACAGCACGCTCACGCCACATGAGGTGGCCGAGTACCTCAACGAGTGTGAGCGGCGCAGGCTCGTCATGCGTGACGGGAGATGGCTCTGGATCATCAACCGCTTCGCCAGGGTCGAGAACCCAGCCAACGTCAGGACGCAGATCAACGTCGGGCGCGCCTTGCTCGCGTGTCGGTCACCGCGCCTCGTGGCTGCCTGGAAGTACAAATACGCGGCGTGGGTGCCGAGGATCGAGAAGGCGCTCCATCAAGCGATCGAGGTGCAGGGTGCGCCAGAGGAAGTTGAGGACGTCCTGGGCCTGCGCGCCATCGTGCCGGATCCTCCTCCGGCTGACGACGAGCCTGCGGTCCTCTACGAAGACGAGATCCAAGCGGTGTGGCACTTCTACATGACGACGATCGTGGCGGCACTCGGCAGACCAGTAAGTTACACGCTGAGCGCGGCGCGCCGCAGCCTCATCCTGACCCGGCTGAGGGATCGTATCAAGGACCAGGAGACCGGCGAGACACGCCTCGTGACCATTGAGGATCTCATGGCGGCGATCTCGGCCTGCGCCGCAAGCGACTGGCACCTGGGCCGAAGCCCTGACAGCGACGGCACGCACTACTCGCTGGAGCGGGACATCCTCCGCGATAAGGAGCAGCTCGAGCGGTGGCTCGAAGGCGCTCGCGGTGCGACGCGACGTCGCCGTGCGAAGGCGCGTCGTGGGGAGCCCAAGCTCCCGCCTGAGCCCAGCGAACCCGAGGCGAGAGAGGAGCGGTTGTGAGCTACGGCCTAGAAGGCAAGCTCGCGGCGGCTACTTTTGAGACGTCGGTGCGCACGCCGGCCGTCGAGACAGTCCGGGCATATCTGAACGGGGAGTTTCGGCTGGGCGCGTCGCTCGTCTTGTCTGGTCCTACTGGCGTCGGCAAATCCTGGGCAGCGGCATGTGCCATCAATGGACTCGTCGGCTACTCACGCTATTTTTGGTACGTCCCATCGCTGGCGAGTGCCCTGCTCGCGTTGGATCGGCGCGAGCGGGTGATGAGCGATGTTGGCAGCGTCGAGTGCGCGGTCATGGACGACCTCGGCGTCGAGTACCTCAAGCCGGGCGGCCTGCTCGAGGTCATGCTGGACGAGATCGTCTGGCGCCGCGAGAACCTGGCTCTGGCGACGATCTTCACGACCAACCTGAGTCCCGAGGAGTTGCGGGATCGTCTCTCAGACAGGATCATCAGCAGACTCCGCGGGTGGGGCAAAACGATGCGCGTGAATGGACCCGATCTCCGCGAGTCGCCGACGTCATGACGCTTGAGGTGTTTATCCCCGGTCGCGTGCCGAGCCCGAACACGATGGCGGCATCGGTCTTGAGAACCCGGATGCGGCTCAAGAAGGCCATGCGTGAGAAGGCGCGACTGCTCGTGAGCGACGAAATGAACAGACGCAAGCTCAAGCCGTTCACGGGTCCAACGCGCATTCTGATCGAGCTGCGGCGCGTCCGGCAACTCGACGACGACAACGTGGTGGGCGCGCTCAAGCACATCCGGGACGGCGTGGCGCTGGCCGCCTTGCCGCTGGGCGACGGGCCTAACACGCCCTATTGGTGGCTGCCGCCCGTCCAGATTCAAGTCGCCGCGGGACACGAAGGCGTGTACGTCTGCATCGAGGAGATGCCATGCTGGGTGCCCGCAGACGGGATGAACCGATGAAAGTGGGCGAGAAGGCGCGCCGTGCCACGTTGCTGGGCTTGACAGGTAAGGTTGGCATGCTGCGGCGCCGCGCGGCACGCCACCAAGCCGACACCGCGATGACCTGCCGCGCCGCCGCCTTCTGGCCCACGCGCGAGGAGATCGAGCGCATCCGTGCCGACTACGACATCTACTGCGCGACGCCCGATCTGACGGGCGCCGTGCAGATCGCGTCACGGCTCGGCATCGTCCTCCGACGCGTGGAGTGGCTGGAGATGCTGCTGCGGCGGGGCGCGCCGCGGGACCCTCAGTCACCCTCGAGCGTGGTGAAGGAGCTGGACCGATGAGCAAGGCGAGCGAGTGGGCGCGCAGGGTCACCCAGACCGAGACGGCCTACAAAGCAGCCGAGCAGGAACGCCTTGAATGGCTCTGCCCGCACGGTGGATGCCACGCAAAAGTCTCTCCAGCGGGCTCGCTGCTCGTCGTTGTCAGCGACCACAATCACGTTGCGATGACGCCCGAGGATGCGCTGTCACTCGCCCGCTGGATACTCGACTTGTTCGAGGAGGAGTCATGACCAAGGCCGCACGTTCCGACTGGGAGCGCGAGATGGAGCAGGCCACCATCTGCCAGTGCGGGCACGACTTCTCCCTGCATGTGCCGCTGCCTGGATTCCCGGGTGGCTGCGACGAGTGCCAGGCCGACGGCTGCGACTGCGGGAAGATCAGGCCGCGATGATCCCCTCGCCGCGCACGGACTGTCACTGGATCGAGTTCATCCTCATGGCGCGGACGGACAAGACGTGCATGTGGGACGTCGTGACCACGGAGAGCGGCGTCGTGCTCGGCCGGGTGAAGTGGTTCGGGCGCTGGCGGAAGTATTCGTTCTTCCCGGCGGACGGAACGATCTACGAGACGACGTGCCTGCGGGACATCGCCGCGTTTCTGGACGAGCAGATGTCGCTACGACGGAAAGCACGCTCATGACCTCGCCGCAGACGCGCGGCGGGCGGGGCGCGGGACCCTCAGTCACCCCACGTCGCGTGCCGGGACTGGAGAACAACATGAGTGAGTTTGTTGAGCGCCCAGCGTCATCCGCGTCGGCATCCCGCTATCTTCCCACGGCGCAACTGCTCGAGACGGCGACGAATGGTCAAGCCGTCCGCGTGCCGCTGAATGGCCGCACTCGAGTCCTGATCGCTAGCGCGTCGGAGTCTGCCGCCAGATATCACGGGTACCGCAGTCACAGCAGGAGCGATGGGGACCACGTCATTCTCTGGTGGGAGAAGCGATGACCGCGCTCCGGGACTCCCTGCTGGCCGCGCTCCTGGCCCTCGCGTGCGTCGCGGTGTATGGCGCGCTGGCCCTGGTGGCGGAATGAACGTGCTCGCGTTCCCGCCCGTTCCCGGAGTACCGCCGAAGCCCTGGCGGACGAATAGCGGCTACGACGGGCTGACCCCCCAGGCGCTGGCGACGTATCGTGCCGCGTGGAAGGAATACGAGCAGGCGCTCCGCGACTGGCGCGCGGCGTGCGACAACGTTGCCGGGCAAGCGGCGCGCCTCCTGATCGCGCAGGGGTTCCCCGCTGAGGTCAAGGTCTGGACGCGGAGCCGCAACAAGGGCCGAATGACGCGAGCGCTCGTCATGGCTTTGCGCGACTTCGGCCCGCTGATGGAGGTCACACCGAGTCTCTGGCTCACGGACGAAGAGGACTGGCTGCGGCGCGCTGACCAGCGCGAACGTCAGGCGCAGCAGGAGCAGGAGCGGAATGCGCTCCGTGATCGGGCGATCGCCTATCTGCTCGAGCGCGGCAAGGTCTACGGCGTCGAGTTCGTCGCCGAGGATGCCGAAGCCATGGCGCTGCGCCTCGTGGGCGAAGAGAGGATTCTCGGGCTCCGGAAAGCGGAGCCGTGGCACGAGTTCAACGGGTTCAACTGCAACGACTTCGGCGACCGCGATTGCAAGGGCTGGGACGGGGAAAGCCGGCGCTGCCAGTGCGGCAACCGGCGCGTGTCATGGGAGATCGAGGGCACCTTCGAGAATCCGCGTGTCTATGGCGAGGCTTACTGATGACCTGCCGCACCCAGGCCGCGCCGCCCCTGCCCCGCGCGATCCGCGAGTCCCTGTTCGTCACGGTCCGCGATGACGGGAGCGCGCTCGTGCTGCTGGGCGAGCAGCACGTCACCTGCCAGGACTGCCATCGCGCCGCGGCCATGGTGATCGTGCGCGGGACTCGGTATCGCTGCGTGGACTGCGAGGGATGACGTGCGCTGTACGTCCTACTGCTTCGAGCTCTGCGATGGACGCTGCATCGTGGCCGACCCGCCGTGGCCGTATGCGAGCGCGGAGGATTCAATGATTGACCGCTGGCTCGGCTGGCACTTCTTGCCCGCCGACCGCCGGCTCCGGTGGGGCTCGCGCGAGGTCGTCGAGGCGGGGCAGACCTACCGCGCGGAGGGCCCGCTCGTCATGTGCCGGAACGGGATGCACGCGAGCCGGCGGGCGCTCGACGCGCTGTTGTATGCGCCGGGCCCCATCGTCTCCCGCGTCGAGTTGCTTGGTGAGCGCCTCGACGCGAGCGACAAGTCGTGCTCCCGTGAGCGTTCCGTGCTCTGGATCGCGGACGCGGCCACCGTGCTGCACGAGTTCGCGTGCGCGGTGGCGACGGACGCCCTGCATCTCGCCGAGGCGCGTGGCGCGCGGGTGGACCCGCGCTCCTGGGCCGCGATCGAGACCAAACGCCGCTGGCTGCGCGGCGCGGCGACGGACGCGGAACTGCACGCGGCCCGGAGCGCGGCCTGGAGCGCGTGGAGCGCGGCCCGGAGCGCGGAGAGCGCGGCCTGGAGCGCGGCCCGGAGCGCGGCCTGGAGCGCCCAGAACGTGATGTTGGAGGCGATGTTGGAGAGTCTCGCGCCATGAACCTCCGCGAGCAGCTCGAGGCGCGGCTGGCGCAGGTCGAGACAGAGCGGCGCCGCCGTCATATCCGCCTGGAGCGCGCGCTGCTCTGCGTGGACTGCGAGGCGCTGTTCGAGGGCGGCACCACCTGCCCCGCGTGCGGGAGCGCGCAGTTGTTCCTCGTGGCGCGGGCGATGAATCGGGGAGGAGATCATGAGTAAGCCCGAAGCGCTGGCGCTGACCGTGAGCGAGATGGCGTTCGGGCTGCGGGAGCTGTGCGGCTGTCTCGTCGCGGTGACCGTCGAGGACGAGCATCTGCACTACGTCGGCACGGTGGCCGCGTGGCAGCGCGCGATTGCGCGCGGCTCAAAGACGACGCTCGAACATATGACGATCGATCAGGCGCGCCAGGATCTCGGCCGAACCTTTGAGGCGCAACGACTCAAAGGCAAGAAGCACTGGCGCACGGCCGAGCCGGGGTCGTGCAAGTGAGCACCTGCACCAAGCCCGGCTGCGCCTGCGGCGGCGCTGCGCTGCCTCGCTCGACGCTGAGCCCAGCGAGTGCCTCGCCTCTCAGCAGCCGGAAACGGTCACGGCGCATCCGGAGGCGACGTGCAGCGAGCGCAGCGCGCGGAGCCTGGCGTGGCTCGCGCAGACATTCGGAGGACGCCATGACTGACCTGACGCCGGAGGGGCTGCGGGCTGCTGCGGGCCTGCGCGCTCCGCGACGTGTCGGACCCGCGCGGGATCGAACGGTATCGCATCAGCGAGACCGGTCGTAACATCGTGCGGTGAAGTGACAGTGGATTGGAGAATGTCATCCGGTTCTGGGTGGCCGGTGTGCCGAAAGCCCCACATCGGCCGCGAGCATGCCGGTTCGAGGTTGTGGCATGGCGGCATGGGGACGCGTGATGGCTGATCCCTGGCGCGCGCTCATCGAAGCGATCGCCGAGTGCCCGGACGAGGTGCGGCGCCGACGGATGGCCTCCGAGTTGTTCGCGCAGCGAGACGTCGACGTCGCTGAGCGCCTCGCGACATGGGCGGTCACGATGATCCGGCTGGCCGCGCGCACCGACGTCGAGATCGCCGACCTCGTGCGCGACGCGCTCTTCGACCGCGAACCGATCGGATCGCCCGTGAGTGAGTTGCTTCACCAGGCCATCGCGCGGTTGCGGCGCGCGCGCGGTGGCGCGTTGGTCGAGACAGAACCCGATGAGGAGGTGCCGCGTGGCTGAGCGCACCAGGATTGCGTGGACGGACGCGACGTGGAACCCGATCCGCGCCCGGCACCGGGTCACCGGCACGGTCGGCTGGTATTGCCAGCGGATCAGCGAGGGATGCCGCCACTGCTATGCCTCCACGATGAATAGTTGGCGGGGGAACGGCGTGGACTACACGGTGCCGGCGCTCGCGCACGTGGAGCTGTACCTCGATGAGCGCATCTTGGCAGCGCTGCTCCGCTGGCGCACACCGCGCCGGATCTTCGTCTGCTCAATGACGGACCTGTTCGGCGAGTGGGTGCCGGAGGAATGGATCGACCGGATCTTCGCGGTGATGGCACAATCGCCTCAGCATATTTTCCAGATACTCACCAAGCGGTCGGAACGAATGCGAATGTACTGCGCGACGGCCACTGGGCCACATCATGTCTGCTGTGGCTCGGGGTGTCCGTATTGTGCTGATTCGGGACGGTGGCCATGGGCTCGCGCTCCCTATCCCAATGTCCACCTCGGCGTTTCCATCGAGGATCAGGCGAGTGCCGACGCGCGCATTCCGCACCTGTTCCAGACACCGGCGACGGTCAGGGTCGTGAGTTACGAGCCGGCGCTGGCGCCGGTGGACTTCGCGCCTTACGTGACAACGCTTGATGGCTGCTGGATGTGTCCACAATGTAGCTACAGAACCAATCGGGACGGAGAGCCGTGCCCGAATGATCTCTCAATGCTCGTCCGTGATCGCGCACTTAACTGGCTCATTTGTGGCGGCGAGTCCGGCCCGCACGCGCGCCCCTGTGATCTCGCGTGGATTCGCTTGGCGATCGCACAGTGTTGCGCGGCGGGCGTACCGTGTTTCGTAAAGCAAGTCGGGGCGCGGCCGATCGTCCACGGCGCGGAGTACGGACGTGAAGTCGAAGGCACGCAACATCCGGAATGGAAGCGGCTCCGCCACCGCGCCGGCGCCGACCCGTCCGAGTGGCCCGAGGATCTCCGCGTGCGGGAGTGGCCGCGATGACGCTGACTCGCAAGCTCGCCGCCCTCACGCTCCTGGGCCACATGAGGAGCCCGATGCTTAACCTGGCGCGGAGCCTGGCGTGGCTCGCGCAGACATTCGGAGGACGTCATGCCTGACCTGACGCCGGAGGGGCTGCGGGCGCGGGCGAAAGATCTCGCAGCGCGGCTTGGATACGTCTCCAGTGCGGGCGGTGCCTTCTCACCGCTCATCCTCGCCGCCTTCACCGCCCTCGTCGCATCCGCGCGGGCCGACGAGCGCGCGGGACTGTTGCGGGCTTTCCACGTCACGCTGGATAGCCTAGGGGCTCCCTCCGACGAATGGCCATGCAATCGAGTGAAGCTGCTTTTTGTCGAGGCGCGGCGGGCGCAACGGGAGGCGGACGCCATTCTTGCTGAATCTGTTGGCGAAGAAGCCTGGGAGGCTGCCGCCTATGATATTTCTCTCGGGTACAAACGCGGCGTGTTCATCGAGTTAAGTCAGCGTATCGCCGCCGCGATCCGCGCGCAGGAGGAGACGCCGGTGCGTGAACTGCGGCGACGCGGCGGGGGAAAAGCTCCACGAATGCCCGGAAGGCCGTCTGCATGACTGGGAGACCGACGACGAGGGCATCGCGCACGCCGTCCGCGGGTGGGTTCGCCAACAACTCGCCGACGCGGAGCGCCTCGCCGACGCGAAGGCGCGGGTGCTGGAGGAGGCGCTGGAGACCATCGCGCGCGGGTGCGGAGAGATGGCGGCTGACGAGACGGGCTCAGCGGGGGAGCGCGCGGCGCGGCGGTTTCGAGACGGGCTGGAACGCTTGCCGCGCGGAGATGCTCCGGCGGCTGGGCAGGGAGGAGGAGTGATGGAGACACACGTCCTGCTCGGATCGGAACAGGTCCTGACCGCCGCGTCCCGGATGAGGGATGCGGCGCACGACTTCGCCGCGGCCGTCGCGGCGCTCCAGTGCGAGCACCAGCGGCACGAGGAGCAGATGCGGCAGATCGTCGCGGACTTCGCTGAGATTGTGGCGAGTGCCCCGCGTGGCTGAGCCGGCGCGCCTCTGCCGCGACTGTCTGCTCGGCCCCGCATTCCGTCTCGACCTCGTGCAGGTTCGCGGCCGGCGCTATCGCTGCCCGTTCTGCGGCTCTGCATGGCGACTCGTGACCGTATGCTTCCGGAGTCGTCACGAGCGGGTCGCGCCAGCTGGCCACTATCGTCCGTGGGTACGAGCGCCCCGTGGCTGAGCGGGGAGGAGGGGTGATGGATCGACATGTCCGGGCGGTGGACCGAGTTGACTGCTCACTCAGGGAGTACCTCGGCGACGGCGTGTACGCCGCGCACGACGGGTTCGGGATCTGGCTGACGGCTGAAAATGGCGTCGCGGCGACGGACGCGATCTACCTCGAGCCAGAAGTGCTCGCTGCGTTGACGCGATTTGCCGGGAAGGCGCCGCGTGGCTGAGCGCGAGCGACTCTGCCGGTGGTGGCGCATGCGGCTCACACGGGCGATCGAGGAGTTCATCGCGATCACCAGGGCCACGCACGCCAAGGCGACGGCCGACGCCTACGAGTCCGACTTGAAGCGCCTCGCCGCACTCGCCAGCCACGATACCGTGCTCAACTTCACGGGAGACCTCGTGCGGACCTACCTGACGGCTCTGTCGGAGCAGGGCCTCAAGATGAGCTCGCTCCACCGGAAGATGTCCTGCCTCAACCAGTTCGCCACGTGGGGCATCGGGGAGCGCCTGTGGCACGAGAACCCCGTCGGCCGGCTGCCCAAGGTTCGGCGCCCCAAGACGTTGCCGCGTCCGTTCCGGCGCCAGGAAGTGGAGGCGTTGTGGGCGCTCGAGTTGCCGCCGACCGAGCACCTGCTCCGCGCCGTGCTGTTCTTCACCGGGCTGCGCGTGACGCCCATCTGCGGCATCCGCGTGGCCAACATCTCGACGAATCCCCCCCTGATCGAGACGATCAGCAAGGGCTCGAGGCCCCACCTGACCCCGCTCCACCCGGTCCTACTCGGGATCGTCACGGAGTACCTGGCGCAACGACCCGAGATCA
>Ga0209518_1000373_pt1 | contig 58972 bp, 64 predicted proteins | sample RifGroB1_FD_183993 | JGI IMG/M metagenome (GOLD analysis project Ga0209518, IMG submission 183993) | Groundwater microbial communities from Rifle, Colorado, USA - Groundwater B1 (SPAdes) (version 2) | ecosystem: Environmental > Aquatic > Deep subsurface > Groundwater | place: Rifle, Colorado...
CGGCGTCGCGACAATATAAAACATAAAAATCACTCAAACAGCATCTCCCAAAAAGTTTTTTCTTTTTCCGGAAGCTTCAGTTTTTTCCTCAGCTCATCTTCTTTTTGCGTAAAAGCTTCTTCGCCGAGAGCCAAAATCTCCCCGGCTTTTTCAAAATCAAAAGTTGAAACATGGGAAATGTACGGTTTGACAATCAAGAGCTTGTCGTTTTCCTGGATGCTTTCCTGAGTGTTGACCATTTCCATTAAGTAAAACAGAACTTTAAAAATCTTCCATTGTGAAGAGTTGGAATCGTCTTTTATTTCTTCGTGGATATAACCAGGCGCGTACCTGACGTCAACGCCAATGACAAAATCAGCGCCCATTTTAAAGCACTCGTCAACCGGAAAGTTGCTGACAACGCCGCCGTCAACCAAAAGGTCATTGCCCTTTTTCACCGGGGAAAAAATCACCGGCAGACAGCCGCTGGCCATAACTGCCTCGCCCAGGCTGCCTGATTTTATCTCCACTTTTTTGCCGGTCGTCAAAGAAGTGGCTATCGCGCAAAACTTTTTTTCCAGATCTTCAATTTTGAGCTTGCCGAGCTCCGCATCCAAAAACTTACTGAAAGCGCTCAAAGAAAAAAGACCGCCATCTTTCCTGACGGATTTGTAAATCTCGCCGACATGCAAAAACTTTCTCCATTTTCCGCCTTTGGCAAGACCAAGCAAAACGTCAAAATCTTTGCCCGCGGCGTACCAGGCGCCGACCAAAGCGCCGATGCTCGTGCCGGCAACGCAAAAAATCGGCAGGCCGAGTTTTTCCAGCTCTTTAATCACGGAGATATGAGCAAGGCCTTTGGCGCCGCCGCCGCTCAAAGCCAAGCCGATTTTCGGAAATTTTTTTGACTCCATTAAAAAACTCTCTGAGTTAATGCTCTTATTTTAACAGAGAGTTTATTTTAATAAAGTCTCTGCTTCAGCCAGCCTGGCTTCAAATTCAGACAGAGAATCAAAAAGCTTAAGTAAATCCTCATCAGAACCTGATTCAGACAAGGCATTGAAAGAAACCTGCCAAGAATCAAGCTCTTGATTTAAAGATCTCAAATTATCCAGAGTCAAGCTGGTATTTTCCGGCTGGGGCGTGACCAAAGGTTCGCCAGACTCGGTCAGCTCAAGCGCCGTGGTTTTCAAACCGTCGCTCAAGCTTGAGTTCAAGCTGAAAGCAAGCATTTGACCGCGCGACCTCAACCGCAAAAACTCATTCATCGCTCTTTGCCATTTCTGCCCGTCGTCGGCAAAAATCCTGTTTTTTGTTTCGTATTCAAATATTTTTCTTGAAACCAGCTCTTTCATAAAAGAAGAAAAGTTTTCCGCATCAAGATAAACTTCCGGAACAACCGAATCAAATCTCAAAACTTTCAGCTCGCCGGAAATATTTTCCAGGCGCGATTCAACTTCAAGTAGATAGCCCAAAGTTTCACCGTCGCGTTCAACACTGATTCTCAAAACTTCATTCTGAATGCCCGAAAGTTCCTGATTATAGCCGTCAAGAAGCGCTTTTATTTTTGACGGGTCGTTAAGATTGTTTTCTTCAAGGTCTTTGAGTTCGGACAAACGGTTTAAAGCAAACTTCAGTTTCAAATCAGCTCTTGATTTGGCGTCAAAACTTTGAACGCCAAGCTGGATTTTTTCCCCGACAAGCTTAACCGGATAAAGGAAAGTGTCCACCGGAATGTTCTGGGTGGCGACCACCATGCCGAAACCAAGGCCCATAAACGCCAAAAGGAAAACGCCAAAACTGGCGGCCAGACGAAAGGCGCGGAAAAAGAAAATCGGCTCGCTTTTGACGTCGAGAACAATTCTGTTTTCCAAAACCCGCTTGAAGCTTTTCAAATAAGCAAAATCCGGCTGAACCTGTTTCAACCGTCTCAAGTGGTCAATTAATTGTTTTTCTTTGTCAGTCATTTTTCATTAAAGAATCAAGTGATTTCAAAGCCCGGTGGATGGCGACGGTAATCGCGCCTTTTGATTTGCCCAAGATTTCAGAAATTTCTTCGATCTCAAGTTCATCAACAAACCGAAGAAGCAAAATCTTTCTTTCCTTTTCCTGAAGCCGGTCAATCTTTTTCATTAAAGACTCAACCTCTTCGGAAACAATGATTTTATCTTCCAGAAGCGGATCTTGAACCAAAGAGTTTTCGTCTTCGGAAACGTCTTGTTCAAGGCTGGAAACCCGTTTTTTGGAACGGTACCAGTCGACAATCAAGTTATCCGCGGTCCGATAAAGGAAAGATTTTATCTTCTTGATTTTTTTGCCGGAGTTGAGATAATCCCAGGTTTTCAAAAAAACCTCTGAAGTCAAATCATTCGCCTCTTCTTTCAAGGAAACCCTTAAAAAAATATGCTTCCAAATCAGCGGCGAATAATAGTCGTAAACCAAAGAAAATCCGCTAACTTGGTCAAGCTTTATATTTTCCGGTTCTCCCTTCATATTAAAGACGTAAAAGCAGACTAAAAATTACACTGAATAATTAAGAAAAACGCAAGTGTTTATCCCACTTTTTGTAAAGCTCCGAGGTCGCAAAAACGTCGCCCATGCAGTATTTGGCTATTTCCAGGAACTTTCCTTCGTCAAAAAGCCGGCCGACGTCGTCTCCGGAAACGCCGCCCTGCTTTGGCGACTCAATCCCGAAAGCCTTGGTCCAGAAATGCAAACCGAGATAATCGTTTTTGGCGCCGTAAAATCCGAGCTCATCAGCCAGGTCAACATGCTTGGCGAACATCGGCTGGAGACTGAGATAACGATTGTGCATCAGGTTCTTGCCCGGCTTAATCTGGTTGACCGCCGATCTGACCATCAACATCGGCATGTCAAAGCTTTTGCCGTTGAAAGTAATAAACTCCTCATAGCCCATGGCCAACTGCCAGAACTTTTCCAAAAGTTCTTTTTCTGTCTGAAACGCCAGATACTCAATGTTGTTTTCTTCAAATTTTGCGATTGGCGTCCGCGACTGAAAAATCGCCACGCCTTTGTTTGTTTCAGGATTCAGCATGCCGATGGCGACAATTTCCGACAGCGGCGGGAAAAAAGTCAGCTTGTCTTTAAGATCCTGAAGTTCGTCTTCGTCTTTCGCCCGCTTCTTGAATCTGGTTTCCAAAATTTCCTTGGAAAGCTCGTCAAGTCCGTCAAATTTTTTGCCGATTGTTTCAATGTCCAAAACCAATTTATTTGCCGTCATGTTTTTTTATTTTTTAAAATATTTTCCGCTTGTTCAACCCGATCGACACGACCAAGTTTTTGATAAGCCAAAATCTCTTCGGGCAGACACATGCACGGAGCCAAAATTCCGGAAAACTCCACGTTTTCTTTTTTTTGCAGGCAACCCGGATCCCTCAAGGGATCGACTCCGGCAATCATCGCCTCAACCTCAACGCCCTGATAACTGTAAACAATCTTGTTTTCCTTAATCAGCGGCTCCTGACCGATTTCTTTCGTCAAAACTGTTTTCAATCCTTCAAAGTCTTTTTCTTCAACCAGAATATCAATGTCCCGCGGATTAAGTTTGGCGCCCCGGATAAAAAGGCTGGCGGAGCCGATGAAACAATAATCAACTTCTTTGAGCTTTTCAACCAGAAACAAAATTGTTTGGTTCAGTTCGTTCATTTTAAAAATAATTCAGCTGTTTCAAATAATTCTCATTTTCCCACTCCCACAAGCGTTTGGCCGCCAGAAAGGCTTCAAAATCGCTTTCAAAATTGTCCAGCTTTTTCAGCTCCCATTCGCCGACCTCGTCAGACCATTCGTGAAAACAGCTTTGGATGCCGCCGCGAATTTTGGCGTTGCCGCCTTTATTTCTTTTTTTTGCCCCGCAGATTAAACACGACTGCTGCTGGTCAAGTCTTAAGATCCAGCGGCTTTTAAGTTCTTTTTTGGGAATCCCTTCCCAGGGCTCGTCTTCCTGCAAAGCGCCGAGATAGGCCGCAGTCTGAAGATTGTAGTCGCGCCAGATCCCCGAAGAAGTTTTGATGTCCAAAACCCCGAACTCATCATCAAGCTCAGCCAAAACGTCAACTGTGCCGGCAAAACAGTGTTTCGGGCTCCAGATTCTTTTCTCAATCGCGCCGCCGTCAAGCCTGAGCTTGTGCAGCTGGGCAAAATCATTAAAAGCCTGGACTGCCGGCTTAATCTCCGGATCAACGGTTAAAGCTTCATTTTTTAAAATCGCTTCAATGGCGTTGTGAATCTTCGTCCCCTGAGTCGCGGACTTGTCCGTGATTGACTGGGCGGCGCTGTAGTTTTTGGCTTCCCCGTAAAATCTCAAAAGAGCCGGCTTGGCTTTAATGCTAATGATTGAGGTAACGCGCGGATACCATTTGCCGTTAATCAGATAACCGGCGTAACTGACAAACTCTTCAAAGTTTCGGTGTTCCATAAGATTAGTTGGTTGGCGGCGGGACGTCAAACGTCCCAGCCCCGTTTGACGGCGGCGGGCCTTTTGGCGGCGACACCCTGGGCGTCCCCTGCGGAAATTTCAAGCCGTTTGCCGGCGCCTGAACTTCGGGTCTGGAAACCAAGGACAGAAAAATAAAGTAAAGCAAAGCCAAAAATAAAGCAAACAAAATTATCTTGCCAATAACTTTCATGATTAAGATTATAACACGTTCACCCCTCACTTAGTTAAGACCTTCTTGTTTTCAGTGTTAATTGATTAACTTTATCTAAAGAATAGGTGCGCTGTTCTGACCTTAACAAGCTTACAGTCATGTTAAAAACCAACCAAGACAATAACACTTATCTTAACTAGATGAGGGGTTCAGCGCTGATTTAGGGCGCTTCCGGAAAACCGAAATCAGATTCAATCTCCAGTAAGCGGTTGTATTTTGCCAATCTCTCGCCCTGGTAAAAAGCGCCGAACTTCACAAAATCCGCGTTCACGCCGACTGCCAGGTCAGCCAGATAGTCGTCATTTGTTTCTTGCGACCGGTGGGAAACCACAATTTTCAAACCATTGGCTCTCGCCAGCTGCACGGTTTCCAAAGTTTCCGTCAGAGTGCCGACCTGGTCGGGCTTGATAATAATGCCGTTAATCATTTTCTGACCGAGAACTTCTTTCAGTTTTTTCGGATTGGTCACCGTCAGGTCGTCGCCGACAATCAAAGACTGGTTGCCAATCTCCGATAATAATTTCTGCCAATATTCATTAAAGCCTTCTTCGGGAAAAGGATCCTCAAAATACGAAAACGGATAATTTTTCTGGAACTCCAGATATTCTTTCATGTATTTTTCCGGCTCAAAACCGGAAATATTGTTTGCCGCGGCATCAATGCCCAGCCGGTCGCCCAAAGAGATTTTTTGAGCGAGCAGGTCCAGAACTTCTTTTTCAGACCGAAAATCAATGTCAAAGCCGCCTTCGTCTCCGTAGTTAACTTCTTTTTTTTCCGATTCAAAAAACTTCGCCAAACCGTCAAAAAACCGGTCAAGGCTTTCAATCTGGTCTTTGACTGATTTTTCTTTGGCAAGCAAAAGATGTTCCTGAACCGGCAAATGATTTTTTGCGTGAACGCCGCCTTCAATAATGTTAAACAAAATCTTCGGCGACTGATAAGAAAAACCGCCCCCGGCGGAAAAAAGTTCCGCCAGATGCTCAAAAAGCTGTTTTTTTCCTGATTGGGCCGCCAATTTCGCGCAGGCAAAGCTGACGCCGAGCATGACATTTCCGCCAAGTTTTTCTTTCTGAAAACTCGGGTCAAGCTCAATCATTTTCTTGTCAATCCCAGCCTGGTCAAAAACATCCATGCCGGACAAAATCGCGGTCAGCTCCCCTGACTTCAAAACTGCCTGGTCTGGCTCAAGATATTTGGCTTCGTATTTCCCTTCTGATTTGCCAAACGCGACAAACGCGTCGCTTGACGCGCCAGTGTCGTCAAAAACCGCCACCCTGATAGTTTCCGAACTGCGAAACCCCAAGGCTTTTTGAATCTGAATTTTTTGTATTTTCGCCATTATTTCTATTATAGTTATTTATTGCTCTCATAGCAATCATTCTCAGTGGTCACTTTGAGCAAAAACTCACAAGCTTTTTCGCGGTTTTGCGACACAGCGGGCAGGGTGTCCCGCCTTTAGCGGGACGAGCGAGGAGTAATACCAACAAAACTCCACGCTGGGGAGTTTTGTGTAGAAAAAGGCTTGTGAGTTTCTGCGAACTCTATTCTTTTGGCCTCATTAACGGAAAAATCTGGCACTCTCTCATGGTTTTGTTCTCCAGAAAAGCAAACAGCCTTTCGCTCATGCCAAAACCGCAGGTCGGCGGCATGCCATACTCCAAAGCCTCAACAAAATCTTTGTCATCCATCTGCGCTTCTTCGTCGCCGGACTCTCTCAGTTTTTGCTGTTCAGTGAACCGGCCAGCCTGGTCAATCGGATCATTAAGCTCGCTGTAGCCGTTGCCAAGCTCTGACCCGGCAATAATCACCTGGAACCTTTCCGTCAGTTCAAGATCATCAGGCTTTCTTTTCGCCAAAGGCGAGATTGACACCGGCACGTGGACTAAAAACCCCGGGCCTTTTATCTGTTTGCGGCAATATTTCCAAAGATTATCAATCCCCCGTGTCAGGCTGAAACCCTGCTTTGAATAATCAACTTTAAGCTCTTTGAGTTTTTTCTCAATTTCTTTGAGACTGGTTTTGGTCACGTCAACGCCAGTCATTTTTTTGACGGTTTCAACGTAATCGTAAACTTCCCACGGCTTTCCCAGATCAATCTCATATTTTCCGATTTTGAATTTTTGCGTGCCAAAAGTTTTTTGGGCAACGCTCTTTATCATTTCTTCAACCAGGGCCATACCGTCCAAATAGCTCGCGTAAGCCCAATAAAACTCCATCTGCGAATAATCCTGAAGATGCTCCGCGTCCATGCCTTCATTTCTGAACTGCCGGCCGATCTCAAAAGTTTTTTCAAAACCGGCAACCATCAGTCTTTTCTGCCAAAGCTCGCCCATTGAGATTCTCAAGTAAACGTCAATATCAAGCGCGTAATGATGAGTTTGAAAAGGCCTGGCGTCGGCGCCGCCCGTCGTCGTTTCCAAAACCGGCGTTTCCACTTCAACAAATCCTTTTCCAACCAAAAAATCCCTGGTCGCCTGCCAAAACCTGGCTTTACGCAAAAAAAGGTCTCTCAACTCCGGGTTGAGCAAAAAATCAACATATCTTTTTCTTAAACGCTCTTCTTCATCTTTCAAGCCAAACCACTCGCTCGGCAAAGGCCGCAAAGACTTTGTCAAAAGCTGCATCTTTGAAACTTCAACCGAAATCTCGCCCGCCTGAGTTTTGAAAACTTTGCCTTGAGCCGCCAAAAAATCTCCGCTGTCAAAAAACTCAAGCAGCTCAAAATCTTTTTCCAGATTTTTTTTGGAAAAAAACAGCTGGATCTTGCCGGACTCGTCTTTAATGTCCAAAAAAGCCATTGCCCCGTGTTTCCGGATTGACCAAAGCCGTCCGCAAACCAAAACCTGCTTACCCAAAGAATCACGGGCGGTTTCTATTTTCCCGACTTTGCCTTTAAGCTCGATTCTTGGCGGAAACGGATTAATGCCTCTTTTTTTCAGCTCCTCAAGCTTTTCTTTTCGCGCTTTGATTAACTCCTCGAGACTAGCCATCCCTGTAGTAGAATTTTGACCAATCGCTTATTTAGGCGATTAACCTTTATTTAAGTTAATTATACTATCTCTACAAATTACCCTGCAGATCTGAATCTCGACGCGATAATGAAAAAACTGTCAAAATTACACTACAGGGTTCTAAGATATTTTTATGATTTTATAATCTATTTTCTTACCCAAAAGATTGGTAACAAAAACCTGGTCGCCGGCTTTTTTGCCCAAAAGCGTCTGTCCAAGCGGAGATTCGTTGGAAATAAACCCTTTGCCCGGATCTGACTCTTCAGAACCGACAATCGTGAACTCCATTTTTTTGACACCCTGTTTCACCTCAACGGTCGAGCCGATGGCCACGGTCGTTGAGTTTTGCCTTTTTTTAATCACCGCCGCCCTTTTAATCAAGTCTTCAAGCTCCAAAATCCTGCCTTCGTTCATGGCTTGAGCTTCTCTGGCTGACTCGTAAGCCGGGCTGTCAGTGATATCGCCGGCCTCAACCGCCTCCTTGATTCTGTCGGCGATTTTCTTCCTTTCAATGTTTTTCAAAGCGTCAAGCTTGACTCTCAAATTCTCCAAGCCCTCCTGAGAAACGTAATAAGGTTTGTTTTCCGTATCCATGCCCTGTAGTAGAATTTTGACCAATCGCTTATTTCGGCGATTAATCTTAATTTAAGTTAATTATACTATGTCTACAAATCATCCTGTACCGCATGAATCTCGACGCGATAATGAAAAAACTGTCAAAATTACACTACAGGATTTCGCTATATTCAGCTAATAACTTTGTATTTTAAACCGATAACCGCAAATTAGCAACCCCGATTCTCATTTCAAATTTGAGCAATTCTCTTTTTTCTAGTTTTCGGAGCCTCCAAGTCCACATCTCTCACCCCAGACGAACAAAATCGTCCCGTTCTGAACATTATTGGAGCAGAGATAAAATTTAGCGAGCGAGTAAACAAAAATTCCAGGCGTCCTTGTAGCGAAGCGTAAGGGGATGGTATTTTTGTTGTTATGAGCGAGCTTTCAAATTTTACTCTGTGAAAATTTATGTAAAGAATGGAATGATTTTATTCGCTTATCCTATTCTCCCAGTACCAGTACAAAATCTGTTTTGCCAAAGGCACGGCCGTGGCGCCGCCGGAACCGCCGGACTCAACCAAAACCAAAAGCAAAAACTTCGGATCTTCTGCCGGAATAAAAGAGACAAAAGCCGCATTTGTATCTGTCAGACTTGAGCTTGTCTGGATGCTGCCGGTTTTGCCGGCAACGGAAAACGGCAGGCCGGCCATTCTGCCGGCGGCCGAACCGTCAATGACTGTTCTTTCCATGCCGCGGTTGACAATCTTAAAATAATTTTCATCAATCTGATACTCCCTTAAAACCTTTGGGCTGCCATGGTAAACCTCTTGTCCGCCTTCCGAGTTAAAAACAGAGTTAATCAGGAACGGCCGGAAAACTTTTCCCAGATTGGCGAAAAGCTGATAATTTGCCGCCAACTGGATCGGCGTGGTTTTAACGTAACCCTGGCCGATCGAATAATGATAAGTGTCGCCGATGCGCCAGATGTCTTTGAAAGTTTTTTCTTTCCATTCAGGATCCGGCAAAAAACCAGGTTTTTCCCCCAAGAAGTCAGTTTCGGTTTTCTTGCCCCAGCCGTATTTTTCAAGATATTCTTTGATTCTTTCAACCCCCAAACCCTTGATATTGCCGTAGCCCCCGCCAATGGTGTAAAAATAAACGTTGGCAGAGTCAGCAATCGCTTCTTCCATATTAACGAACCCGTGAGCTTTCCAGTCCCTGAAAATATACGGCTGATCCGGAAAATAAGGATTTTCAATCGTAATCTTTCCTTCAGTGTCGTCAACTTTAAACAACGGATCAATGATTTTTTCTTCCAAAGCCGCCAGCGCGATAAACGGTTTAATGGTTGAACCCGGGCTGTATTCGCCGCTGACTGCCCGGTTAAAAAACGGCTGGGCCTTGGAATCAGACCAGATTTTTTTTGAAGTATCAAAACCGGGATAGCTCACCAAAGCCAGGATCTCGCCGGTTTTCGGCTCAAGCGCGACCGCCACCGCGCCGGAGCCGGCGTCAAAAACATTGTCCCGGAAAATCTGATAGATTTTTTCCTGCAGCTTGGCGTCAAGCGTCAGCCTGATTGAGTTGCCGGTTTTAAAATAATTGCTTTTTTCCTGACCAATCAAGTCGTCCTTAACGTCAACCTGATAACTAAAACTTCCCCGGCTGCCGCGAAGGTAACTGTCATAAAACAGCTCCACGCCGACCTTGCCGATTGTCTGGCTTAAAGACAAGTCCTGATTTTCTGCATGCTCTTTTTCCGTAACCAAGCCTGTATAGCCAAGAACATGGCTCGTGGCTTCTTTCAAAGGATAATGCCTCTGGTAGCGGCCGACGAGCTTGAAACCAGGCATCAAAGCCTCATTGGCTTTAAACTCAATCGCCTTATCCAAGTCAAAGTTTTCAAAAACAACTTCTTTGTTTGAATCAAGTTTTTGGCTGATCTCGTCTTTGGCAATGCCCGAAATTCTTGACAAAGTTTCCAGCTGCAGCTCAAAATTATGGCCGGAATCCAGATTTTCTTTGATCGGCAAAACCTCAAAATAAACTTGGTTATCCGCCAGAACATCGCCATACCGGTCAAAAATCAACCCCCGCGGCGCTTCAAGAAAAATATTCCGCAAAGAATTTTCTTCTGACCGCCGTGCATAAGCCGGATGCTGAAAAATCTGAAGCTTAAAAGCAACCCCCAGGCTCAAGAACATGAAAAAAGCCACCAAGCCCAGGATGAAAAAAACATACTTTCTGCCGATGGAAAACTCCAGGCGCTTGGCGAAAACCGCGTTGTTTTCCAAAAGTATTTCTTCCGGCTCAATGATAAAACTGTTGTTTCTTTTGAGTTTCATCCCGTTAGAGACAGGAAACGCTTTAATCTGTTTTTCAAGTAGCGTTTGCCCATGCCTGATTTTAAATACTTTTCTCCCGACCTGGCGTCAGCAGTATTCATAGAGGCTTCATAGTAAATCAGGTCAAAAGGTCCACGGTTCTTCTTCCAACCAACAATTTCCTTATTATGCTCAGTAAAGCGTTTCCGTAAATCATCGGTAAAACCCGTATACCACAGGCTGTTTTTTCTACTCCTGAGTACATAGATATAGTAGTATTGTTTGTCTATAACGGGATTCATTCCCCTTTCTTTTTTAATATTTTTGCCGCCATAAACTCCAAAGCCAGAACCGCCAGGAATATTAAAATCGCCAGAAAATAAAGATTAAAGTCTTTGACTTTAAAAAGCCAAGCCGCCGCGGCAAAACTCAAATTTAAATAAACCAAGCCGCCAATCAAAGTTTTCACCCGCGGCTGAAACTTGGCGAATGTTTTGACAAAAAACAGCGGCATTGCCATCGGCAGACCCAAAAACAAAAAACTGTAAACCAGATTCATGCCGGAAAACAAAGAAAGAAAAGCGGAAAAAACTGTCAGAAGGACGAGACCTTCAAGCAAACCGAAAGAAAAGCGGAAAAAACCGTAACCAAACCAGACAAAAAACAAAATTCCCGAAGACAAAACCGGCGCCAAGCTGAAGCTCGACAAAGCCAGCAAAGCGACACCGGTCAAAAGAAAAAATGCAAAAACCATTTATTGGCTGAAAATATTTTTAACGATTGAGACTTTGAAAATTTCGCCGATTTTGAAAGGAACCTCAACCACGGCTTTTTTGAGATTAACTTCAGAAGAATTTTCCAGGCTTGATGCCGAACCAAGGTAAAACCCGGATTTGAAAACCCCGTCTTTACCCGAAGTTTCAACAAACGCAGTTTCAGAAATCTCGGTTTCTTTCGGCAAAAAATCAACGACAAACCGGCTGCCGTCAAAATAAAACACGCCGTTAAAAATCAAGGATGGGTCTGCCTGGATTCTCGTGGCGATTTTAAGCGACGGGTCAAAAATCGTTTTGACGACGCTGAAATCTTTTTCTGCCCGCTCAACTCTGCCGAATAAAGTGTTTTCGGAAACAATCACCCAATCCCCGACACTGAGATTGTCCGCCGAACCCCGGTTAATGAAGACTTTTTTGCCGCCGGAACCGATTAAAAATCCGATAATCTCGGCTTCATTTTCGGCTTTGACGCCGAAGTTGTCGCGCCACGACTTTGAGGCCAAAGTTTCTTCAAGTCTGATAATCCTTGACTGGAGCTCGTTTTCATTGATTTTCGGGTTGAAGATTTCAGCAAAAGCAAGAATCGCGGAATCCCAGCCGAGCTTCAAAAAAAATCCGACAAGAAAAACAGATAAAAAAGTCAAAATCAGTCCGGTTTTTTTAAAACTTGTCTTAGTTATCATGAAAAACCTGTTTAATTCCAATCAAAAGAACGGAGTGATTAAACCGGAGCCCTGTCTGAAAAAGCGTCAATCAAAACCCCGGAAAGCCGGTCAATGTCCTCCAAAACAATGCTCGCGCCCCGGACAACCGCGGTCAACGGGTCATCAGCAACCCTGACCGGCACGCCGGTCCGCTCAGACAAATACTCTGACAACCCGCCCAACAAACTGCCGCCGCCGGTCATCATCAAACCCTTGGTCATTAAGTCAGCGACAAGTTCCGGAGGCGTTTTCTCAATCGTTTCTTCAACCGCCTGAATCAGGCTTTCAACCGAATCTTTTATCGCTTCCCGAACGTGTTTTTCCTTGATTAAAATTTCCTGGGGCAGGCCGGAAACCAGATTTCTGCCCTTAATGACCATTTCTTTATTCTGACCGGAATCAATCGCCGAACCAATCGAAATTTTGATGTCTTCGGCAGTCCGTTCGCCAATCGCCATTTTAAACTGATCTCTGGCGTAATTAATAATATCTTCGTTGAGTTTGTCGCCGGCATAACGGACACTCCGGGAAATAACAATCCCGCCCAAAGAAATAACCGCAATCTCCGCCGTACCGCCGCCAATATCAATGATAAAGTTTCCCGAAGCTTCGCCAACCGGCAGTTTGACGCCAATGGCCGCGGCCATTGGCTCTTCCACCAGAAAAACCTGCCTGGCGCCGGCATTTTTGCCTGCCTGAACGACAGCTCTTTTTTCAACCTCAGTGCCGCCCAGGGGCACGCCGACAACCACTCTTGGACGATTTGGCAGAAAAGCGGAAAATTCGTTCTGAACTTTATCAAAAAAATATTTGAGCATTTTTTCCGTCACTTCAAAATCCGAAACCACGCCATGCCTCAACGGCCTGATGGCGACAATATGCCCGGGCGTCCGGCCGACCATTTTTTTGGCTTCTTTGCCGACCGCCAAAATCTGGTTGGTTTTTTCATTGATGGCGACGACTGACGGCTCGTTAATGACAATTCCCCTGCCCTTGATGTAAACCAAAGTATTGGCCGTACCCAGGTCAATGCCGATGTCTTTTGAAAATAAACCGAAGATTGCGTCAAACATAAAGATATCTGGATTTTAACACAGGACTGTTGAAAAATCACAAGATTGATAAAACAACCCAGCTGTGGCATAGTATCAAAACAGGAGGTCCTTATGCCAGTCATTAAAACCATGCAGGATTTGACGAAGTACTACGGCAACAAAGTTTCATTGGCGAACGGGGAAGAAAAAAAGAGCGGCTTGCTGACAGCGCTGGCTTTTGTCGGCAAGACCAGAGGCAGTGTCGGCAGGGCTTATCTTGCCCACAGAAAAAAGAATGGTATGTAAGGCTCGAAAAGCGTTGATATCTTTCCCGGCCGAACAGAGGTTGAGGTCATAGAATAGCCATCTTCCTGCAAAAAACGCTCCGCTAAAAGCGGAGCGTTTTCTATTTTTCCCGACGCTTGCGGTCGGGACCCCGACTGTTAACGTCGGGGCTATTTTCTAGATTCTACTTTCCGTCTTTTCCGAACGCAATCATTGTTTTGATGACTGAATCAGGGTTTAAACTGATGGCCTGGATGCCGATTTTTTTCAAAAACATGGCAAACTCCGGATAGTCGCTCGGCGCCTGGCCGCAAATGCCGACGTATTTTTTCTTTTGATTGCATTTTTCAACAATGGTTTTTATCAGCTCTTTGACTGACGGATTGTTTTCATTAGCAATGTGGGCAATGATACCCGAGTCGCGGTCAAGCCCCAACGTCAGCTGGGTCAGGTCGTTTGAGCCGATTGACATACCGTCAAACAGCTTCAAAAACTCGTCAATCAAAATCACGTTTGAAGGAATCTCGGCCATCATGTAGATTTTCAGATTTTTGCCTTTTTTCAGCCCGGCTTTGGCCATCACTGCCAGAACGCTTTTGGCTTCTTCAACTGTCCGGCAAAACGGCACCATTGGCACCACGTTTGTTAAACCCATATTTTCTCTGACTTTTTTGATTGCCTGGCACTCCAAGCCGAAAGCTTCGCTGAACTTCGGATCGTAATAACGCGAGGCGCCGCGCCAGCCAATCATCGGGTTTTCTTCATCCGGCTCGTAAAACGGGCCGCCGAGCAAAGTGCCGTACTCATTGGTCTTGAAATCTGAAAACCTGATAATCACGTCAAAAGGTGAAAAAGTCGCGGCAATCATGGCAATGCCTTCGGCCAGCTTGTCAACGTAATACTGCTTTTTGTTTTTGTAGCCCCGGGTCAGCTTTTCAACCTTTATCAAAGCGCTCTGAACTTCCCGGCGGCTGTGCTGATAAAAAGATTTCTGGTTTTTTCTTAATTTTTCATAATCAATCAAAATGTTCGGATGAACTCTTATTTTTGAAGCGATAATAAACTCCAGCCGGCCGAGCCCGACGCCCTGGACCGGCAAAGAATGGTACCGGAAAGCTTCGTCAGGTGAACCGATGTTCAAAGAAATCTTGGTTTTCAGCTTGGGCAGGCTTTTCAAGCTGTGCTTCATCAGCTTGAACTTTAAGACTCCGGGATAAATCCGGCCAGCTTCGTCTGACGAACAGTCAACCGTGATTAACTGTCCGGTTCTCAAAACCCTGGTGGCGTCCTGACTGCCGACAATGCACTGGACGCCAAGCTCCCGTGAAACAATCGCCGCGTGCGAAGTCCGGCCGCCTTTGTCAGTGATAATCGCTGAAGCGATCTTCATAATCGGCTCCCAGTCCGGGTCAGTGATTTCGGTCACCAAAATCTCGCCTTTTTTAAAGGTGTTGATGTGTTTGGCGTCTTTAATCACCCTGACTTTGCCGGAAACAATCTTTGTCCCGATTGGAATGCCGGAAACCAGCGGCCTCGACGGCTTGGAAACAACGCTGTACTCTTCATAAACAGTTTCTTTTTTCCCGGCATGAATTGTTTCCGGCCGCGCCTGGACAATGAAAAGCTCTTTGGTCAAGCCGTCTTTCGCCCACTCAATGTCCATCGGCGTGTATTTTTTGTGCTTTTTTGAAAAATGCTCTTCAACCTTGACGCAGTCTTTCGCCAAAGAAATCACTTCTTTGTCTGTCAGGGAATAAGCCTGCCTTTCTTTTTCCGGAACCGAAACAATCTTCACCGGCCGCCTGCCGGGTTTTAGTTGCGCCGGCCCAGTCGAAGCAGCTTGCGCTGATTTATCCTGAGATTTGCCGAAGGAGCCTGCCGAAGCGTAAATCATTTTCAGATTTTTGCCGGAAAGCTTTTTGCTGATAATCGGATAAAAACCTTTTGCCAAAGACGGTTTGAAAAGAATAAATTCGTCCGGGTCAACTTTGCCCTGGACAATCATCTCGCCCAAACCGTAAATGCTGTCAATAATCACGGCGTTCTTAAACCCGGTTTCCGTGTCAATCGTGAAAGCGACTCCGGAAACCGCTTTGTCGGCCCGAACCATTTTCTGGACGCCGACAGACAAAGCGACGCTCATCTGGTCAAACCCCTTGTCAACGCGATAGCTGATTGCCCGGTTGGTGAACAAACTGGCATAACATTTTCGCGTCGCTTCAAGAAGATCTTTTTCTCCGCGAATGTTCAGATAAGTTTCCTGCTGACCGGCAAAGCTGGCGCCGGGCAAATCTTCGGCGGTTGCCGACGACCTGACGGCGACGTCAACATTTTCCGTTTTGTACTGCCTTGAAAGCTCGTGATAAGACTTTATAATCTGCTTTTCCAGATCTTTGGGAAACGCGCCGGACAAAATAAGATTTCTGACAATCTTGCCCCTTCTCGCCAAATCCATGACATTATGCGTGTCCAAACCTTTCAAAGCTTGCCTGATTTTCTCTCCAAGGCTGTTAAACTTGACGAAATATCTGAATGTTTCGGCGGATACGGCAAAACCATTCGGAATCTTCACGCCCAAAGGCACAAGTTCGCGATACATCTCGCCCAAAGCCGCGTTTTTGCCGCCAACCAGCCCGACGTCTTTAATTGAAAGATTTTTGAACCAAAAAATATGCCTCGCTTTCTTCATCCCGTTAGAAGCAAGAAACCTGCTTCAAAATATTTATGAGAGGTTTCTTAGCTGATTAATTTATCAATGTTTTTTATTACGAATCCCGATGGTTTCTGCCGACGGAGCCGCGTTTGACACGGCGGAGCAGGGCTTCTAACGGGATTCATAAAAAATAAACGGTTAATTCGCTTATCTTTATTATACCGAGCCAAAACAAAAAGTCTAACCTCCGGAAAACGATTTTGCCGATTCAGTCGCGGTAATAAACAATCAAATCCGAAACATTCGTACCCGTGAACCCGGTCTCAAGATAATCGCCGGTTTTTTTGAAAAACGTGAAGGAATCGTTGTTTTTAAGGTATTTTTTCGCGCTCAAACCAAGGGTTTTTGCCTTTTGCCTGGATTGCTTGTCGGCAATGGCGCCGGCAAACTCCGTGTTGTCTATGCCGTCACTCGCAAAACAAACGAAAACTTCATTGTCTTTGACATTTTCCAAAGCTGCCAAGGCCGCATGCTGGTTCCGGCCGCCTTTGCCCCTGCCTTTTACCTGAATCTTCATCTCGCCGCCTGCCAGGAATAAATTGTGTTTTTTGTCTTTGGCGGACAAAAGCCTGATTTTAAAATAAGCTTGGTCAACGTTTTCCAGAAAATTCAGCGTCAAGATTTTCGGCTTGAGCTGCAGCTGCTTGGCTTTTTTATCCATTGCCAAAAGCGCGGTTTCATTGGTCAACAAAAGCTCTTGTTTGATGTTTTTGAAAAAAGATTTGTTTTTGACGGTGTCGGAAAAATACTCAATCTTGTTTTTGTATTTTTTCCAAAGCTTGTATTTTTCCAGGACTTTTCGCGCGTCTTTGTTTTTTTTGTCGTCAAAAAACAGCGGCCCGGAAGCGATGGTCATTAAATTTTTGTTGCCGGTTTCCGAAATGACGTCGGAAAAATACAGGGCCACTGTCGGCAACGGATAAATCAAAGCCGCCAGCTTGCCGCCCTGGACAAAAGACAGATGCTTTCTGACGCAGTTGAACTCCTGGATGGTCGCGCCACTTTTCAAAAGATCCAGGCTCAACGCCGAAAAGTCTTTCGGCTTAATACCGTCGGGCAAGAAAAATAAGCTTGAGCCGCCGCCCGAAACAATGAAAATCAAAAGGTCTTTTTGCGGGTTCAAAGACTTAACCAGCTTCAAAAGCTTTCGGCTGGCTTCAAAATTTTTCGTTGACGGCAAAGGATGGCTGCCTTTAAAGCTCTTGATTCTTTTTAATTTTTCGCTTTTGACGTCAATCACCAGACCGCCCCGAATTTTTGAACCCAAAAGCTTTTCCAGGTATTTTGCCGCGGCCAAAGAGCATTTACCGATGCCGCAGACAAAAATTCTCTCGTAATCATTCAAATTGGCGGATTTTTTCCCAAAAAAAATCCGGCTGCCTTTTCTTTTGATTTTGGCTTTCAAAACATTATCAAGGTTAATTCCGGCAAAGCCAGCTTCAACAACTTCAAGGATTTTTTTTCTGGCGCTGGTTTTTGCCAGCCTGGTTTTATTTTTAATCAAAGACATGATTTTAAAACTCAAAAACTTTTCTGGCTGGCTCGCCGTCCAAAACAACCTGTTTTAATAAGCCGAGATAACGCGGCAAAGCCGGAGTTTTTTGGGAAACCAAGCTGATTAACCCGGGCAAAGACGCCAACCCCTCGCTTTGCAGCTCACCGGCATTGCCTTTAGCGAGTTTTTCACCCAACTCATGATTTTTGGAATATTTGCTGAACGAAGTGGCGATAAAATCGCCTATTCCCGCCTGGTCCCGGAGAATCGGTTTATCCAAGCTCAAAACCTCGGCAAGATAATCCCATTCTTCTGAAATTTTTGAAACCAAATAGCCTTTGAGATTATCGCCATAACCCAGACCGGAAACAATCCCGATAATCAAAGCATAAACATTTTTCAAAACTCCGGCAAAAGCCACGCTCCCCACACCCTCTGATGTTTCTGTGTGAATGTTTGTTTCTTTAAATAAATCCTGAACCTTATTGGCTAAAACCGCGTCTGGCGCCGCTAAAACCGCAAACCCCGGCATACCTTGCGAAATTTCTTCTGCCAGCATCGGCCCGGACATTAAAACAAAGTTATCTGGCGCAATTTCTTTAATGACCGCGTCCATTGTTTTGCCGGTATTTTCCATACCTTTGGCCAGGCTGACCAGAATTGTTTCCGGTTTCAAAAAGCTTTTGACTGGTTCCAAAGCATTCCGCAGCACCCAGGACGGCACGCACAAAAAAACAAACTCGCTGGCTTTAATCATTTGTTCAAGAGCCATGTTTTGAGTCGCTCTCTCCGGATTTTTATCCCAAAAATAAACCTCAAAACCTTTGTTTTGAAGAATCTTGCCCAACGCGCTGCCGATCTCGCCGTGGCCTAAAATTGTGATTTTTTTATCCATATATTTATTTACAGTTCTTTTATCCAACGAGCTTTCTCGCCTGCTCCTGAAAAGCCGCGGCTTCAATCTCTTTCAGACCGGCTTTTTTCGCTAAGTCAATGGCGGAAAAACGCAGACAGTCTTTCAAAAGATGAATACCCGACTCGTAAATCCTGACGTAGTTCAGACGCCCCGCCCAGTCCGGAAAAATATTTATCGGGTAAAGTTTTTTTTGCTCAATCATCCGCTCCAAGCTCATTTCTTTCGGGTGGCCCCAGCCGGTAATCAGCATGCCGACACAGCCGCCGTAATCAATCGCGTCAGTCGTGCAACGAGTATTCGTCACCAGCCAAACGCCGTGTACCCAAGGCTGGTCGTGCTTCGGGTCAGATTCCCATTTTTTCTTGATGTCCAAAAATCTCGCCCAGACATAAAGCGCGACTTTTAAATCAGACCTGGCTCCGGGCGTGTTGTGATACTTGCACTCAACAATGAAATGCGATTTGTCTTTCCAGGCCATGACGTCAATCTCATGCCTGACGCAATCACCCTGGATAATCTGGTTGGTTTTGGTTTTATAACCATACTCGTCAAGAACCCGGGCAATGTATTTTTCAAAAGGATAACCCGTCGGTCCCAGATGCATAATCGCCCGCCGGAGATTGTAGCGGCCCAAAAACTCCGGACCGTAAGACCGCAACCGACCCAAAACAAACCTGAAAATTTCGTCCGAAGAAACTGTTTTCCTGAACTTTAAAGACGCTTCGTCGGCCAGACCTTTGGCAATCTTCCTGTCCAAACCGACATTCGCCAAAGAGTTCTCAATGTGCTTTTTATTGAAATATTCTTTCTTGCCGCCGGCTTTAATGATGAACATCTTGATTTTTATCCTTGATTAAAAATTTCACCGCCAAATATCCCGCGGCCATTAAAAAAACCGCGGTCTCTGAAATCAAACAATAAATGCAGAAGGCTTTCAAAACAAAAGCTTGCAGATAAAGCAAAATCAGAGAAACCGCCAGGCCCGACCAGAGCCAGACCCCAATCAGCCGAAAAATCATCTCTTTTTTCAGGAAAAAATAAGCCATTGCCAGAAAAAACAACGAAATATAAAACGCCAAACCCCACCAGGACAAAGGCAGGCCGAGAAACCGGCTGTAAACACTGGTCAAAACCGCGTCGCAGTTAAATCCGGAAACATCGCAGGCAACGCCGGTTTTACCGGAGCTGAAAACCGCCAGGTAAGCCGAATCAAGAAAACCGATTAAACTGCCGAAAATAACCGTCAAACCGAGAAAGGCTTGTTTTTTTGAGGTCATTATTTAAGTTCAGCTTCAATAATGCTTTTAAAAGATTCGTATCCGGCCGGATTCTGGATTCTTTTGCCGTTGATAAAAAAACTCGGCGTGCCGTCAACCTGAAACTTCAAACCCGACTGATAATCTTGAAAAACTTTTTCTTTAACCGCTTCAGACTCCAGGTCCCGCAAGAATTCGGCTTCATCAAGCTTCAGTTCTTTGGCGTAGCCAAGAAAAATCTCTTTGGCGCTGTTCGCGTTTGACCAAATTTCCTGGTTTTCAAAAAGCTTTTCTGACATCTGCCAAAACTGGTTTTGCCGGCCGGCGGCTTCACCCGCAAAAGCCGCCAGATTGGCGTTTTTATGAATCCGCGTCAAAGGAAACTGCCGGTAAACAAATAAGATTTTGTCTGAATAATCCTGGACGATTTTTTCCACCACCGGATAATAAACCGCACAGGCCGGACACTGAAAGTCACTGTACTCAACCAGCGTGACTTTCGCACCGGGATTGCCGCGCTTCCAGTCAGAATCATTGAGCTGAATGTCAAAAACGCTGGCGCCGGCACCTTGCCAAACCAAAGAATACATCAGGAAAAAAATCGCCCCAAGCAAAGCCGTCGCACCGCCAAAAATCAAAATTAGTTTCAAAACCTCTTTTTTCATTAAGGATTATTTTAGCACAAAACCCCGCTCCTGAAATGGAGCGGGGCGGGCGTTAGCCCTTTAGGAACAGACGAGCATTTCCAGTTTTGGCCTTCTGGAAGGCCTGATCAACGTCAGATCTGAAAAACGCCCCGGACAACCTGCGAAGACGACCAACCTTGACCGAAAAACAAAACTTTCATAGGCTTTTCCTCTTTCTTTTTTTGTTCAAACCGGCTGAAAAACAGTTTTATCCTTCCAAGGCCGCCTCCTTTCTTGTTGTTAATTTATTATATCAACAAAAAACAAGACTCGATAAGAAAGTTATCCACAAGAAAATAAAGATAAGCCAAAAACCGGTTTAAATGTTAAAATAGGTTTAAATATGTCGCCAAAACGAAGATTTGTCTTGTTTATCATCCTGACGGGCTTGTTCTTCATTGTCACGCCGGGAATCATTCTTTTTTCCCAGGGCTATTTGTTTGATTGGCAAAAGTTCAGGCTGGTGCAAGCTGGCGGCATTTTCGTCAAAACATTGCCCGAAGAAGTCAGTCTGGCCGTTAAACCGGAAAGCGGCACCAAAGAAAAAAAACTGGCTTCAAAAAAATCCCTTCTCGGCCCGGCGGGAACTTTGATTAAAAGCCTTTTGCCGCAAAAATACCTGGTAACCGTAACGCCGCTCGACAATCAAAATATCAGCTGGCAAAAAGAACTCGAGGTCAGCCCCTTAACCGTGACCAAAGCTTCAAGAATCATTTTCCCCAAAACCAATCCGGAAATCAGCGCCATAGCCATGACCAGCTCAAGCATCAATTTGGTTAGCCTGCCGGAAAAAAACAAAAAAACGGTTCTTTACGCGACTGAAGACAACAAGATTTTTTCGTTTGAAAACTCCACTTCAAGTTTAATCTTTGATTTGAAATCTTTAACCGGCTTTCCGAAAGCGGAAAAAATAACTGAACTTTCGCTTTCAAGCTCCGGCAAAAACTTTATCGCCTTCTCAAAAACCAGCGGCGTCATTCACGTTAAAGACAAAGGCACGTTTTTGATCGCAAGTTTTTTCAGGATTTTTCTAAAAAACGAAAAAACCAGCCTCAGCCAAACAAGGCTGGTTTGGCATCCGGAAAACGACAATGTTTTGTTCGCGTTAAACCAAAAAGGCGGGTATTTTTTTGACCTGAACACCCAGGAATATTCAAAATTCACGGAAAAAAATATTCTTGGTTTAACCAACAATTATTTCCTGGATTCAAGCGGCGAAATCAACAACTTTGATTACACCGACAAAACCGCGGAGAAAAAAATCTTTGAGACCGGCCTGAAATCCGGCCGCTACCAGATAAGCCTGATTAAAGACACTGATTTCCTCCTCAAAAACGAAAGCGGAGAGCTTTTTCTGATTTTCAAAAACGAGCTCAAAAAAATCAGCGGCAATGTTTCATTTTTCCTTTTGAGCTTTGACGGTTCAAGGTTTGTTTACGGCACTGAATCAGGCGAGATTTTTGTTTACTTTTTAAAAGACGTTTTTGACGACCTGGCTTACAAAGAAAACGAAATTCTTGAGCTCGGCCGGGTTGAAAACTTGAAAACCGGCTACTTGGCCAACCACAACTGGCATTTAATCGCGGTTTCAAACAGCGCCCTGGCTGTTTTTGAGATAGACAAAAGGCTGCCGATAAACCAGTATGAAATCCAGCTTGGGCCAATAAGTAAGATAATTGAGTTTGCTGAACCGGAAATCCGCTGGCTTGACCAGAACCAGAACCTCAAATCCGCAAAGATTTTCCCTTAAACCCGCCAAAAAGAAAATCGCTTTTAAAAGCGGTTTTCTTTTTTTGATAAGCAGTTAGCAAGAAACCCCACCTGCCGGCGGTTCCGCTTCGCGAAACATCGCCGGCTTTTTTGCTGCGCGCAAAAAACCGGAAGAAACGACGCGCAGGCGTCATTTCTTCCACCTATTTCTGATCCCGATTTGCGGGATAACGCTGGTTTCTTCGCCTTGCGAAGAATCAGAGAAAACGCTAAGCAGCTAGCGTTCGCCCGCCTAACGCTGGCGCCGAAAAACGGCGCATCAGCGTTTTTCTTGCTTCGCAAGAAACCGGAGAAAACGCTAAGCAGTTAGCGTTTTCTCCATTGCGGGGCGCGGCGGGCTTTTTTCAAGCCGAACTTTTTTCTCTCTTTTTCCCTGGCATCCCGCGTCAGCAAGCCGCTGAGCTTAAATATTTTTTTAAGCTCCTGATTCTCTTTGATAATCGCCCGGGCAATCGCCAGTCTTGAAGCTTCTGCCTGACCCCTGACACCCCCGCCTCTGGACGTAATCTCAACGCCGAATTTTCCCAAAAGGTCTGCAACTTTCAAAGGCTCTTGAACGATTTTTTGCATCTCCAAAATGGGGAAATAATCATTCAGGGTTTTGCCGTTTATCAAAATCTCTTTTTTGGAACGATAAAGCTTGGCGACAGCGGTCGCTCTTTTTCTTCTGCCCAAAGCTCTCAGATATCTGTCTTCCGCAAGAACCGCTTTTTTCGGCTCTTTGACGGCTTTTTCCGAGTCGGCTTTTTTTATTCTTGGCTTTGTCGTCGCCGGGGTCTTTCTTGTTTTTTTCTCAACCATAGATTTGACTAAACAAACGTAACTCTCTTTAATAACTTATCGCGCCACTTGTTTTTCGGCAGCATCCCCCGCAAAACTTTCTTGAAAAGGCTTTCCGGATTTTTGACAAAAAGCTCTTTAAGCTTTTCAATTTTCATGTTGCCGATGTAGCCGGTGTGGCGGTAATAAAGTTTCTGATTGTATTTCCGGCCGGTAAACCTGAGTTTTTTGATGTTTCTTATCTTAACTTCCCGGTTCAGAGGCAGGTTCGTGGCATAATGCGGAGAATCTTTGCCGGTCAAAATGCCAACCAAAGCAGTTGCCAGCCTGCCCATGGTCTTGCCGTCGGCGTCAAACTCGTAAATTTTCTTTGTTTCTTTCTCCATGATAACTATGACTTCTTGGCCGGTTTTAATTCTTCAAAAACAAAGCTGATGGAAGCCATTGGCGAAGCGTCCCTCATCCGCCTCGGCAACTTGACGATTCTGGTGTAGCCGCCGCGCCTTTCCTTGAATCTCGGCGCCAGGTCTTTGAAAACTTTTTCCGCGGACGATTTCGGCAATCTTTTCAAAAGTAAACGATAACTCGCCAAATTCTGCTTTTTCCCCAAAGTAATCAACGGAGCGACTTTTTTGTGAATCTCTTTTGCCCGCGACAAAGTCGTCGTGATTTTCTCTTTCATCACCAAATTATGAGCTAAGCCTTTCAAAAAAGCCCTTTTGTCCCCGAGTTTCTTGCCGAATTTTCTGCCTCTTTTCTGATGTCTCATTGTTTTTTAACTGATAAACGCTTGTCCGACTGAACTCCGCCTTCGGCGGAGTTGGGCGGGATTACTTTATTTCAAACTGACTCCGTATTCTTTGGCGATTTTTTTAACCTCTTCAATAGCTTTAGCTCCCAAGCCCTTGAAAGCTTTGAGCTTGTCCGGGCTGATTTTTGACAGGTCGCCGATGGTTTTTATCCGGTGCTGTTTCAAAACCGCCAAAACTCTGCCTGAAAGCCCGGTCTCCTCAAGAGAAACACTCTCAACTTCCGAGCTGTCTCTTAACGAAGAAAAAGAGCTTGGACCGTCTTCGCCGGCCTCATCCAGCGCATCAAGCTTCAAACTTGAAAACTGGTCAAGAAGAATGCCAAGCGAATAATCAAAAGCCTGGAGCGGCTGGATTGTGCCGTCGGTTTTGATGAAAAACCGCAGGCGGTTGTAGTTGGTTTTTTCGCCGACGCGCATGTCTTCCAGTTCAGTGTTCACCAGAATCACCGGAGAAAAATTGGCGTCAATCTCAATCATGCCGATCGGCAGCTTTTCTTTTTTCCGGCGCTCTTCAACCGTGGAATAACCGATTCCTTTTTCCACCACGATCTCCAGCTCAAAAACAGCTTTCTTGTCCGTCAGCGTGGCGATCTCCGCTTCCGGATTGACAATCTCAACCTGAGAGTTTTTATTGAAGTCTTTGGCTTTGACGGTTTTTTCGCCCTTGACTTTAAGCGTCAGGCTTTGCGGTTCGTCGGAAAAAACTTTAAAGCGGAGCTTTTTCAGATTAAGGGAAATCTCAATCAAATCTTCCTGAACGTGCGGCACAGACGAAAACTCGTGGGCCGCCGAGTTCAAACGGAACGAAGTCACCGCGGCGCCTTCGCAAGAAGAAAGCATGACGCGCCTCAGGGCCGTGCCCAAAGTCAGGCCGTAGCCGGGATAAAGGCCTTCAATTTCAACGACCGCCTCAAAGGCGTCGCTCGAAACCACTTTCGGTTTTTGGGGCAATGAAATCATAGTTTAAATTAAATAATTATTTTTTATTACTTATTATCTTGAGAAATATTCAATCACCAAAGGAAGATTGAAGTTTGTTTTCGCTTCGTCAAGACTCGGAAACGCTACGACTTTAAAACTCAGTTTGCCGGCGTCGACTTGAAGCCAGGTCGGCGTTTCGCGTTTCTTGAACCTTTCCGCCATGCCTTCAAAAAGATTTTTGGATTTTGAAGACTCAACCACGGAAACTTCGTCGCCGATTTTCAAACTGATTGAAGGGATATTGACTTTCCGGCCTTTCAAAGCCAGATGGCCGTGAGAAATCATCTGCCTGGCAATGCTTCTTGAAACCGCGATGCCTGACTGATAAAGCGCGTTGTCAATTCTCATCTCCAGAAGCCTGAACAAAACTTCAGGCGCGGAAAGTTTCTGCGACTTTCTCGCCGCCTCGGCGTATCTTTTAATTTGTTTGTTTTCCAATCCGTAAAACAGCTTGATTTTCTGTTTTTCTTTCAGCTGGGTGCCGAATTCGGAAATATTCCGCCTCCGCTTTCCGTGCATGCCGGGCGGATAAGGCCGTCTGATCATCGCGGATTTCGGAGACGCTGACCTTTCAGCTTTGAGAAAAAGATTCTCGCCCAAAGCTCTGCTCTTTTTTTCTTTTGGTCCGGTAACAAATGGCATATTAAATAATTTTCAATTCTCAATTTTCAATTTTCAAAAATTAAACTCTGCGGGCCTTTTTCTTGCGCGGGCCGTTGTGGGCAATCGGAGTGACGTCTCTAATCACCTGAATGTTAAGATTGTTGTTAATCAAGGCCCTGACGGCCGCTTCCCGGCCGCCGCCGACGCCTTTGACGAAAATGGAGACTTTCCCCAGATCAAACTTTTTCAGTTTTTGAAGCAGGCCGTCGACAATACTCGTCGCCGCGTACGGCGTCGCTTTCCTCGGACCTTTGAAGCCGAGATTCCCGGCCGAACTCCAGGCCAAAACATTGCCCTTGTCGTCTGTCACGGTAATCAAAGTGTTGTTGTAACTTGAAGCAATATAAAACTTGCTTGATTCAAGTTTTTTTGACTGCGCCGCGCCGCCGGATTTTTTGATGTTTGTCTCAATTTTTTCCTGCTCTTTCAGCGTCTCGGAAACGTTTTCTTTTATGACTGCTTTTTTACCCATGGTTATTGATTAAGTCTTTTGCCCCGGGGCTTTCTTGCCCGAAGTCATTGTCACTCTCTTGTTGCCGCGGACCGTTCTTGAGTTATGCTTGGTTTTCTGGCCCCTGACCGGCAGCCTCTTGGCGTGCCTTGAACCGCGGTAGCTTTTTATGTCTTTCAGTCTTTTAATATTGGAAAAAATCTCTCTTCTCAGGTCGCCTTCAATCTTGTGGCTTTTTTCAATCACTTCTTTTAAAGCGTTGGTGTCGCTGGACGTCAAGTCTTTGGCTTTTTTGTCCGGATTGAGTTTCGCTTTTTGAATGATTTTTTTCGCCAAAGACGGGCCAATGCCAAAAACATAGGTTAAAGCAACTTCAATTCTTTTTTCATCGGGAATGTTAACGCCTAAAAAACGCATGGGGATTTGTTTCAAACGGTCAAGGTTTTAACCTTGCCTTTGTTTGTGTTTTGGATTTTCGCAAATAATATAAACCCGGCCCTTACGGCGGACAACTTTGCACTTGCTGCATCTTTTTTTAACTGAAGCTCTGACTTTCATCTTGACTGATTTTTGTTTGGAAAATAAAAAAGGCCCCTAACGGCGGAAAACAATCCTTCCCCGCTTCTCATCGTAGGAAGAAACCTCAACCGTCACCCTGTCGCCAACTGTCACCTTAATGAAGTTTATCCTCATTTTCCCGGCAAGATGGGCTAAGACCTCTTTGCCGTTTTCCAGTTCAACTTTAAAAAAAGCGTTCGGCAATGCCTCGGTAATTGTTCCGTCAACGCGGTAGTTCTTCTTATCTGCCATAATTTAAAGGCTTTTCCATTATAGTAAAAATAGGCTGAAAAATCAAGCCAATCAGGCTGGCGGCCCGAGTTTTGAACCAAAAGGGAAAATTCCGGGTTTTACTCAATCTCATCTTTAATCAACCTGGATTTTTATGGCATCAATGTTTTTCGGAGAGCTCCTGACCCAGAAAGGCCAGACAGAGACCCTGATTTTTTGGACGCCTTCAAGCTTTAAAAGCTCTTTTTTGAGCTCTTCAATGTTTTTGCCCGCGATTTTCTGTTTGAACTCCAGGGTGTCCACCACAGCGCTCAAATCTCTTTTGACATTGGCTGTCAGGCTGATGGTTGATTTTTCAAAATCAACTTCGGGATTTTCGTAAAGTATCTGGTAAGAAGCAGAGCTTAAATCAACTTTAAATCCCTGTGTTTCCGTCATCTTCGCTTCAATCGTTCTTTTAAGCTCGTTTTCGTCAAAAACAAAGATGGCCAAAGAACCGGAGATTGTCGCTTTCAGCTTTTCGGCCACTTCACCGACCGCCGACGTGGTTATTTTCCCCAGATCAAACCTGACGGCTTTGTCCAAAAGTTTCAGGCTTTCCGGGGCCTGGCTTAAAGCCTCGCTTTTCGCTTTCTCATAAGCGTACTCAGTGATTTTTTCTTTGGCGAGCTTGATGTCGTCGGCGGAAACCGCGGTCGTCAAACCTGAAGCGCCGCCGGAAAAAGGATTTTCTGAAACGCCGTAAATATTATTGAACTTCGCTGAACCGGAAAAAGCCGGAATCGCGAATCTGACAGGCCCAAGATTGTAATCCGGGCCGGCTTGGTCGGCTTTCAGCTGGGCGGAAATCTTGCCGGAAACAATTTTACCGGCTTCAGTGGTGTAGCCCGGCACGACTGTCCTTGAAACCAAACGGAAGATTTTCTTGTCCGGAGATTCAAACCTTGTTCCGGCGACCAAAATCTGGGAACTGGCGGAGTTTTCATTGTAAATAACAATCTCGCCCGAAGCGAAGCTTGAGCCCTGGCCCTGCCCGGTGGCCGGGTAATCCTGGGTGTAAGAAAAAGACTTTTCAAACTGGTAAACCGGCAGTTCAATGCTGCCACCCGAACCAAGCTCGCCTGGTTTTTTGAAAGTTACTCTGAAGCTTTGCGACTGAGTTTCTTTTTTCGTCTCAATGCCGATGTCCACCCGGCTGATGGTGGAACCGAACGCCCAAACCGCAAAAATCAAACCAGAGACCGCGCTGATAATCAAAGCTGGTTTAAAAAATCTTCTTGGTTTTTTTGCTTTCGGCAAAACCGAAAACGGCGCGGATTCAAAAGGTTGTTGAACAGTTTCCGGAATCATAACTTCCGGCTCTGAATTTGAAATCATGGTTTCAGCCAGAGGCTTTTCTTTTGGCGTTCTTTTGGAAAGTTTTGTCTTTGCCGACGCTCCTGAATTATGAGTGATTGTTTTCAAAAACTCGTCTTCCAAAGACGGCCTTGCCTCATTGGCTTCAAGCTCTTGTTCGGACTGCGGCCTTGGCGAAGAGTTTTTTACTTTAATATCAATGATTCTTTTGGCCATCCCGTTACTAAAATTTTGGCAATCGCAAGACTAAAGTCAAGCAAACTCCAAAATTAAAATAATTAATTATTGACTCATTTTATACGCCCGCTTTTTTGGCGATTCAGAAAAAAGCCAAAATTTAGTACGGGACAAGTAATAAAAAATTATATCACGAAACTTGCCTTTACGATATCACGGCGCGGATTCTTTTAATTCCCTGGCCGATTGACTCAACTTTCTGGATTTTCAGGCCTTTGATCTCGCCGGTGTTTTCAACGTGCGGCCCGCCGCAGATCTCCACCGAAAAATAGTTTTCCGGAACCCCGACAAAATAAACCTTCACTTTTTCGCCGTATTTGCTCTCAAAAACGCCCAAAGCGCCAAGTTGTTTGGCTTTTTCCAGCTCCATTTCCTCAAAATGAACCGGTAATGATTCTTTGATTTTTTCGTTGATTAAATCCTCAACCTGCTTTATTTGATCAGGAGTAATTTCTTTTGGGTGCGGAAAATCAAACCGCAGCCGCTCTGCCGTGATGTTTGAGCCTTTTTGATAAACATGCTCGCCAAGAACCTTTCTTAACGCCGCCTGCAAAAGGTGAGTGGCGGAGTGATATCTGGTTGAGATTTCAGAGTGATCCTGCAAACCGCCTTTGAAAACTCCGGCTGACGCCCGACGCGAAAGCTCCTGATGTTTTTTCATTTCTTCTTCAAATTCTTTCTCATCAACTATTAATAGCCTTTTGGCAAGTTCCTCTTGAATCATTTCTAGAGGAAAACCGTAAGATTGATAAATAAAAAAAGCTTTTTTCGCATCAACTCTATTGAAAGTCTTGATTTCTTGTCCAGGGGCTATTCTCTGGATCTCGCCAACTAGGAAAAGTTTGTTTAACTCCCTCAAACCAGCTTCCAAAGTTTTTGAAAACCTTTCTTCTTCCTTGTCCAACTCTGATTTAATAAACTCTTTGTTTTTCAAAACTTCCGGATAAGCGCCTTGATAAGTCTTAATCACGGTTTCGGAAATTTCCGAACAAAAAGGTTTATCCATGCCAAGCTGTTTGCCATACCTGACCGCTCGCCTGATTAACCGCCGCAGAACATAACCACGTTCAGTGTTTGACGGTTCAAGTTTTTCCGCCAAAACAAAAACTGAAGCTGTCAAGTGGTCAGCAATGATTCTCATGGCCTTGGTGATTTCTTCAAGCTCAAGATATTTTTTTCCGGAAAGTTTTTCAATTTCCTGAATGACCGGAAAATAAAGATCAGTTTGATAATTGTCAAAAACGCTATTCAAGACCGCGACTGTTCTGGCCAAACCCATGCCCGTGTCAACGTTTTGCTGTTTCAAAAGTTCAAAACTGCCGTCAATCTTTTTATTGTACTGCATGAAAACATTGTTCCAAACCTCCACCCAGCGGGCGTCATCACTCTCAAAAACATCAGGCACTAATTCTTTGCCAGTCCAGTAAAATATCTCCGTATCCGGACCGCACGGCCCGCTCAACCCTGCCGGACCCCACCAGTTGTTTTTTCTTGGTAAATAAGAAATTCTCGATTCCGATATACCCAAAGATTTCCAAATTTCAGCAGAATCATTGTCTTTTGGCACCGCCTGCCCTGAGCCTGTCGAAGGGTCGCCGGCGAACACTGAAACCGCCAGTTTTTCTTTTTCCAAACCAAGCCATTTTGAAGACGTTAAAAACTCCAAGCTCCACTCAATCGCGTCTTTTTTGAAATAATCTCCCAAAGACCAGTTGCCAAGCATCTCAAAAAAAGTCTGATGAACCGTATCGCCAACCTCGTCAATATCGTCAGTGCGCAGGCATTTCTGGACATTGACCAGCCTTTTGCCGCCCGGATGCTTTTCGCCCATTAAATAAGGCACCAAAGGATGCATGCCGGCAGTCGTAAAAAGCACGGTTGGGTCGTTTTCCGGAATTAAAGAAGCGCTGGAAATAATCGTATGGCCTTTTTCCTTGAAAAAATCAAGGTATTTTTGACGCAGCTGTTTGGCGGTAATCTTCATGTTGAATGATTGAGATTATAGCAAAAAACCGCTGTTTTTTTAACCTCTCTAATAAATCTTGACTTTTTGGATATATGTGATATAATGTATCTAGTGACGGGATGGCTTTCTGCGCCACTCTTCCCAGCTTGTTCGCTCATTTTCCGGTTTACACCCGTGAAAAGAGCGACAATACGTGACCAGAGAAAAGCAAAGCGTACCCGTCCAAAAAAACGCGCTCTCCGGAGCGCGTTTTCACTATTTTTAATTACTTGATTGTTCGTTTCAGATAACAGATACTTATATTAATAAAGGAGGTTGCCATGACAAAGATTTATCTGTCTGTTCCTCACACTTTGTCATGGGAAGAGGCTCTGAGCCGCCGCAGCCGCCTGGCTTACTCTCTGTTCTTGGTTTTCGGTGTTAAAAATCTCGAGATTAAGTGGGACCGCAACGCCGCCGAGTTCAGTTACTGGAAAGACCACAAACACAAGACCAAAGACTCGGTTTCTCTGGCAGGCGTCATCGCCATTGCCAAAGAAAAAGTTTTGGTCAACGCTTCAAGCAAAAACGGCGCTGAAAACGCCGACAAGATTGCGGAAAAAATCAAACAAGCGGTAAAAAAGGAGTTTGCGACAGATTAAAGGTTCAGAGCCGTTCCCTAGTCCCCCGTGCATAAAATTGCGTGGGGGATTAATTTTTTGTGATATAATTAAAATATGAAATCAAAATTTAAGATCAAATTTAATCTCAATCCTCTTTACGTCTTTCTTTTCACTATTAACACGGAACAAGAAGAAGAACCGTTTAAGGGTTGGGCAGATTTTACCAATAAAATATGGGAAGAAGATTCTAAAGTCTTCCTGCTTTTAGCGGGTGCTGCTGAGCGCGTCTTGTTTATTAAGAATAAAATTGAATATAAAAATGCTTATGCGAGAAAACTAAAAATGCTCGCAAAAATCAAAAAAGCCCCCGAATATAAACGCCTAATCAAGGAGTCGAAAAAATACCTAAGGTTCGTTAAGACTCAATGGAGGAAAAATGAAAAAAGGGCAACGAGTTTATTGCAGGAATTATCGGGACTGCCTCTGCCACAACATACGGTTACGGTTAATATTACCCACCCCAAACTTCGTAATGGAGTGACCTTCGACGACAAAAACATTGTTTGGGGGCACTCAGAAGATTTTAGGAATTATTCCACTGTTTATATCTGCCACGAGATTCTTCATATTATGACAAAAAATAATAATTCAGATATCTTTCACGCGGTGATTGAACTTCTGGCAGATAACGAGATCAGGATTAGACTAAATAAAAAAGGGAGGTATTTTCAGTACGACGGCCACAAATATCTCAAACGAATAGAGAGAAAGCTCCTCCCCTCATGGAAACAATATCTTAAACAAGATAACAAAAATATGCTGGAGTTTATCGAAAAACATAAAAAGAAATAAAAGAGGCTAGTTAATTAGCCTCTTTTTTCTTACTCATTACTACAAGGATCGTATTTGCATCTTGGCTGCTGCCCATAAAGACCAAGCCCAAAGTTTATACTCAAGGCACGACAGTCCATACAAGCATACCGAAACTCACAATCACGGCATCGTTCAACATAATCCAAGGTGATGTTCCAGTATTGCCTTTCCAGCACTTGAACTACGGATTTCACGCTTCCTTGCTTTAAATTGCCCACTGTCTGCTCTCTAGCAAAAACACAAGGAAACACATCTCCTTCCGCGGTAACAGCCATTTCCCCTCTCCAACAAGGGTTGACCATCCTTGCCTGGTGAAAAAACTGTGGCGTAACTGTAAAGCAAAACCCGTACTGCATTGGAATGCGAGGTTCGATTGCGTTACTACACCCTCGACCAACGGGACGAACATCGTCAGGTTCGAAATCCCCACCTTCCAAAAGCAGCCCTTCACGACGCAGAAACGCTTCAATCTCTCCCATATCGTTTTCGTTCTGGTTCATTCTGATAACACCAATCCGAAAATCGATACCGAGTCCCTGAATTTTTTTTATGTTGTGATACCAACGCTTGAAGCTTCCCGCAATCTGGGTGCAGGCATCGTGAACTTCTGGACAATGACCTAATAAAGTCGTAGCGACATGAATTCCGTAATGCTTTATTCTGTCAATATCTTTATCCTTCAGAAGGGTCAAGTTTGTGAAAATCTCAATGTCTGAAAAACCAAGAGTCACGGCGCATTCAACCATTCTCCAGAGTTGTCGATGCATGAAGGGTTCACCGCCAACAAACTGGACGCGTTCACAACCAAACTGCCTGGCCTCTTTTAAAGTTCTTTGGGCAATTCTCACATCCATAAAGACTTTCAATAGAGGACAAAAACCTCCATAACAATGGATGCATTTCTGGTTACATTGGTTGGTTACCTCAAGCCAAAGGAACTCAAGCATGGGCACGGTTCCGGTTTTCATAACAGAGGTATCTTGATGGAAAAGCCTTCCATCAATACCGTTGTCTCTGATCAACCGGAAGACGCTGGACGCATAATTTTCTAAAAAGACGAGTTTCTCCTCAACATTTTCGTCTTCTTGAGCAAGGGCGAACAATAATTCACCACTAGCCGAATCAATACTGACCAGAGATTCCTCCAGAAGATCGTACAGCGCCCACTTTCGCGCACCCTCAACAATAAATAGGTGATCCCCAATACTTACAGCCTTCCTGTTGTTTTGAGTTGGTACTGACAAATCACACCTACTTTCTGATTTCAATCTTCCTGAGGCCGGGGTTCCGGCCTCAGGGTTTATACATGATGAACCGAGAAAAGATATGAAATCCCTCCTATTTGCGCTTCGGTTTACACGGAGTGCATCCTGGCTTACAGCATTGTGCCAGGATAGTCCGCCTTACCTTCCGCGGTTCAACGACGGTCTTCCCGCGTTTGGAAATTGATCTCCAAAGCGGTACTTTGGCGTTGGTCGCCAGAACAGTCAGCTTACTGGTTGCCATATGGCACCTCCTTTATTCTTGTAATGTGTAGATTATGCTACTTTTATTCTTCTTTGTCAAAGATTTAACAAAAGGTTAAATCCCTACCGCTCAAGCAATAATTCCTCCGCCCAGCATCTGCCTGCCTTTGTAAAACACGATTGACTGACCGGGCGTAATGCCGACCGCCGGTTTTTTGAAAACAACTCTCATCTCTCCTTTCTCATCTCTGGTTATCTTTACTTTTTCTAGCGGCTGACGATAACGATATCTCGCTGAACACTTGATCGGATATTTTATGGAAAGATTTACCCAGCTGGCATTTTTTACAAAAATGCGCGCGGGAAAAAACTTTGACAAGTCTCTTTTTATTGCCACAGACAAAATGTTTTTCTTGACGTCTTTTGCGGCAACGAAAAGAGGTTCGCCAAAGCCGACGTTAATGCCGTGCCGCTGCCCCAGAGTGAAAAGATGCGCGCCTTGATGAAACCCGACAGTTTTTTCAATTCTTTTGTTTCCTTTGCCAAAACTCACCAGAACAATCGCGCCGGTTTTTTCTTTGATAAAAGGCTTCAAAAACTTTTTCAAACTGACTTTGCCGACAAAACACAGCCCCTGGGAATCTTTTCTTTCAGCGTTCGGCAAACCGGCGATTGAAGCCAGTTTTCTGACTTCTGGCTTGGTTAAGTCTCCCAGCGGGAAAATGCAATACTTTAATTGATTTTGTTTCAATGTCCACAAAAAATACGATTGGTCTTTGTTGTTATCTTTGGCAATAAACAAAGAAACAGAATTCGGCCGAGAGAAGTTCTCGGAGCCCCGACGAGCTTGGTCTCCCGCTTTGCGGGAGTCGTCGGGGCGAGAGCACAGCTGGTTTTTAACCGCTGGAGTTAAAAAACCAGTGGTTCGATCGGCTGGATTCTGTTTCAGCTTCACATAATGTCCGGTGGCGATAAAATCCGCGCCGAGTTTTCGGGCTTTTTCCAAAAACAGCCCGAACTTTATTTCTTTGTTGCAAAGCACGTCCGGATTCGGAGTTTTGCCGCTTTTGTAATTTTCAATGAAATCAGTAAAAACGATTTTCTGGTAATCTTTTTCAAAATCCCAGGTATAAAAAGGAATCTTAATCTTCGCCGCGGCTTGCCGGGCCTGCCTTTGGTCTTCTTCCCACGGGCAGTAAATCACACCGGGGAGCTTTTTCGTCCAGTTTTTCATGTAAACGCCGACAACATCAAAACCCTGCTGTTTCAAAAGCAAAGCCGCCACCGAGCTGTCCACTCCTCCACTCATGGCTACAAAAACCAACGGGATTTTTTGAGATAATTTCGGCATAGGCATTAAACCAGCTGGTTTGCCGGTTTTAAACAAGATTAGCTTAAAAATAAAATCACTCAGTTTTCTCTTGGGCGTCCGGCTCCTGATTGGTTTCCGGCTCGGGTTTTTTCTCTGTTTTTTTGCCGGTGATGATGTTTTTCAGCATCTCGGAAAGGCTTTGTTTTTTGTCTTTTTTCTCTTCTTTGCCTTTTTTGAGATTTTTCAGGCATTTTTTGCAGTAAATCGAGCGTTTCGGATCAGGCTGGAAAGGCACCCTGACTTCCCGGCCGCAAGAACTGCAGGTGGCTTCAAACAAAACACCGCTCATGGAAGCGAAGTTGCTTTCCTGGGGCTCAAACTTGTCTTCTTCAATGTTTTCCGGATTAGCCGGCTGCAGCCATTCAGCAATCTCGGCTTGGACGATTTTTTTGTTGGTCCCGTATTTAAGCTGGCAAAGATTAATGATTTCTTTGGCGTAGCTCACCGGCGGAAGATTCTGCGGCGGCAAAGTTGAAGCCAAAAACGGCGACGACGTAATGCCGTCAATCATCATCTTGGTGTAAAAATAATGGTTCGGCAGATTAACCAGATCCTGGACGCCGATATTCGGCAAAAACTGCGGCTCAATTATTTCGGCGTCTTTGGCGCCGACCCGGAAATTAATGTGCGTGCCGACATTGCCGAAAATGGCGGCGGTAATCTCTTCCGGAACCTGCTCAATATACTGATGCCCCATAATCAGGCTCAAACGATATTTTCTTGCCTCCGCCAGAATCTTCACAAACGACTCCGTGGCAAAGTTCTGAAACTCGTCAATAATCAAACAAAAATCCCGCCGTTTGCTTTCCGGAATGTCAATCCGCGACATCGCCGCCTGCTGGATTTTCGTCACCAATAAACCGCCCAAAAGCTGGGCATTGGTTTCGCCCACAAGACCGACCGGCAAACGAATAATCAAGATTTTATTTGAATCAATAATCTCGCGCAGGTTAATCTTTGTTTTTTTCTGGCCGATGATGTTCCTGATTAACGGATTGGAAGTAAACTGGCCGACTTTGTTCTGGATTGGCGCGATTGCCTCAACCTGAAACCGGTCGTGGTATCTGGCAAACTCGTTCGTCCAAAAAGCTTTGACCACCGGGTCTTGCAACCCGGAAACAATCATTTTGCGGTAGTCTTTGTCGGAAAGCATGCGGTTGATTGCCAAAAGAGTTGAGTCCGGATATTCAAGCAACGCCAAAAGAGTGTTGTTCAAAATATACTCCATTCTGGCTGACCAGACATCCGGCCAGATTTTTTTGAAAACCGACAAAAGCCCGGAAGCGACGTTGTGGCGGAAATCAAAAGCAACGTTTTCCATGACATTGAACGCAATCGGAAACTCGGTGTCCGAAGGATTGATGTAAACCACATCGTCAATCCTTTCTTTCGGCACAAAATCAAGCAGCCTTTCGGAAAATTCGCCGTGCGGGTCAATCACGCCGACGCCGCGGTTATTCTGGATATGGTAAATCGCCATCGTATCCAGCAAAGTTGTTTTGCCGGAACCGGTCATACCAATGACATAAACATGGCGCCGCAAATCGTCAATCTTAATGCCAAAAGCCGTCCGCTTGTTCCTGAACTCGGCTTCGCCGATTAAAATCCTGTCTTCTTCACTATTCATTAAAATAATTTATTCTACTTTCTATTTTCTATTTTCAAGTTTCTAGATTCTATTTAGATCACCGGCAAGTTTGGCGGCGGCTCGTATTTCTTGGTCTGAACGCGATAAAGTCTCGGCGCGCCGGTCTGGGTCAGCGGGAAATGATACAAAGTCGCCAGTTCGTCCGTGGCAAAAATCATTTTTTTCATAATGTTCTCTTCGTCATCGTCTTCAAGAGCAAACTGCGGCGCCGGATCAGGCAACCTTGATTCATAAGCCTTGAAAAGATTGTTCGCGTCCTGGTAATCCAGACTGTCGCCCAAAACCCATTTAATCAGGAAAAACCTGGTTTTACGCTTGTTTTTGAAACCGTTGAGGTTTGCCAGGGTAAAGCTCCGGAAATAAGAGTTAATCGCCGCGCTTTTCTGGTCTTTTTCAAAAGAAGCTTTCGGGGCGAGATAAATAACCCTGACGACGGCTTCAAAAACTGTTTTTGAAACTTTGTTTTCCGCCCGCTCAACTTTCATTCTTTCGCCGCCCGACGGGCCTTCTTTTTTCTCTTCTTTTTTTTCTTCTTTGGCCGGCTCGGCTTGAGGACTGGTAAGCGAACCAAGGTCTTTGGCAAAACCTTTGACGACATTGGCTGACTCGTCGGCCAGGCCTTTGGCAATCTGCTTCAAGCCGCCCGGCTCTTTGGCTTCTTCTTTTTTGCCCAAAAGCTTGTCAATTTCTTTTTTGGTTTTTTCTTTCCAGGAATCGGACAACGGCTTGGTCAAGCCCCGCAGGACCATCTGCATCCAAATCTCTTCGCCGTTTTCCAGACCGCTCAAAACCTCCAAAAACGGCGCCATTGAGTCAAGCCGCCTTTCTTCAACCCGCTCTTCAAAAAATTCGTAAGTTTTAATCGGGAAAACCGGCGACTCGTTCAAAGTCAATTCCGCCGCCCAGATGTTGTAATAATTGTTCGGCAAAGAAGAAAATCTTTTGACGTAATCTTCAATCTCGGTTATCTCCACCTGCGGATACTGCGAACGGAACTGAGCTTCAATCAAGTTCTTGAATTTTTTCGGCGTGTGGATAATAAACGAAATCCCCTCTCTGGTGCCAAGAATCTCAAAAGAAACCCAAAGCGGCACTTCGCCTTTTTTAAAAGGAATCTTCCGGTCCAAAAGCTCTTCCAGCCAGGTGTCCGGCGTTGAAGCAATCACTGACAAGCCGGTGAAAACCTGGTCCATGACTTTCGGCGTCGTCAAAACGTCCTGCGGAATTTTCAGCTCAAGGTTAATCCACTCAATGCTTTCTTTGAACTTTTCCTGGTTGTAATTTATCCAAAACTCCAAAGCAACGTAAAACGCGACAAACGGCAAAAACAGCCACCACCAGTCCACAAAAGCGCCCCACAAAGCCAGGAAAATGCCTTCAATCAAGCTGTTGGAAAATAAAAAATTATACAAGCTGTCCATGCTCTTTTAATTTTACCCTGTAGTGAAGTTTTGACAACATTATTTCCGATTGATTATCCGGGGACTCTTTTTCTACTAAAAATACAGCAGAACTCTGCCGCCAAACTCAGTTTAACACAATGTTTATGAAGGAACGTCAAAACTCTACTACGGGGTTTACCCCGTTAAAAACCAATCGTCCACTGGGTTTTTTGCACTTGAAAGATTAAGCTTCCTGGACGCTCTGTTTTTCCCTTTTGAGCGTGTATTTTTTGTCTTTGGTTTTTTCAAAATAAGCCTTGTTCTGAAGGTTGATGAAAATCGTTGAATCTTTGACCAAACGATGCTGTTTGATGGCGGCAATGATTTCCTGCAAGTTCAAAGGCTTTCTTGCCCGCTTCAAAACCTGGGCAATCACTTCTTTGACCGTGCCTTTTTGATAACCCCATTCCGACAAAGCGTAAATGCCGCGGCCAACCAAAACAAAACCTTTGTTTTTTATCAGTTCGTTATGAACTGTCTGCGCCTCAACGGTTTTTTGCCAAACCGGATGAAAACTTGAAGCGCTTCTGGCGTATTCGTTCATGGTTTTCGCCAGGTCGCGGAAATGCATCGGCGATTCTTTGGTCTTCAAAACCAAATAAGCTTTGTCGCCGACGTTTGCCGGCGCCACTTCCAGATGGCGTTCCGAACCAATGTAGCCGAACGGGCTGAAAGAAATCACCGGGCTCAAGCAGACATAAGACATCAAGTTTCCGGTCGTCAGATTGGAAAGCCCGGAAGCTTTCGCGATTTCCCGAATGAATTTTTCAAAGCCTTCAACCGGCAAAGGAGATTTTCTTGACTGAATGCCTTTGTTGATTTTTTTGACAAACTCCAAAACTTTCTGAACGAATTTCTTGTCGTTCGCCCAAAACGCCAAATGGCTTTCGTCTTCCGCAAAATAAGTTATTTTTTTGTTCAGAAAAACCAAAAAACGGATTTTCAAAACTTCGTCTTCCGAAACGTCAAAAAGATAAGAAAGCTCTTTGAGAAATCTTTGCTCTTCGCGGATGCCTTTGAAATTCGCCAAGTGTCCCTCAACGACTTTCAAAAAATCGTCCAGCAAAGAAGATTTTGATAAAAATTTGTTGATTTGTTTAAAACCCGCGGTTTCCAGCTGCCTGACTCTTTCGCGGGTAATGTTCAAGCTCTTGCCGATGGCTTCCAAAGTTTTGGTGTAGCCGGTTTCAAGGCCGAGCCTGGCGGAAACGATTTCTTTCGTCCGGTCCGGAAGCTGTTCCAGGATTTTGTCAACGATTTTCTGAATCATATTCGTCTAATTTTTGTTCAATAAAAAGGCGGAAAATGCCTAACCCTTATCTTTTAATAGAATATCACATTTATACCCCAAGGTCAATAACTGAAAAGCCCGGAACTTCAAGATTCCAGCTTTTCTTTGGTTTTAAAATCTTTGTTCACTTTTTTCCAAAACTGCTTTTTCTCCCTTTGGTAATCAAGGCTTTTCTTTTGTTCAACGAATCTAGCTTCGCTCTTGAGTTTGAGCCAGCTTTTGTACCGCTCAAAAGAAAGCTCTTTGTTTTCCACGGCTTTAAGAATGGCGCAGCCTTTTGAGCTTTGATGGTCGCAGTCGGAAAACTGGCAGTTTGAGCTCATTTTCTCAATCTCTTCAAAAAAATCGCTGACGCTGTCTAAAGACGCCAAAATCTGAAGCTCGCGCATGCCCGGGGTGTCAATCACCAAAAAACCTTCCGGCAGAACGAAAAGTTCGCGTTTAGTGGTCGTGTGCCTGCCTTTTGAGTCTTTCCCCCTGACTTCCTTCGTCGGCAAAACTGTTTCTTTCAAAAAACGGTTGATGATGCTTGACTTACCGACTCCCGAAGAGCCGATGAAAACCGCGGTCTCGCCCGGCTTCATCAAACCCGCCAGCTCTTTTAAACCAGCTCCGGTTTTGGCGCTGGTCAGAACAACTTTTTCTTTTGCCAGCCTGGTTTTTATTTTCCGCAAAACAGAGTCCCCGGCGTTCAGGTCAAGTTTGTTAAAAACAACCACCGGCTCAACGCCGCCGTCCCTGACCGCCACCAAATACCTTTCCAACCGGTTCAGATTAAAGTTGTTGTCCAGGCCCTGGACCAAAAACGCTTTGTCAATGTTTGCCGCAATCACCTGCTCTTCAATCGCCTGGCCGGGCTTCGGGTCTTTCCTTGAAATCTTTGAAAACCGCGGCAAAACTTTTTCCAGCAAAACTTTTTTTTCGCCTTTAAGTTTTTTGAACAAAACCCAGTCGCCGGTTTTCGGCATGGCGCTTTTTCTGGAAAAGCTTTTCAAAATAATGCCTTCAACTTCGCCGAAAGCCGTGTAAAGAATCCAGTTTTTGCGGTTCTCAACAGCCACCCGGCCAATCAGTTCTTCTTTGACGCCAAGCTCTCCGCCAATTTTATTTTTATAGTTTTCAAAACCCCAATGAGACAAGTTCATCCCGTTAGAAGCAGATCGCGATCTTAAAAAGACGAAATCTGCAAATTAATGTTATATTTTCCTGTTTAATCTAATTACATTCTTTTTCCCATTATTTCCCGCGGCGATCGCGGCTTCTAACGGGATTCATTTTCAGGAATTAAACAATCACCATGCCGATTATTCCCGCCAGCAAAACGTAAATCAGGCAAGGGACAAAGATTTTTTTGATAATTTCGGCTTCTTTGTTTTTCAAGCCGACAACAGTTTCCGCGGCAAGCATATCCGCCAGAGCAATCATATTGCCAGCCGCGCCGCCGACCAAAGCCAGGGCCAGAATAATCTGCGAGTTCATTGAAAGTTCAAACGCCGCCTGGGCAAGAAACCCGCCAAACAAAAGATTTGAGATGGTTGCCGAACCTGTCAGAAAACTGCCGAACGCGCCAACAAAAGGCGAAAAAAACGGCAGCCAGCTGGTTTCAAATGTTTTGGCGACAATCGCGATTAACGACGGCAAACCGGAAAAGTTCTGGCCCGAGTTTATCATCAGCTGGACCATTGCCGACATCGCAATAATCACCAAAAACGGCCCGACCGCCTGGCGCAAAGAAAAAACCGCGGTCCGCAAAACCAGCTTTTCAGTTTTACGCCAGGCAGCCACGACCAAGATCCCCGCCAGAATAAATGCCAGCCCGGGATTGAACGCGCTGATTGAATGATTTATCAAAGGAATTTTAAAAGAAATGCCGCTCAAAAAAATCTTTCCCAGAACCAAAAGCAGAACCAAAAGCCCGTAAGGGAAAACCGTTTTCCGCAACGACAGCTTGGTTTGAAGTTTTTCTTCCGGCCTGACTGTCATCGCGTTTTTCGGCACGAAGATGCCGAGCTTGGTGGAAACAAAAACCAAAAGCACGCCGATAATCGCGCCGATGATTGACGGAAACTCCTGCCCCAAAGGCACAACCAGAATTGAAGGCAGAACAAACGCCAGCCCGGACCAGATTGCGAACGGCACGGCTTCCCAGAAAAGTTTTTTTCTGTCCTGGCGGTGAGAAACCACGGTCCATAACATAAACAGCGGCACAATCAAACCGACAATGTTTATCATTGCGGCGTAAAACGGCACGCTTGAACTTTCCAGCCCGAAAAACCCGATTCTAATCGGCGTCCCGGCCGCGCCGAAAACCACTGAACTACTGTTGCCGAACAAAGAAACAATCGCCGCGTTCAACGGCGCCAGTCCCAGCCCGACCAAAAGCGGCGCGACAATCGCGCTCGGCGTGCCGAATCCGGCCGTGCCTTCAATGAAGTTTTCCAAAAACCAGGCGAGCAAAATCACCTGGATGCGGTGGTCTTTGGAAAACGACTCCAGATAATAAGAAACCGCTTCAATGACGCCGAATCTTTTTAAAATCTCCAAAAAAAATATCGCCCCGCCCAAAATGACAAAAATATCAAACGCGACAAAAAACCCTTTCCCTAAAGAAACAAAAGCCGCCTGCGGCACGATCCGCCAGTAAAAAAACGCCAGGGCCAAGGTCAAGCCGAGCGTCACAAACGAAGTTTTCGCCAACGCCAGATTTTTTTTCAGCAAAAGGTAAATAAAGACCGCAAACGGCGACAAAGAAACTAAAAATGTCAGTGCCTGAGTCATAAAAAGAATTTTAACATGGTTCGGCCACGCTCACCACGAAAGAAAACTTTATTCATTGTCGAGGCTTTGCCACAAAATCCGCGAAGCAAAGCTTTTGTAAGGCGACCATGAAGCAATGATTTTTTCGGCCTTTTTTCTTGACGGTTCTTTTTTAAATCGATAAATTTTCATCAAGCCTTTTCTCAAACCCAGATCACCGAAAGAAAAAATGTCTGGCCTGGCCAGAGTGAACATCAAAAACATCTCACATGTCCACGGACCAATGCCCTTAACAGCAAGTAAACTTTCCCGAACTTCTTCGTCTGTCATCTCGTCAAACTTTGACAATGGCAGTTTTTTGTCCAGCACGGCTTTGGCAAGATATTTAACATATTTGGCTTTGGCGTTAGACATGCCAACGCCGCGCAGTTTTTTGTGCGGCATGGCAGCCACTTTTTTAGCCGTCACTTTATTGCCCGGGAAAAGTTTCTTGAATCTGAGAAAAATCACGCTGGCAACCTTTCCCGAAAGTTGCTGACCAACGATTTCATAACACAAACGGGAGAAATAATTGCCCGGCCTGTCTTTTTTAATTTCCTCAAGTTTGCCGACTTTCAAAGCCCATTTGTACAGGGTTTTGTCTTTTTTCTTGAAATGATTGAGGATTTTTCTCTCCATCGTTTAAGTATAGCAAAACACTTCCCTGTTCTTATCTTGTCAAAATAAACTTGATATGTTATTGTTTAAAAGTTCTCACTCATCTTTGTTTGGGGAAAGGAGGCTAAATCTTATGTCCCCCAAATATCCTCTTGTTGATGTGATTGGCAGCACGTCTGTTGACCACCCGGCGTTTCTGGTCCGCACTGGAATGTTTGTCGGCGCTTACAGTCTGTTCAGCGAACAGCTTGGCTGGGCTATTGTCCGCCGGGCTGGCGATATTGACAGCCTCGGCTGGCGCGCGATTTTTCTGGAACCAGTTTCCGGCGGCGGCCAGATACAACTCACCGAAGAAGCCAGCCATCCCGATACTCCGGTGATTTTTCCGGGCGCGCATCTCGGTCTGAAAGTCTTTGACGCCGAAGAAGCCGCGAACGCGCTTAAGAGCTATTATGAGCGCGCTGGCATTGATTGCGAGATCGAGCCAGCCAACCCGGAAAAAACCAAGTGGTTTGTCCAGATTCCGGAACTCTTCACGTTTTCTCTGGAGTTCGTCTCTGTCGGCGTTGAGCCGTCAGCGCCGCCCCAAGAAATAAGGGAAAGGCTCTACACCTCACGGCCATAACATCAGCATAGAGAAAACCGCCCTGATAAAGGGCGGTTTTCGTTTGGCTTACTCCGGTAAAAAATTCAGAATATTTTTCTTAATAAACTCCGTGGTGCCTCCCCACAAAAGATATTGGCTTAATTCCGAAATCGGAACGAAAATCTGGTTTTTCGTATTTCCGCCCGGGTCTAAAACAAACTTGTCTTGTTTTGTCATCCGGCAAACAAACCTGATCTGTATTGTGCCTAACACCCACTCGTTTTTTTTGTTCTTATCAAGCACTTTTTGATAAAAAAACGGCTTTGCTGTTTTTTCGTCAATAACTATGGCCGCTTCTTCGTAAACCTCTCTTTTCAAAGTCTCAAGATAAGTCTCGCCCGATTCAATGGTCCCGCCCGGCAGATTCCACTTTTTATCTTCCGGACTTACAAGCAAAAGGCGGTTTTGATTGTCCAGCACAAAAGCGTACACCTGCGAAGCGCCGCTTATGCCGGAAAAATCACTGCTCAAATACAGCTCAAAACGGATTGGTTTTCCTTCCCAGATAATTTCATTAACCAAATCAGGAGATTGGTTCATTGGTTTTTTACGCCTTGCCTTTAATCAGCGCCAGTTTGGCTTTCCTTTTCAGGCTTTTAATCTGCGCTTCGCGCTTCAACGCTTTGTTTTTTGTCTGAAACCGTTCAGAGTAAACAATTTTTCTGGCTTTATGCGAAACCGTGTAGTGCCCGCCTTTTTTGTTTTTGTGCTCCAAAAACCGCCGTTCAAGATTGTTGGTAATGCCAGTATAAAGGCTTTTGTCCTGGCATTGAAGAATGTAGAGAAAATACATGGGTGAAAGATGACGAAAGGAATTTTTAAATAATCCTTGGTTTAACATTTTGACGCTCCTCGGAATAAATTACCTGGGGTTGTAAAGTTTCTCTTGGGCAAGCTTGAGAATTTCATCTGCTATCATTTTTAGACTACCCGGTACATTCTTAAGAGCATTGTGGAGATCTTCAAAATAATAATTTGGCATGTCTTTCTTTTTAATATATTCCTTTATTTCCAGAAGCGTATCTTCTACTCCCCACTTTCTCTTTATATCCATATTTAACTTCTTAATCATCTTGGATATTTCTCCAACCTGATTCTTTGATCGATGATTTTCAATTTCGAAATCAACGAGGGTACGCTCTATTTCAAATATCTTGTCACTCAATTTATCATCCACACTTTTTACCTGGGCAGCAGAGGAATCTGAGGATTTTTTTATTTGTGTTTCAAGAGATGTCTTTATGTCCACAATTTGTTTTTCAAGGACATTGGGTTTAGAGCTTACAAATTTTCTATGCAATCTCCAAGAGGACAGGACCAAAAGTGCCAAACAAACCAAAACGAAAGATTCAAATGCAAACTCATAAAGCACTCTAAACAGCATCGAGACAATACTGAATAGATACGGGTATATCTGCCACTTGAGGAGAAAATCAATAAATGTCATAAAAACGATTAGTCCAGCCAAAATTGCTAGGATTTTACCCAAAAAAGTTTTTATCCAGTTGTATATTTTTGAATACATATTATTTATACTCATCGGAGTCCGAACCTATCTTAAGACTGCTGCGGGACTAGGATTCGAACCTAGGTGACAGCATCCAGAGTGCTGCATCCTACCACTAGATGATCCCGCAAGGTAACAAACCCTTCGACTTCGCTCAGGGCAAGCAACTTACTCTAACAAAGCCGAAAGTTAGACAAGCACATTTTATACGAAAACAAGGCAAAAATAAAGCCGCTGTTTTAACGTCTAACTGCTTATCAGCTCTTGAGAAAGCCGAACAGATGTGTTTAAATTGCTGAACACACAAAAGGAGGTTCTTATGCCCGGAATAACTGTTAAGGTCAGAAACAAGGATTTGATGAAGGAACTGGACGGACGCCACTTAATGATCGGGCGCATGGAACACGCCATTATCCTGACCATGAAAAAAATGTCTGGCGTGGACGCGGTGGATTTTGACTGGGTCGAACCGAGTCACTCCTCCGCTGAAGCTGACATTGAGTTCGTTGTCCAGTATTCGGTCAGCCCCGGCGGGCTGATGCCGCCAGTGACCGGCGACCCTGAATGGGTCCAGAACGCGGCTGACGAACTGCGGGAGATGATTGAAAGCCTGTTTCTTCCTGACTACAAGATCGCGGTCTTGTTCCAGCCGCAGACCAATACCTATTACTCCCTGACCAAAACCGAATAGTTATCAAGGCAAAGCCGCCTCTAAAAGAGGCGGCTTTCCTGTTTTAATCTTATTCCTCTGTTATAATTTCATTAGGAATTAGATATTGGTAATTAAAAATTAATAAGCATATGTATTTCCACTCAAGTTTTGAATCTTTGGCGGAGCAAAACCAAAGCTTTCGCAAAGAAGTTTTTACCGGCTCAAGCGCCCAGATTGTCTTAATGAGCCTTTTGCCGAACGAAGACATCGGCGAAGAAGTCCACACTGACGTTGACCAGATTTTGTTCATTACCGACGGCTCGGGCAAAGCGTTTATTGACGGCAGCGAGCTTGAACTCAAAGAAAACGACATTCTTTACATCCAGCGCGGCGCCAAACACAATGTTGTCAACACCAGCTCGGAAAAAATGAAACTTGTCTCAATCTACGCTCCGGCAGAACACCCAAAAGGCACAGTCCACCAGACCAAAGCCGACGCTTTAGATGCCAAACACTAATCCCACACTTAATCATAAGTATAGGGCAAGTCCCTGCTGATTTCTAAAATATGTCTTATCTAACGATCGTTAGATAAGACATATCAGCGATTACGGACAGAAAAGAACTCCTTCTAAACAAAACCCCCGCCATTGGCGGGGGTTTTGTCTTATCCAATATCCATGTCTTTTACTTATTTTTCTTCTTTCAAGTATTTGTTAAACGCCAAATAAACTGAAAACAGCATAATCGCCACGCCCGTCAAAGTCTGGAGCAGTAAAATCTTGAAAAAATTGTCGCTGAAAAATACGTTCAGGTTAATCTCCGGCACGAAGGCGTTGATTCTTGGACCAAACCCCAAAACCGCCAGCCAGATGACCAGAAAAACCGCGGCGGACGCCGCCAGGCTGATAATCAGACCCATAATCATAAACGGCCCGCGGATAAACCATTTTGACGCACCCACCAGGCGCATGATGTTAATCTCTTCTTTGAAAGAATAAATCGCCATTCTGACGGAGTTAAACGCGATTAAAATCGCCAGGGCGGCAAAGACAATAATCACGCCCCAGCCGAATTTTTGAATCGCGCTGACAAGCTTGTTCAGCCTTTCAATAATCAGCCGGTTTTCCGTGAAATTGACTTTACTGATTGAGTCTTTGAACGGCGCGCCGTCAATGAACGCCACCACGGTTTCGTACGACTCGCCTTGTTTGACTTTAATGTTCAAAGAAGACTGCAGCGGGTTAATCCCCAGCTCTTCCAGGGCGCGCCGGACAACTTCGTTGTTCGTGTGCTTTTCATTGAAAGATGTCAGGGCTTCTTCGCGGGAAAGATAATCAACCCGCTCAACTTCCGGCAGCTGGGTGACAATGTCTTTGACTTTAAAAATTTCGCTTTCGTCAACACTGGAGTTGAAATAAACAGACAAATCAATTTTGTTGCGGATTATTTTAATCACTTCGTTGGTGAAAAAATCAAACAAAACCAGGTTTGAAAACACAAACAAGGTGACAACCATAATGCCGATAGTTGCCGCCGACAGCCACAGGTTCCTTGAAAAATGCTGCCAGCCGGCTTTGAAAATTCTTTTTAAAGAAACAAGAATCATTTTTTAAATTTCTAATAACTAATTTCTAATTAAAGAATTTTTTAAACTTTTGAATTTCATTAGACATTGGGTATTGGAAATTAGAGTTTATAACCATTAGGTTATAATGTATTTTCCTTTTTCTTCGTCTTTGATGACTCTGCCTTTGTCCAAAATAATCACGCGGCGTTCAAGTTTGTCAACGATTTCTTTGTCGTGAGTCGCCAGAATGACCGTCGTGCCGAACTCGTTAATCTTCAAAAGCAGCTTGATAATCTCCCAGGTGTTAATCGGGTCAAGGTTGCCGGTCGGCTCGTCAGCGACAATCACTTCCGGCCGCTGAACCAAGGCGCGGGCAATCGCGACTCTTTGCTTTTCGCCGCCGGAAAGGGCGCTCGGAAAGTTGTTTTTTCTGTCGGACAGCCCGACAAGCTCCAAAACCTGGGGCACGTCGCGTTTGATGTCTTCATCTGACATGCCGGAAACTTCCATGGCGTAAGCAACGTTTTCAAAAGCCGATTTTCCGGTCAAAAGCTTGTAGTCTTGAAAAACCATGCCGATTTTCCGGCGCAAGCCAGGCAGGTCTTTTTGCGGCATTTTGTTGATTTCCTGGCCGTTGAAAAAAATTTTGCCTTTTGTTGAGCGTTCTTCGGCAATCAAAAGCTTCAAGATCGTTGATTTGCCGGCGCCGGATTTGCCCGCCAGAGAAACAAACTCGCCTTTTTCAACTTCAAAACTCACGCCATCTAAAGCTGTTGAATGTGAATTATAAACTTTGGAAACGTTCTCAAAAGAAATGACCTTCATCCCGTTAGAAATTCCCTTGGGAAGCTTTAATTAAACAATAAGATAAGGTGGTGATGTAATTTGTTAATGACATAAGTTCAAATCAAGACTATTTCTAACGGGATTCATCTATTTATTATATCCCACTTTCAACTCCGCTTCAATCATTCGACTTCGCTCATGATTGAGGCTAACCTTATTAGCCTCAATTTTTACTTATTTTTATGATTGAGATTGAGTGTAACCGAAGCCTCAATAAACTTATCCAACTCGCCGGCAAGAACTTTGTCCACTTGATTGGTTTCAACGCCGGTGCGATGGTCTTTGACCATTTGATAAGGATGCAAAACATAAGACCGAATCTGGTTTGACCAGGCAATCTGTTTTTTTTCGCCCTTTATCAAAGCTTTTTCGGAAACTGCTTCTTCTTTGGCAAGCTGAAAAAGCTTTGCCCGTAAAAGATTCATGGCTTTTTGACGGTTTCTGTCCTGGGAACGTTCGCTCTGACAAGCCACCGTGATGCCGGTCGGCCGATGCTTGATTCTGACCGCAGTCTCAACTTTGTTGACGTTTTGGCCGCCAGGCCCGGAAGAACGAAAAAGGTCTGTTTCCAAATCTTCGGCTTTTATTTCAAACTCTTTTTCTTCAATCTCCGGCAGAATCTCAATCATCGCAAAAGACGTGTGCCTTTGCTTGTCTGAATCAAACGGTGAAACTCTGACCAGACGATGGACGCCTGATTCGCCTTTCAAATAGCCATACGCGTAGTCGCCGGAAATTTCCGCCACCGCGCTTTTCAAACCGCCGGACTCGTTGCGATTTTCGTCCAGAATCTCAAAAAACCAGTTTCTTGAAACAGCGAAAGACTGGTACATTTCCCAAAGCATTCTTGCCCAGTCTTCGGCGTCGTCGCCGCCGGCGCCGGAATAAACCGCCAAGGTCGCCGAACCTTTGTCGTATTTGCCCGACAAAAAAGTTTTCAGCTCTTCTTTGTCAATTTCACGCTCAAGCTTTTCCAGCCGCGGCAGGATTTCACGCAAACTTTCTGATTCGCGGTTTTCTTTGTCGGCGACAAAAACCATTGTTTCCAACGAATCAATCTCTTGCTGTTTTTTTTCAAAATCTTCAACGCCGTCTTTCAGCTTGCCCAGCTCCCGCGAAACAGTTTCGGCTTTTTGCCGGTCTTTCCAGAAATCCTGAGCCAGAAACGCGGTTTCAATCTCAACGATTCTTGATTTTTTGTTTTCCAAATCAAGCCACTCCTGCCATTTCAAAAGGCGTTCGCGCAAAGACTGAAGCTTGAGTTTTAATTCGGAAAAATCCATTTTGATTATTACTAACTGACCAGCGGCACAAAAGCAAACCCCGGATGTTCTTTGCTTTGCCAGCTATCCTTGCTTATTTTATCAAAAACCCAGACGCTGTTTCCAATCGGACAAACAATCCGGCCGCCGATTTCCAACTGTTCTTTCCAGGCTTGGGGTATCTCTTTTTTGTTTAAAGCCGCGCTGACTAAAATCTTGTCGTATGGCGCGCCTTTTTCATAACCCAAATTGCCGTCTTGACAGACAAACTCTGCCCTTCCCTTTGAAACAAAACCACCTGTGGTGAGCGGGGTCGAACCATATTTTTCGCAGTTTTTGCGGCCAAGCTCGCAAAGCTCGGGAACAATTTCCACGGCAAATACCTTTCCTGATTTTTGGGGGTTGCTGTTTTTTAGCATTTCATTGTCTCGATTCGCAAGATCCGGCGCAGCCGGAGAAATTGAAAATTGAGAATTGGAAATTCTTTGTTGACTTACACAGTAAGCCAACAAGGCAGTCGTGTAACCGGAACCAGAACCAATATCAAGGATTTTTTCCCCTGATTGCGGTTGTAAAAGTTCCATCATAAACGCGACAGTCCAAGGCTGGGAAATTGTCTGTTCAAAACCGATCGGCAAAGGATAGTCTTCGTAAGCCTCAAGCTCAAACTCTTTTGGCGCAAAGTCTTTCCGGTCGATTTTTTCAAACGCCGAAATAATCAAGGGGGTTTTCAAAACCCCGCTTTGAAGCAGATCTTTAATTAACTGGCTTTTTGTCATTAATTACATTGCGGGCTTCGCCCGCCGTAGTCCCATTAAAATGGGACGAAGGCGGGGGCGGAAGGAATCGGACCCTCGTTTTTGGTTTTGGAGACCAAAGTCCTGCCACTGAACGACGCCCCCGTTTCCGCATTTTAGCACAAAAACCAGCCGCGTTTGACGCGGCGGTTTTTGTGCTAAACAAATTGGATAAACCCTATTTTTTCTTGGCTTCTTTATGCTTGGTGTGTTTGCGGCAGTGGCGGCAGTATTTTTGGTACTCCAGCTTGCGTTCAACAAGCTTTCTGTTTTTTCTTGAAAAATAGTTGTACTGCTTGCAGACCGTGCACTGAAACCTGATTAGATTTTCCGAGTATTTCGATTTTGATTTCGCCATTTTTGTCTGATTTTATGTCTTTGAATAATAGCTTAAAAACCGATTTTTTTCAACCTGTATACCCTTTATCATTTCTACTAAAGCCGAAGGTAGCTGATTTATCCTTACGGATAAATCAGCCGGACTCACGACCTTGTCGCCAAAGGCGACCTACTCAAGATCGCTTATTAAACCCGGATTCCACTTTTCTATCTGGAGCCGAAGGTGAGAATCGGACTCACGACCTCTTTCTTACCAAGAAAGCGTTCTGCCACTGAACTACTTCGGCAAAAACAAAAAACTTCAGTGAAAAATTATAACTTATTTTGTATTCAAAAACAACAAAACTCCGGTTTTCCCCGGAGTTTTGTTGCGTGTTTTCTTTCTTCTAGATTCTATTCTTAGTAATCTTCTTCTCCGGGATAGCCTCCGGGCATTTTTTCTTTTCCTTTTTCTTCAGGCTTGTCCGCAACCACGGCTTCGGAAATCAAAATTAAGCCCGCCACAGACGCGGCATTGGAAAGCGCCGACTTGACGACTTTGGTCGGGTCAAGAATGCCGGCCTGAATCATATCCGTGAACTCGCCAGTCAGGGCGTTAAAACCAAAACCGGTTTTATTCTCTTTCATTAAAGTGTTGAACACGTCTTCGGCTGACTTGCCGGAATTTTCCACAACCGTCCTGATAGGATATTCCAAAGCTCTCAATAAAAGCTCCACGCCCCGATACTCGTCGCCTAAAACCGGAAACAGCTCTTCTTTTTTCTTTCTCAACTCCAGGCTGATGTCAAACAGGGCGACGCCGCCGCCGGGAACAATGCCTTCTTCCAAAGCCGCCCGGGTCGCGTGAATCGCGTCTTCAACGCGGTACTTAATCTCTTTCATCTCGGTTTCGGTGACCGCGCCGACTTTAATGACGGCAACGCCGCCGCTAAGTTTTGCCAGGCGTTCTTCGATTTTTTCTTTGTCAAAACTTGAATCTGATTTTTCCAGCTGGAGTTTCAACTGCCTGACTCGTTCATCAATCTTTGTTTTTTCGCCTTTGCCGTCAACAATCGTCGAGTTGTCTTTGTTGGCAACAACGCGATGCGCTTGACCGAGCATCTCCAAACTCGCGTTTTCCAGCTTCATGCCAAGGTCCGGCGTGATGACTTTGCCGCCGGTAACCACAGCAATGTCTTCAAGCATTTCTTTTCTCCGGTCACCGAATCCCGGGGCTTTAATTGCCAGAGCCGAAAAAGTGCCGCGCAATTTATTAACAATCAAAGTTGCTAAAGCTTCGCCTTCAATGTCTTCGGCAATCAAAACAATATTCTTTTTCCCAGCCTGAACAACCTTTTCCAAAACCGGCAAAAGCTCGTTCATTGAAGAGATTTTCTGGTCAGTGATTAAAATATAAGGATCTTCAAGAATCGCTTCCATTCTTTCCGTGTCCGTAATCATGTAGGGCGAAACATAACCGCGGTCAAACTGCAGTCCTTCAACAATTTCGCGGGAAAACCCCAGGGTCTGCGATTCTTCAACCGTCAAAACGCCTTCTTTGCCGATTTCATTGAAAATTTCGGCAATCATCCTGCCGATCTCCGGGTCATTGGCGGAAATGGCGGCGACTTCTTCGATTTTTTTCTTGTCTTCAACTTTAATGCTCTGACTGGTGAGCATCTCCAAAACTCTGGCCAAAGCCTTGTCAATGCCTTTTTTCAAAAGCACGGGGTTTGAACCCGAAGCGATCTGGGCAAAGCCTTCGTTGACAATCGCCTGAACCAGAATCGCGGCCGTGGTCGTGCCGTCGCCGGCAATGTCCGCGGTTTTCTGCGACGCTTCTTTGACCAGCTCGGCGGCAATGTTTTCAAACCTGTTTTCCAGAGTGATTTCTTTGGCGACGGTGACGCCGTCTTTGGTAATCACCGGCGAACCGTAGCTTTTGTCCAAAATGACGTTTCTGCCTTTCGGCCCCAAAGTCACCTTGACGGCGTTCACGACTTTGTCAACGCCGCGCTTTAAGGCTTCCCTGGCTTTGTCTTTATAGAGAATTTGTTTACTCATGATTTTTAATTTATTTAGGAATTAGATATTAGTAATTAGAAATTAAGCAATCATTCAATGATTGCGAGTATCTCTTCTTCGCGCGCGATTAAATACTCGACTTCTTTGCCTGATTCGTCTTTCATCTTTATTTCGTCCGGGCCATATTTTTTGAACAAAACAATATTGCCGGCGGAAACAGGGGTGGCGATTTTTTCGCCTTTGTCATTTATTTTTCCCGGACCAACGGCAACGACCCTGCCTTTTTGCGGCCTGTCTTCTTGCGCGGTTTCCGGAATAATAATGCCCGAAGCCGTGGTTTTTTCTTCTTTCAAAGGCTCAATTAAAACAAAATCAGAAAGCGGGGTGATTTTCATAAGTTATTCAAAAATTAATTAAAAGGTTAAATTAGCAGTCTTAAAGTGCGACTGCTAAAAGGCATTATAGACAATTGCAAAACATTGTCAAGAGAGGCTCCGATGAACATTGCTCTTAGGGTTTTGGCGATACTGATTTTGATAATTGCTTCTGTCGTGATTACCTGCGCTCTTTCGCCAGAGGTCGGCAAAGAAATCAGCGCCATGATGCAGGCGGAATCAGACCCGGTTGAAAACTGAACCTTGAATAGAAAGCGCGCTTGAAACAAGCGGGTTTTTTATTATTTCACGAAAATATAAATACAGAAAACGCAGAATGTCAGTTGAAACGCCAGGCCCGGCAAAGGTTTGATTTCTTTGTTTTTCTGAATGTTTTTGTGAAGATTAAAAAACCATTTTGGCCAGGCAAACCCGGTTTTAAAACCAACAAAACTCATGATGTCCGGAAAAATGCCGCCAAGAACGCCAAAGACCCAATTCAAATTAGAATAAAGAATTAAGAATAGTGAATTAAGGTCGGGGAAGTTTGGCCAAAGGGGACCCCAAACAGAAAGATATAAAAAAACCAGAAAGCTGACAAAAATATCTGAACCAATCACTAGTTTGCCAGTTTTGGAAAGTTCTTTTTTGCGGTTATCTCCGTCAGAGCTGTTTTTAAAAATCCTGCCTTGAAAATCATAGTGCGGTAAAGAATCCAGGATAAAATGGGAAACCATGCCGGCAAAAAAAGCCAGGATTGGTCCGCCAACCGGCGGATTAATGTTTTTGGCCAGAGCCAAAGCTGTCAAGACATGGGTTGTTTCTAACACGGCAGTTATTCCGCCCAACCCGTTTAGTCAACGGGTTCAGTCGGACAAACAGTTAAATAAAAATTATATCAAAAATAAATCCCCACACCTAATTTAGGTGCGGGGATGAAAAGGCTAGCTTGCGCTAGCCTTTTTTGCCGAGCCAACGGCCAACGCGCCGCAGGTCGGCTTTGATCGCCAATTCGATGAACAAGTTGGCGAAGAAAAACAGGATGGCGGCGGCAATAACCGCCGCGATTTTCAAGCCTATCATAAGGTCTCCTTTCTTATCTGCTGTTTATATTATACCACAGAAAACACCAAAAATCAAATATGGGCAGGAAACCTCCTGCCCATATTCGCCAAAGCTCGTTTCAGTCGACCATATCGGCCATGACTAAAACCATGTAGCATGAATCTTTCCCGGTGACGCCATCCGGATAATCCGGAATCGGCGCCTCGAGAATCAGCTCCATGGCCTGCCGGATATTTTCCGGCATATCTTTGCGGCTGAGCGGTTGGCCGTCAGATTTTTCACGAGCGGCCAGCAGCCACTCGTGAAAGGTCGTGAACGCGGCTTTGACATCATCCGGAAACTTTTCGTGGGTTTCCGGTGGAATCGGCACGCCATAAGGCGGACCCTGTATTGACATACACATTTCTGCCTCCTCAAAAAATTTCCTGTTGGAAAACAGGTATTGATTTATAAAACAAAAAACTTAATAAGTCAATAGCTTACAAGTATTTCCCAGTCCAGGAAGCTTTGTTTTGTTTAATCTGTTTAGGCGGGCCCAAAGCAACTATCTCCCCGCCTTTTTCGCCGGCATCCGGCCCCAAATCAATAATCCAGTCAGAGTTTTTAATAATATCCAGTTCGTGCTCAACCACTAAAACCGTGTTGTTTTTTTCCACCAGCTTATCCAAAACACCCAAAAGCTTAGCCGTGTCGTCAAAGTGAAGCCCAGTTGTCGGCTCATCAAGAATATACAAAGTTTTGCCGGTCTGGCGTTTTGAAAGCTCTGAAGAAAGCTTGATTCGCTGAGCTTCGCCGCCGGAAAGAGTTGTCGCTGACTGGCCAAGCTTCAGATAACCAAGGCCAACTTCTTCCAAAAGCTTGAGCTTGGCGTCCAGCTGGGGAAAATGCTTGAAAAACTTTCTGGCTTCCAAAACGCTCATCTTCAAAACCTCGGCAATGTTTTTGCCGTTGTATTCAATCTCCAAAACTTCTTGGCGGTACCGGGTGCCGCGGCATTCGTCGCACTCAACGTAAACATCGGGCAGAAAATACATCTCAATCTTCCGGTAGCCCTGGCCTTCACAGGCGTCGCAGCGGCCGCCTTTAAGATTAAAAGAAAATCTGCCCTTGTCATAGCCGCGCATCCGTGAAGTTTTTGTTTGGGAAAAAATCTCGCGGATGAAATCAAACATGCCGGTGTAGGTTGCCGGGTTTGACCGGGGTGTCCGGCCGATCGGCGACTGGTCAACGACCGCAACTTTATCAAGGTTTTCCAGACCCTTCAGCTCTTTGTGTTTTCCAATCGGCGCTTTTGAACGATAAAAATAACGCAGCAGGGCCGGCGCCAAAGTGTCAATCACCAAAGACGATTTGCCGGACCCGGAAACGCCGGTAACCGAAACGAGTCTTTGCAAAGGAATCTTGACGGAAATATTTTTCAGGTTGTTCTGCGACGCCCCCAAAATCTCCAAAAACTTTTCTGGCGGCTCCAACTTCAGTTTGCGGAAAACTGATTTTTTCTTTGACAGATATTCGCCGGTCAAAGTTTTGGCGGTTTTCAATTTTCCCGGCGGCCCTTCAAAAATAATCCGGCCGCCCTGATCCCCGGCTCCCGGACCAACGTCAATCACCCAGTCGGCCGAAACAATTGTTTGTTCGTCATGCTCAACAACAATGATAGTGTTACCCAAGTCACGCAAAATCCGGAGGTTTTTTATCAGCCGGCCAATGTCGCGCGGATGCATGCCGATTGACGGCTCGTCAAGAACATAAATGACGCCGGAAAGCCCGGAGCCGATCTGGGTCGCCAGACGGATTCGCTGGGATTCGCCGCCGGCCAAAGTCGTTGACTCCCGGTCCAGAGTCAGGTAATCAAGCCCGATCTCCAGCAAAAAGCCAAGGCGCTTCAAAATCTCTTTTAAAAGCGGCTCGGAAACCTGCTTGTTTTTCAGGCTGAGTTTCAGGTTTTGAAAGAACGCAAACGCTTTGCCGATCGGCAGAGAAACCGCGTCATTGATGTTTTTGCCGTCAATTTTGACTGACAGAGCAATTGGGTTCAGACGCTTTCCCTGGCACGCTTGGCAGACAATCCGGGTCATGTATTTTTCAATCTCTGATTTGACGAACTCAGAGCTTGATTCTTTCCACCTCCGTTCAAGGTTCGGCAGAACGCCTTCAAACTCAATGCCGTCGAGCTTGAAGCTTGAAGCATGCGACCTTGGATCGTTTGAACCGAATAAAATAAAATCCAAAATCTTCGGTGGCAGGTTTTTTATCGGCGTTTTCAAAGAAAAACCGAGTTTTTCCGAAAGCTCCGCCAGCTCATACCACTGCCAATTTCTCTGACCAACTGCCAAAGACGGCGCAATCCCGCCTTCGCCAATCGTCAGGTCTTTGTTCGGCAGAACCAGCTCCGGGTCAACTTTAATCAAATAACCAAGCCCGGTGCATTCCGGGCAAGCTCCGTAAGGATTGTTAAAAGAAAAAATCCTCGGCTCAATCTCCGGAAAGTTGACGCCGCAGTTTGAACAGGCGAACTTTTCCGAAAAGAAAACGTCGTCTTGAACTTTCTGGCTCGCCTTGCCGAAGCCTCCGGCGTAGCGCAGGTTGTTTTTATTTGAGATAAACCCGATCTTCAAAAATCCTTTGCCGGTTTTCAAAGCCCGTTCAACCGCTTCGCTCAACCTGATTTTTTCCCAGGTCTCTCCCAAAACCAGCCGGTCCAAAACCAGCTCCAGCGTGTGCTTTTTGGTTTTGGAAATTTCTTTTTGCAAAAGCTCGTCAATCCGCCACAAAACATTGTCAAACCTGACAAAAGAAAAACCAGCCTGCAAGACTTCCGTTAAAACGCCTTTGTGCTCGCCTTTTTTGCTTTCAAGCATCGGCGCCAAAATCAAAACCAAGGTGTTCCGTTCGACAAGCTCAGGATTTCGCCGCTCGCGGCTCAACTTTTTTCCCTTTTTATCAGAGTTTTTTATTTCAGATTGAATTTTCAGTATCGCATCAATAATGCTCTGGTGAGTTTGTTTTGAAACTTTGGCGCCGCAGTTCGGACAGAACGGTTCGCCGGTTCTGGCAAACAAAATCCTCAAGTAGTCGTAAATCTCGGTAATCGTCGCCACGGTTGAACGCGGGTTTTTGGCGATGTTGTGCTGGTCAATCGCGATTGCCGGCGACAGACCTTCGATTTTTTCGTAATCCGGCTTGTCTTTAACGCCCAAAAACTGCCGGGCATAGCCGGACAGGCTTTCAAGATACCGTCTTTCTGATTCGGCGTAAATCGTATCAAACGCCAGAGACGACTTGCCGGAACCGGAAACGCCGGTTATCACCACCAGCTTGTTTTTCGGAATCTCCAGGCTGACGTTTTTTAAATTATGAACTCTGACGCCTTTTAAAATTATTTTATCCATTTACCTATTCGTACGAATAAGACCAGAGAAATTTTAGACAAAAAACTCTGGTAATCTTTAAGTTTACCCCCACACCCAAAAAGTTTCAATGAACTTGATTCACTTGGGTGTGAGGGTTTATCAAAAAAACCGCCAAGCTTCAATTCCTGGCAAAGTGGACAAAACAAAGAATTAGTGGTTAAATGGGCGCCAAAGGAGACTCTTATGACACTCGATCTTTCTGAAAAAACATTGGACGAGCTTTATGAACTGCTTGCCGGCAAAGCAGTTTCCGTCAAAGACAAGCTGGAAGAAATCGATGTCCAGCGAGCCGTAGTGAAAGACGTCGGCTTACCGAGATATCCCACTTCCTATCTCAACACAGGAAAAGTCTGCATCCTGGATACGGATGTCGGCGAGATAACCGTCTGGGACGGTTCGGTAGTCAATCTCGTTGATTGAGCTTGACTGAATCACAGCTCCCCGCTTATTCGCGGGGAGTTTTGTTTTAATTAATCCGGATTCACTTCAATTCCAGGCAAAGTGGACAATTTCATCTACTTGTGCTAAATTTTTTCAGCTACAAGGAGGTGGCTTATGAACCAAAAAGATTATCAGCCAATCGATTGGGTCAGCATTCACAGAGACCTGCGGATGAAAGTTGCCACTGTTAATCCAGGGGCAAAAAAAGCCGATGACGCAGATCTGAAGGCTCTAAAGACGCAGGTGCTCGGCGCCTATCTGGAAAACGACGAGTGGCGAGTTGACTTGAAGTTCGGCACTGGCGAAGCAATCTTCTCTGGCGGTCTCCGGATTGACATTGTCAGCAAGAAATTATTCGTCAGGCTCGACGATTTCCTTGGCACCCAGCCGGAAATATTCCTGGAATAACCCTATTCCCCAAAAACACCCCAGCTTAAAGCTGGGGTGTTTCATCTCCCACATAAATTATGTGGGAGATTCGTTTTCTTCTTCTTTGCCAGGTTCTAAAAGCTCTTCTTCAAGATTGCCCTTGGTCAATTGAGTCACTTTGCTGACCATCAGGCCAAGCCGCTTTTCCGAGGTGCCATAGGCTGTCTGGGCATTGTTGATATGTTTGCCCAAAACCCGAAAATCTTCGCCAAGCTTTTCGCTGTCTTTCCTGATTTTTTCAAAACGCTTCAAAATCTCCTGGGTCTGCTTTGAAACCTGAACGTCCCTGAACCAGTGCTCAATGGTTTTTAACGTCAGATAAAACAGGTTCGGTGAAGAAATAATCACTTTTTTGGACCAGGCGTAAGAAATCAAATCGTCTTTTGAAGTTTTGGTTGCCGGATTGACAATCGCGTAATAAACCGCTTCGGCCGGCACGTACATAATCGCGTAATCCAATGTGTTTTCCGAAGGCAGAATGTATTTTGTCGCGATCTCGTCAATCCTCGCTTTGACGTCCGAAATAAAACTTTTCTGGATGGATTCTTTTTCAGAATCGATTTGGGAATCGTTGAGTTTGGAAAAATTTTCCAAAGGGAACTTGGAATCAATCGCAATCAGCTTGCCGTCAGGCAGCTTGAAACACGCGTCCGCCCGTTCACCCGACGAAAACATTTTTTGCAGTTCATAGAGCTCTTTCGGATAGTACTGCGAAAGCAAATGCTCCAGCGAGGCTTCGCCCCAGTTGCCTCTTAATTTCGGTGATTTGAAGATTTCTTGGAAAGTCGTCACGGTTTCCACTTTTTCGTGGACCTGTTTCAGAGCTTCGCGCATCTGGACAATGCCTTCATTGAAAATCCTGGCTTCTTTAGTCACGGCTGACGACTGATTTTCCAGGCTTGAGCGCATAGCATTAATCTGCGACGCCAGGTGTTCCATCATCTGAATCTGCATGCCAGACACCGAGTCGCGCAGTTCTTTGATTGACTGATTTTGCATCTGGTCGTCCTGCTTTTTTCTGGACAAAAGAAAAACCACGAACCCGAAAATCAAGGCCAGCAAAACAAACCCGACAACCATAATGACAAGAAGAATATCCATCCCGTTAGAAATTCAAATACTATTAATTAGATTAAAGTTTTTTATGAAGGTGAAGCCGACTGTCGTCTTTGTTATTTTCGGATAAAGATTTAATTTAATCAAATTTCTAACGGGATCCATTCACAAAAGCAGTTTAGCAACAAACAGTTAGTTGTTCAATTACCGCAAATTTGACTGGGTGATGCCGCTGTGGTATAGATTATCAATCTC